>ERZ1066124.417-NODE-417-length-29847-cov-28.599859_pt1 | contig 29847 bp, 29 predicted proteins | sample MGYA00382771_ERZ1066124 | MGnify/ENA primary metagenome ERZ1066124 (study PRJEB33369, sample SAMEA5778354) | biofilm metagenome | biome: Industrial cooling water; feature: Water cooling tower basin; material: Biofilm | place: United Arab Emirates | collected... | reverse complement strand
GATTTCTGGTGTAGCAGGTGAAGATGTTCTCTTTGGTGATCACGGTAAGGTTGAATTAACCAATCAAATTATTACTCTAATTGAAAGCACCGATTTTGATAATGGTGGTAACGATACAATTGATGCTGGAATTAATAGTGATACGGTTATTGGTGGTGCCAGAAATGATCTTGTAACCAATGAAGGTGATACCAGTCCCGATGTGATCTATGGAGATCAAGGATACTGGGATGCAACTATTATTAGCAACATCACCGATCCCAATGATGGCGATGACAAATTATATAGTGAAAGTGGTAATGATACGATCCTAGCGGGGGGTGCCAAAGATTATGTGGAAAGTGGTAATGATTTGGATATCGTCTTAGGAGATCACGGGATCGTTACACGAAATTCGGGTACCGTAATTCGTATCGAAACGACAGAATCAGATAGTGGTGATGATGATGTGATTCTAGCTGGTAATGACGATGATACGGTGTTTGCTGGCCCGAAAAATGATCGAATTACAGGAGATACAAATAACAACGGCGATGATATTCTGATTGGAGATCAGGGTTATTGGACTCCTAGTGTTATTATTGCTGAGTTTGACAGTTTAAGTAATCCTGATGGAGAAGATACGATCTTTGGGTTAGGTGGTAATGATACCATTTTTGGTAACAACAATCGAGATTATCTTGAAGGAAATCAAGGATTAGATATTCTCATTGGTGATTATGGAATTATCGAACATACAGGTAAAGAAGCTAAACGTATTGATACAATTGATGCCACTCAGCCAAAAATCGATGTTACCAAAGGCCATGACGACTTTATCGATGGTGGAGACAACAACGATACGATTATTGGTGGAACAGCCAGCGATAGTATCGTCGGCGGTTATGATGGTGGTCGAGATCTAATCCTCGGCGACAATGGTACGGTTGTAAATAATGATGGAACGAGCCAAAGTAACGATATCTTTAGTCATTCTCCTCTCTATGGTGGCATAGATCGCATTTTTGCAGGGCCAGGGGATGATACGATCGTTGGTGGTTCAGGTGGCCAAGATAAAACTGATCCAAAAGCGACGACATTCACGGGAAAAACAGGTGATGCAATTTCAGGAAATGAAGGAAACGATCTTGCTATCGGTGATAACGCTTACATTACCCGCAACAGTTCTGAAAAAGTCGAAAAAATTGAAATCGCTACTTCTAGCTATGGTGGTGTTAAAACTAATGCAGCGAACTATGGTGGAGATGATTATCTTTTAGGCAACTCAGGAAATGACAGTCTAATAGGTGGTTTTGGTAAAGATAGTCTAGGTGGGGGTGATCAAGAAGATATTCTTTTTGGAGATAATGCCTTCTTTGATTACACGGTTGATAATAATCTTGATACTCTCGATTTAGTGATAACAACTGATGTAACGCTAGGTGATAACGATATTTTAGCGGGAGATCAGGGAAATGATTTAATTTTTGGTGGCTCTCGTAGCGATACGATTTCTGGAGGAACAGGAAATGATCTGATTTTAGGCGATCATGGCAAAGCTGAAGGAAAACTCGATCTTACGGCACTTCCTTTAAATCAGACTACTCCACCTTTTAGTTATACTTCCATTGCGACCCAAACCAAAGATCTCGGCGGTAACGACAGTATAAAAGGTGATAGTGGCGATGATATTATCTTAGGACAACAAGGAAGCGATCGCATCTTTGGTGATGACGGTCAAGATGATTTGATCGGGGGTCATAATGTAATCAATGGTGCTGATGCAGGAGATGAAATTGATGGTGGTGCAGGAAATGATGCGATCGCAGGCGATAATGCCATCATTCAACGTCGTACTGATAACCTTAGTCCTCGGATGAGGGTTCTAAGTGATACTGTACTGTATGATGCGAACGGTAATCCTCAAATGACGAGTGCCAGTCAAAGTGATCCTACTCTCAGCTCAGGACGAAATATTCAACTCTTAAATCACTCAACCACTGCACCAACGGGAACTTATGGCAATGATGCGATTTCTGGTGGTGCTAATGATGATCAGATTTTTGGACAACTGGGGAATGATACGATCTCTGGGGATAGTTCAACCACTCAAAAACCCAGTTTAACAAAACCTTCAGTTGAAAGTGCCAGCGATGGTGATGACTACATCGAAGGTGGCGGCGGAAAAGACCTGATTTTTGGTAACTTAGGTCAAGATGATCTTATTGGCGGTAGTTCTAATTTATTTGGTACAGTGAATCCCAGCGATCGTCCTGATGATCAAGATACAATTTTTGGTGGTGCAGGAACTCGAATTAGTCTAAATGATCTAGGAACAGGTGATCATGTACGTGATGCTGATTTAATCTTAGGGGATAATGGAAATATCTTCCGCCTTCTTGGTATTAATGGCACGTACTCAGGTCAATTCTTGAAGTTTAATTACAACAATGCGATCGCTCGTGTGGTACAGTTCCTTGACTATACGGTTGGTACAACGACTGGAAATTTAGGCAATAACGATTTAATTCAAGGTGAAGCGGGTGACGATGAAATTTACGGTATGACGGGTAATGATGTCATTTTCGGCAATGGCGAAGATGATAACATTTATGGTGGTGCTGGTAGCGATCGCTTATACGGGGGTACTGGAGATGATGGGATTATTGGAGATGACGGTCAAATTCTCACCAGTCGTAACGGACAGATAGAAGCACTTTATGGTATTTCTGTCAAGACTATTGCTCAAACGATTAGTATTCCGAATAGTCTAATCGGTGCAGTTATTTATCCAATTAATACGCTCAATAAACAAGCTAACCTTCTAGCAATGAACGCGGGTGGAAATGATGTCATTTACGGAGGTCTAGGAAATGATTTTTTACACGGAGGTGCGGGTGATGATGCGATTTCTGGTGCCGAAGCCTTAGCAACCTTCTACAATACTACTCCTGTCAGCAATACCAATCCACTCGGTTACAATGCAAGTACACGGAAACTAGAGGCGTATGACGCGGCTAACCCCCGTCAGAAGATTAATAATTTCTTACTCAATTTTGCTGCCTTTACCGTTAATCCTCAAAACGGAAATATCTCCAAAATTAATGATGGAATTGATCATATTTTCGGGGATCACGGTAATGATTGGCTCGTCGGTGGGACACAAAACGATCGTCTTTTCGGTGGTTTGGGTGATGATGTGATTAACGCCGATGATAATCACGATACCAATGAGGGACTCAATAACCAACCCGATGCATCAGGCTATGCCGATAATGATTTTGCCTTTGGTGGGGGTGGACTCGATGTAGAAATTGCCAATACAGGTAAAGATCGTTTATTTGATTGGGTGAATGATTTTAACACTTATATTGTGCCTTTTGAATTCTATGATTCCCCTGTCGTTAATCGTTTCCCATCGACCGATATTATACAATTTCTACTTAAACTCGCTCAAGCTAGTGGTGCGGATCAAAGTAAAGCTGAACCGAATGGAGAATTAGGATTAGTTCAAGAAACTGACCCAGAATGGAGTAATCAAATCGGTAGTCCACGCGATCCTCAAGGCAATTTACCTGGTGTAATTGTCGATACTTTAGGAGAAATTGAAAAAAGTTAGTTAGTTTGAGAAAATTTGGCTAGAATAGTCGGTTGATGTTTTAACAAGCTGTTCTAGTCATTTTTTTATGAAAATAATTGAGCCAAAACTTTTTTCTTTAATAGCTTCTTCTGTCGTTGCTTTGACTTTTAATTTACCAGCACAAGCAGGAGGACTCGTTTTAAATACCACCGTTACTGCGGATAATCATTACAAATTAGTGACCGCATATCAAGATGCGTCTCAACTTAAAGTAATTGGTCGAAATGAAGTCGGCCCCTTTAATATTCCTGATACCACTCCTCCTGTACCTAATGAAGCTTGTCCTGATGATGCGCCGTTTAGCTGGTCATGTCCAGAAGCTTTTTCGGCACAACTTCCTTTATACCAGAATGCTTTTTATGTCTATTCTTTTGTTTGGGGAGAAAGTGCCGTTCGTCGAGCATTTTTAGGAGATTTTGAAGTCTTAGGATGTGATTGCGAAGATAATGTTTTATTTGTTGACAATTTCTCAACTGATACTCAGTGGGAAGTTACAACAGTTGAAGACTTTAACCCTGGTGATTTTGGAGATGTTTCGGCTAGTCGAATTGCGACTGAAATCGTTAATGCGAATACGAATAACTCTTGGGTCTCAGCGACTTCAAAAGGGCCAAATGTCGAGACAACACTTCCATGGAAACGCATTCCAGGAATTAGTTCTTCAGCAGAGTTTATCGCTTCTGATACTCTAGGTGATGATGAAGATTCATTGCTATTCAGAAGATTGGTTACGGTTCCTGTCGAAATTCCGCCTTGTACTCCTGAACCCTCAATGCTTCTGAGTCTAGGTGCGATTTCAGGAATGAGCTTGCTGTTCAAGCGTAAGACCTCTAAGATAGAAAATTAGCTAATTTTAATTTAGTTAATTAGAAAACCCTATAATTGAACCAAAATTAATATAGGGTTTAATTTTTAATCGTCATTTAGCTAATTCGAGATTAATATTAAGTTAAATCATTAGCCGAACCATAAAGCATTTAGTCCAATGAACTTGGAGTTTGAACATCAAATCACCGATTTACAGTCTCATCATCTAACCCGTCACTGGCAACAAATTAACCCAGATGAACCCAGTTTTTATTATTTTGCCTATGGGTCTTGTATGTGTCCTGTAGACTTGAAACGAACGGTAGGAGAAAATGTTTATTCTTATGTAGTTGGCAAAGCAATCCTTAAAGGCTATCGACTCGGTTTTCATCGTCGTTCCTTGCATCGAGACTGTGGTGTATTGGATATCGTCAGTCAGCCTCATTCGAGTGTCGAAGGGGTATTATATCATCTTCCCTGGCGATTGAGCGATCGCTTAGATGAACGAGAAGAAGTTCCGCGCAATGGCTATCGTCGGGAGTTAATCGAAGTTTTCTGTCATCATCAAGTTTATACAAATGTCCGTACTTACGTCGTCGTTGATAAACTCAAAGAAGAACTTGCCCCGAATGATTGGTATTTTAATGTAGTGATGCGGGGGGCGGTGACTTGTGGACTGTCAGAGGATTATTGCTGGCAATTATTCAATCATATGTATCGTCTGCAAGAGCAACAGTATCAAGTGAACAAGCTATGATAGTTTGTGATTATTCCCTATAAATCCTCACTCGGCTTATGTCTCCCGAACTTCCACCGACTAACGTTTTGGCCCTAGATGCTGGAATTGATGCTAGAACTGAAAAATGGTTTGAGTATCCGATTAAAGTTTATCCCCATCATACCGACTATGCGGGTGTCGTTTGGCATGGGACTTATCTGACTTGGATGGAAGCAGCAAGAGTAGAATATTTAAACACCATCGGGATTAATTTTGCCGATTTAGTCAGCTTAGGTTGTGATTTACCCGTCGTTGATTTGTCAATTCGCTATCATCGTGCGTTACGTTTAGGTGAAGAAGCAATTCTAAAAGCCCGTATGGATGAGATTACAGGGGTTCGACTCAACTGGGATTATAAAATTCAATCACCCGATGAACAGCAATTGTATCTTACAGCAAAAGTAACGTTAGTCGCGATTGATCGCGAAAAGGGTAAAATTTTACGTCAACTGCCACCATCGGTTAAAAATATTTTACTTAAGCTAGTACGTTCATCAAACTAAGTTCAGGTGAACTACCCGTCCCTGATGCTCCGCCCGTAAAATTCCTGACTCGTGAGGAGGATCACAGGTCAAGACCGTTGATGATCGCTAAAAAATGACAAAAAAGCACGACTGGTTTCAATCGTGCTATAAAATCTTAAATTTTTAGATTACTTTTTGATCTCTTTAGCCATTTTGCGGAAAATGTCCATGTTGGTATCAACAGAACGGTTACTTTTAACACTCGAAGAAGTTGTAGAATTCGCGCCATTATTATTAACGCTTGATGGGGTCGTTTTTTTCTTCATCGATTTACGGATATACTCAGGGTTCCCTAGACTTTTAGCATCATCATCACTTAGATAATAAGCATCTTTGTTTTGAGATTGGTCATCCGTTGAGTTTGGTTCGTCTACATATTTCGTTTTATTACCAAATAATCCAAAAAATCCCATGATCAAACGTCCTAGCTAAATCGAATAAAAGATAAGATAATCTCATATTAAATTTTATCAAAATTTATCAGAAAAGGTAGCTAACCATGCTACACGATTATTGCCGCTTGAGCGAGTGTATCATAGTCTAGAGTACAAAGCTGTTGTAGAGGTTGTTCAATCAATCCTTTTCCGCGTAAAAAGCCAGTATTTGCACCAGGACACAAGTAGGACAAGGAAGAAGACGAAAAACGATCGCTAATTAATTTTACATTTCTTAACTGTCTGGGCCAATGAAAGGTTTTAGCGGTTCTCAGTGGCATCGGTAGACCCTGTTGATTCGGTAGCAGATGTCGCCCTGTAAACAAAACACCATTATGTTTTTTCCAGAATAAACAAGCTGAACCAGGAGAATGACCCGATGTCCAGAAACCATAACAATCAGGGGTTAACCTGATTTCGTCTTTAAAGGAAGTCACAGGGATGTCGGGTAACAAATAAGCCTCTTGTTCTTGAATTAAAATCTCGCATTTTAAAATAGATTGCAGAGATTTAATAGATTTACCGTGATTACCGCGATGAGTCAGAAACCACCAACGAACACCCATCTCTTGTAAAAAACCTTGATTGATGGCATCAGGGGCAGGAGAATCCAGCAAGATGTTGCCGCCATTTTCTACAATAAGATAAGAAGTACCGCCCAGTGTTTCTCGGTTTGGGGAAAAAGCAAATAATCCGTTTAACAATTGTCGTGGTTTTTTCTCTAACCTAGACGACGGGGCAGAAATTTCAGACAATAGAGGAGACGCATCATTTGATCGATGCTGATCTAAATTAGATGACATAACGGGTTTAAAAATCGCAGTAATATATTTTGTAGGGAAGAAGAAACAATTTATGCTCAAAAGCAATTAATGATCAGTGAGAAAATAGTAGTACAAGCATTTGTTTAATTTTAAAAACATTTTGATTGATTTAGGCTTTTGTTATGGAAATTTGGTTGCTCCTAGCCGTATTAGGAATCTTCACATACATTATTCTCAAGCGTAGTGTCGCTAATATGACTAAAACACCGCTTGGCTTGATTTGGTTAGTCATGATGACACCTGCCATTATTTGGAGTGTCTGGTGGCTTGTGTATGGCGAGGATCAACCGATTCCGCCTCTTCTTTTGATTGGGCCTTTTGTGTTGTGTCCTCTCCTCTATTGGTGGTTAATTTCCATCGGACGACCCCAAAAAGAGAAAAGTCAAAGCCAGCAAGTGCCTTTACAAACTACCCTATCTGACAATAACATTAATCTAGAATCTGAGACGAATCAATTATCTGAAGATTCGGTTAAGGTACGTCCCATTACCCCTTCAGAAGAAAAAGTATTACGCGATTGTTTTCCCTGGGGAATTTATTATCTACAACAAATTGATTATCGTCCTCAAGCTATCCTCTGTCGGGGCAAATTACGCGCTGTTCCCGAAGATGCCTACAATACGGTGAAAGTTAATGTAGAAAAAGAATTTGGGGATCGCTTTTTAGTCCTTTTCCAAGAAAGTTTACAAGGACAGCCGTTCTTTGCCCTTGTGACAAATCCCTGGGCTAAAAACGAAAATCAAAACTCAGCCCAAGAAAAATTAACTCGTCCTGGGTTAGCCTTAGCTTTACTCATAATTACTCTGTTTACCACAACTGTTATGGGGGCTGAACTGAGTGGTGTAACCTCTGAACAGTTAGAGGGTGATCTTAGCTTACTGTCACAAGGATTACCCTACAGTCTCGGTATTATTACAGTTTTAGGGATACACGAACTAAGCCATTATCTCACGGCAGTTCGTTACAAAATTCGCGTAACCTTACCGTATTTTATTCCGATTCCCTTTTTCTTAGGAACATTTGGCGCGTTTATCAGTATGCGTTCTCCAGTTCCTAATAGAAAGGCTTTATTTGATGTGGCTATTGCAGGGCCTTGGGGTGGAGTCATGGCGACGATTCCGCTTTTGTTCTGGGGATTATCTCTGTCTGAAACCGTTCCTATTGATCCAAAAGTATCTAGTCTTCTCAATTTTGAATCTTTAAATCCTCGTTTTTCTTGTTTACTCGCCGTCATTGCGAAATTTGCCCTCGGTAGTAACCTAGAAGCAGGACAAGCGATTCATTTACATCCTTTAGCGGTTGCTGGCTATGTGGGCTTAATTGTTACTGCTTTAAACTTAATGCCTGTCGGACAACTCGACGGGGGTCATATGATTCATGCCATGTTCGGTCAAAAAACAGCGATCGTTATTGGTCAATTAACACGTATCTTAATGCTCATTTTGGCAGCCATTCAACCAGAGTTTTTACTGTGGGCCATTATTTTATTGCTGATGCCCATCAATGATCAGCCTGCTTTAAATGATGTCACAGAATTAGATAATCGTCGAGATTTTATAGGTTTGCTCTCTTTAGCTTTATTACTACTGATTTTACTTCCTTTACCAGGGGCAGTCGCTCAGTTGTTGAATATTTAAGCTAAATCGAAGGGAAAAAACAATCTGTGATCCTACTCAAAATCGTTATGACTATGATATAGTTGTAACAGAACTTAAAAAATACACTTCTGTAGAGATCGATAAGGAGAGTTGCAGCAATGACTGAAGGATGCTTACGAGTGGGTCAGCAGGCCCCTGATTTTACTGCAACCGCAGTAGTTGATCAGGAATTTAAAACCATCAAACTATCTGACTATCGTGGCAAATATGTCATCTTGTTCTTTTATCCCCTAGATTTTACCTTTGTTTGCCCCACAGAGATTATTGCATTTAGCGATCGTCATGAAGAGTTTAGCAAGGTGAATACAGAAATATTAGGCGTTTCTGTAGATAGTGAATTTTCCCATCTAGCATGGATACAAACCGAGCGTAAAAATGGTGGAATTGGTGATATTACTTATCCTCTAGTCGCGGATCTCAAAAAAGAAATTAGCACAGCCTATAATGTATTAGATCCAGATGCGGGAGTCGCTTTACGTGGACTCTTTATCATCGACAAAGACGGCGTTATCCAACACGCAACCATTAATAACTTATCGTTTGGTCGTAGCGTAGACGAAACCCTTAGAACATTAAAAGCCATTCAATATGTACAGTCTCACCCCGATGAAGTTTGTCCAGCAGGCTGGCAAGAAGGTGATCAAACAATGGTACCTGACCCCGTGAAATCGAAAGTCTATTTCGCTTCGGTGTAGATAATTTAATCTAATCTTTCAACCCAGTTAACCCTAACTGGGTTATTTTGTGGGCATCATTTGAGAAAATACAATAAGCCCTGACAATTTTTGGCTAATCAAAGCGACTCAAGCTTAGTAATATGCAAACTCTTCCAAACCCTAAAACTACAGCAACCACCCCTGAATTTGATACCACCATTCACCGTCGTAAAACTCGTCCCGTTCGAGTCGGAGATGTGATCATCGGTGGCGGTTATCCCGTCGTCGTTCAGTCGATGATTAATGAAGATACTCTAGATATCGATGGTTCGGTAGCTGCCATTCGACGGTTACACGAAATCGGCTGCGAGATTGTGCGAGTCACTGTACCCAGTATGGCCCATGCAAAAGCTCTAGCAGAGATTAAAGAAAAACTAGCCAAAACCTATAAAGCTGTGCCTCTGGTGGCGGATGTGCATCACAACGGCATGAAAATCGCCCTAGAAGTCGCCCAACACGTCGATAAAGTACGGATAAACCCTGGATTATACGTCTTTGAAAAACCAAAAGCCGATCGCACTGAATATAATCAAGCGGAATTTGATGAAATTGGCGATAAAATTAGAGAAACGCTGAAACCCTTGGTTTTAACCCTCAAAGAACAGAATAAAGCCATGCGAATTGGGGTTAATCATGGTTCACTCGCCGAACGGATGTTATTTAGCTACGGCGATACTCCCGAAGGAATGGTAGAATCGGCTTTAGAATTCTTAAAGATTTGTGAATCCTTGGATTTTCGCAATTTAGTGATTTCGATGAAAGCCTCTCGCGTTCCCGTCATGTTAGCCGCCTATCGTTTGATGGCGAAACGGATGGATGAGTTAGGGATGGACTATCCTTTGCATTTAGGAGTCACAGAAGCAGGAGACGGCGAATACGGACGCATTAAATCAACCGCAGGAATTGCTACCCTATTAGCTGAAGGAATTGGCGATACCATTCGAGTTTCTCTTACAGAAGCCCCTGAAAAAGAAATCCCCGTTTGTTATAGCATTCTACAAGCCTTGGGAATGCGGAAAACAATGGTAGAATATGTCGCTTGTCCGTCTTGTGGTCGTACTTTATTTAATCTAGAAGAAGTCCTACACAAAGTACGAGAAGCCACTAAACATCTAACGGGTTTAGATATTGCTGTCATGGGATGTATCGTCAATGGCCCTGGTGAAATGGCTGATGCAGACTATGGTTATGTCGGTAAACAAGCGGGTTACATTGCCTTGTATCGCGGTCGAGATGAGATTAAACGAGTCCCCGAAGATCAAGGGGTTGAAGAGTTGATTAATCTCATTAAAGCCGATGGTCGTTGGGTTGAACCGTAAAATAAGCCCCTTTCACAGAAAAGGAGAGGGGAAGGGGTAAGATAAAATGCTATTTGAACTTTTAAAACCTGCTTATCCTCTAGCTTTTTCGGCAGTTAGAGGAACTTTGGAAGATACTCATCTACAACTGCTAAAAACCCTAAATTGGATGGATCAGACACGCGATCGTCCTGTGGGGCGTTGGTTAGTATCAGAATTAGAACAATCCTTTTGTCAGACCAATCCCCGTTTAACACAAAATTTATGGGGACTCAATTTTAGTAACCCTCTTGGTTTAGCCGCCGGTTTTGATAAAGATGGTTTGGGGGCTGGAATTTGGCCGAGTTTTGGCTTCGGATTTGCGGAATTAGGGGCGATTACGCTGCATTCTCAATCAGGTAATTCCCGACCTCGTTTGTTCCGTTTGCCGCAGGATAAAGCCGCTTTAAATCGCATGGGAGCCAATAATCAAGGGGCGGCGGTGATGGCACAAACTCTAGAACATACTTGGCAGAGACATCCGCGATCGATTCCCATTGGCATTAATTTGTGTAAATCGAAGATCACGGCCTTAGAAGATGCCCCGCAAGATTATGTCGGGAGTTTTCAGTATCTCAAAGATTGGGCGGATTATTTCGTGATTAATGTCAGTTCTCCGAATACCCCTGGATTGCGAGATTTACAAGGTGGTGAACAACTTGAACCGATTCTAGCGGCTTTAGCGGCAGCTAATGAAAATCAACAACCCATCTTGATTAAAATTGCTCCTGATCTCGATTGGGAGGCGATTTCAAATATTGTTAAACTGGCTCAAACTTATCAATTAGCGGGAATTATTGCCACGAATACGACGATTAGACGAGATTTACAAACCAAAATTTTAAAAGAAACGGGTAATCCTTTGAGTGAAGAAGCAGGGGGAATCAGTGGTTTACCGTTACGGGAACGCTCAACTGAGGTAATTCGTTTTATTTATCAAGAAACTAAAGGACAACTGCCGATTATTGGGGTCGGCGGTATTTTTACGGTTGATGATGCTTGGGACAAAATTACGGCGGGGGCAAGTTTGTTACAAATGTACACAGGTTGGCTGTATCAAGGGCCTTGGATTGTTCCTTCTATTTTAAAAGGATTACTCGCTAAACTTGATGCCGCAGGACTATCCAATATCTCTGAAGCAGTCGGCAGTTAGAAAATAGCGATCTCGAAGAGATCCGCGTTAGCGGTGCGCTGCAAATCTTGTCAAATTCTTGAGCAAAAATGCTTGACAAATTATTTGTTTTTAAATTACTATAGGAATTGTCGCAAAAATTGGGATTGTAGTTCAATTGGTTAGAGCACCGCCCTGTCACGGCGGAAGTTGCGGGTTCGAGCCCCGTCAATCCCGTAAAAAAAAGCTTATCAGATAAATCTTTGATTTTTAAGATAGAAAATCTTTCTAGTAATTTTCATATGTAATACGATTAAATACGCTTTTGTATTACTGGTTTAAAGTGCTTTTGTTGAGTGCAATACAACCCTAACTTTTAGTAGCTTTTAATAATAGCATTTAGTATGAGTATTACTTCTCCCCAATCTCGATAAAGATTAGTGTTTTCTTTCTCTGGCCTTATCGTTATCGCTTGGGACTCAAATGACTTGTTTAAGTCAGCTATGGTTTGCCAGTTTAGGGAGAGTTTATGACAAATTTCTACAAAAGTTGCATAGTCTACGGGTTTACCATTGAGGAAGTTGCTGACAGTCGATAGAGCAAGTCCAGAGTCTTCAGCTAAAGCCCTTTGGCTATGGAAACCATTCTGTTTGAGGGCTAATTTAGCTTTCTTGATATAGTCGAGACGAAGCTTAAGTGAGCGAGACATAGTTAAGAAGTGAATCAAATACTATTTAGATTCAGTATTAACTTGAAAATCAATTTTGACTAGAACTTTTAGGAATTTTAAGCAGGCAATTTAGGTATTTTAACGATAGCTTTTGTCAAACCTAAGCTAGATAAATATTCTCCGCTTACCCAAATCTCAACACATAAAAAATTTTGCTCGAAAGTCAGTAACAAGTCGATACATTCTCAGTCTCGAACTCAGTCATCTGTCAGTTTTAATGAAGTTATAGCAACTGAGATTTCTCTTGGAATGCTCAACCAACCAACAATCCACATAAAGGAAAGAAAAAATTATGGCTATTGAATATTATAACGGGACTTCGGGAAATGATTCCTATTCGTATTATGGTGCAAACACCCTTATCGCTTATGGCTATGACGGTCATGACTTTATTTGGTCAAATAATGGCAATGATACCCTCGATGGGGGATTAGGTAACGACACCCTCAAAGGCTACTATGGTAACGACGAAATAGATGGCTGGACGGGAAATGATTCCCTCTTAGGCGAATACGGTGATGACACCCTTCAAGGCTACACGGGTAACGATTACCTAAATGGCGGTTACGGCAATGATGATCTCTATGGCGAAGCAGACAATGATACCCTATATGGCGAAGCGGGTAACGACTTCTTAAAAGGCGGGGATGGTCATGACTTCATGGATGGTGGGGATGGCATCGATACCCTTTATGGCGGTAGCGGCAACGATTTTCTCGTCGGCTGGAACGACAATGATAAATTAGAGGGCGAGCTTGGCAATGATACCTTATGGGCTGGCAATGGCGATGATCTTGTTTATGGAGGCGATGGCAATGACGAGTTAGCGGGCTGGAACCATAACGACTCCTTACATGGTGGTCTTGGCAATGATAATCTGTATGGTGAGCATGGCAATGATGTACTTAGTGGGGGCGGTGACTTTGATACCCTAACAGGTGGTATCGGAGCCGATAGATTCGTCGCAGGATTTGTCAATTCCTCTCCCTACTTAGGTTCCGACTATGCTTTGATCACTGATTTCAAGTTTTCAGAGCAAGATAAGATTCAGTTGGATGGGCCAATTACCCAGTACACTGAGTCCGATCTCAATTTTGGAGTCGGCAGTAGTGCGCTAGATACAGCAATCTACCAAAATGGCGACTTGATTGCTGTCTTACAAGATGTATCAGGTGGTGGTTTTGTCCTGTCTTTAGATACTTTCTTGGTCTAGTTCTGCACATTCAACCTCAGACACCTGACGGCACTCGTTCTGTTGCAATTTCTTCTATCTCTAAAAAAATTACAACAGAACCTATTTATTCATAATGCAATGTCCTAGAATTTTTTTAAGAACTGCTCTCAAAACAAATTTTGCTTAATCATCATTCACACTTCAATAACGAAAATTATTGAAAAAAGGTTTGGTAACCAAACCCTAACAATTTTGATGATATGGCAACTAAACATTAAAACGGAATAATAATACATCGCCTTCTTGCACGATATATTCTTTTCCTTCACTGCGGACTAACCCTTTTTCTTTTGCTGCACCCATACTACCCAAAGTGACTAAATCTTGATAAGCAACGGTTTCAGCCCGAATAAAACCTCGCTCAAAATCAGTATGAATAACCCCTGCGGCTTGGGGTGCTTTCATCCCTGCTAAAATTGTCCAAGCGCGGGTTTCCTGTGGCCCTGTCGTTAGATAAGTTCGTAAACCGAGTAATTCATAGGTCGCTTTAATTAACGATTTTAATCCCCCTTCTTCGACATTTAGAGATTCTAGAAACTCTTGACGTTCTTGGGGCGATAAATCGACTAATTCCGCTTCAACCTGTGCTGAAATAATCACAACTTTCGCACCTTCAGTTTCAGCTAGTTTACGGACTTGTTCAACCCATTCATTGCCAGTTGCAAGGTCATCTTCAGAAACATTCGCCCCATAAATAATCGGTTTGCGGGTTAAGAGTCCTAATGATTTAATCAGTTCTTCTTCTTCTGGGGTTAAATTGACTTGTCTAGCGGGTTTTCCTTGATCTAACGCCACAATTATTTGTTCTAAGACTGTTAATTCGGCTTGCGCGTCTTTGCTATTTTTAGCTTGTTTGCGAACTCTTTCAATACGTTTGTTAACCTGATCTAAATCAGCTAAGGCTAATTCTAGATTAATAATTTCAATATCACGCACAGGATCGACTGAACCCGATACATGAATAATATCAGGATCATCGAAACAACGAACAACCTGTACAATTGCGTCTACTTCTCGAATATTTGCTAAAAATTGGTTTCCCAAACCTTCACCTTTACTAGCCCCTTTGACTAAACCTGCAATATCGACAAATTCGATGCGAGTCGGTACAATTTTTTCAGATTGAGAAATCTTGGCTAATACGTCTAAGCGTTCATCAGGAACCGATACAACACCAACATTAGGTTCAATGGTACAAAAAGGAAAGTTAGCTGCTTCTGCTTTGGCATTAGCGACTAAGGCGTTAAATAGGGTAGATTTGCCAACGTTGGGTAGCCCGACGATACCTGCTCTTAACATAGGAATTAATCAATAAAACCAGAATAATAATCTTAACAATAGTCCGATTAACTACTCTAACACGGCGCGGAATTTCTCGGCTTTAAAACAAATGACAGGAAAGATCTGTCTCTCCTGCCACAAGTAAATTAATTTTAGATTTTTAGATGGTACGGTAAGAGGTTTCTACAAATTGAGCAGGAATCCATCCACCATTTTCTAATTCTACCCAGTTATTTTCTCTGCGTCCTGTTAAAACGACACGATCGCCATTACGCAATCTTCCTGTGATTTGATTAGCTGTACCAGGGCCTGAATAGACCTCTAAAGTTTCACCATTGGTTTTAACTAATCCTTCAGTGCGTTCTCCACCTACCGTTGTCCGAGTATTATAATTGTCATAATCTGTAGTACGCTGTTTGCCTCTGGTTAGAGCGATGAGTAGAGGAATGCCAATTAAAGGTAAGAGTAACCATAACCAAGGACTAACCCCTCTGGCCGCATCTTGAGTATTATCAACCGCTTGTCCTGCTGCTTGTCCTGCATCAAAAGAAACGCTTTTATCGCCTCTAGTGTAACCACAAGTTAATCTTGCTTCTGCGCCACCTTTAACCAAATTAAGCACGACTTTAACACGGTCGCCTGTTGCGTCATAAGGTGCAACGGAAACAATGTCTTTTAAAGTGTAACCGTCTGCTTTAGCTTTATCAATACAAGCGGTTTTTGCTGCGTTTGCTAAATCAGGGGCAACGGTTCCCTGTGCTTGAATAGGTGACGCAACGGCTAAAGTTGCTGCGCTGATTATTGCTAATACGCCAGCTTTTTTTAAATTGGTTGTTTTCATTATGGAAACCTCTGTTAAATGTTGCCAAAATTAGCAAGTTATGAGTGATCAGTAATTCGTCTGGCTCAGAGTTAAAAATCAAATGTTCCTATAAACTTTTTTTATTTAAGTCAAACGGTAAAATGATTAATGACTCTCTTGCGTTAGTAGACAAATCAGTGAAAATCAGGATTCAAAGTTCAGGATACTTAAATTTTAATTTTTCAACTTACAGGATAACACTGATCTAATTTGACTACAACTGTATAATGTCCGTGTTTATACTAAATTAAGTATTTCTTAAGATCTAGTCGCTTTTTTAGAGAGGTATAAATCACTTACGCGGTTTAAATTAGATTTCAATATACTTAAGTAATAACTCTGACGTAGATGATGCTTAAACACGCGATTCAATTAGCCGAAAAACTAGCCGATGTCTCTGGAGATATTATCTGTCAATCCTTTCGCCAGCCTTATTTGCAAGCTGAGACTAAAAATAATGAAGTCTCTTCTATTGTGACAATTGTCGATCAAAAAGCTGAAGCGGCTATGGTTGAATTGATCTCTTTAGAAGCTCCTCAAGATGGCATTATTCGAGAAGAAGGTGAAAATATTTCCTCAAAAAGCGGACTGTATTGGGTACTTGATCCAATTGATGGAACGGCTGCTTTTGCGAAAGGATTTCCCATTTTTGGCACTTTAATCGGCTTAGTTGATCTCAACAAAAATACAACTATCTTAGGAATTCTTAATCAACCTATTCTCAAAGAACGATGGTTAGGAATAATAGGAGAAGCGACGCGACTTAATCATCAACCTCTGATTAATGTTTATGCAAAAGAAACAAATAACCAATTAAAAGATGCTTGTTTAACATCAACAACCCCACTGATGTTTATTACCGAACGACAAAAAGCGATCGCAACTCAATTACAACAAGTCTGCAAACGAACTGCTTTCGGAGGAGACTGTTATAACTATGTTTCCCTTGCGTCGGGTTGGAGTGCGATGCCAATGGTGATCCTAGAATCCGATCTCAAATATTATGATTTTTGTGCCTTAATCCCTATTATTGAAGGCACAGGGGGAGTTATTACAGATTGGCAAGGCAAACCGCTTAATGCAACCTCTACAGAAATTTTAGCCGCTTCCAATCCTGTTTTGCATCAGCAAGCTTTAGCCGTGATTCAATCCACTAATTTACAATAATGACTCAATATCTTTTTCTAAATCTTCGGGTTTAGTAAGAGGGGCATAACGCTTGACAATTTTACCACTACGATCTATGAGAAATTTAGTAAAGTTCCATTTAATTGCTTCCGTTCCCAAAATGCCAGGCGCGACTTTCGTTAAGTATTGATAAACTGGATGTGCATTCTTGCCATTGACATCAATTTTCTCAAAAAGGGGAAAAGTCACACCAAAACGGGTTTCACAAAACGATTGGATCTCAGCCTCGTTCCCTGGTTCTTGTTGACCAAATTGGTTACAAGGGAAGCCTAAAATGACCAAACCTTGAGCCGAATATTTGTCGTATAATTCTTGTAATCCTTTATATTGTGGTGTAAAACCGCACTGAGATGCTGTATTCACAATCAATAAAACTTTGTCTTTAAAATTACTCAAACTGACGGGCTGACCTTCAAGACTCTTTGCTGAGTAGTCATAAATCGATGGAGAAATTTGTGCAGTCATAGAAATCAATATCTATCAAACGAATAATGTCATTACTTTATATTATGACTTGTGATTATGATTCGTCATAGGTTTCGAGATCGAGAAGATAGAGATAGGGTTCGATTAATTCTTGACGCTGGAAAGCGATCGCTCGTAATAAATGCCAATCTTGTAAAGCTTCAAAAGGGTTATTGTAGTCATCTTGTTCCAAGCGACCCGCCAAATTAGCAACATCATCGGCTGTCAGCGTTGCGATATTTTGGATCAATACATCTAAGGCAATCATTTAAGATCCCTCCTTTGAGACGATTTCAACTACAACAATCTTTGTCTATTATTCTAACTATAATTTGTTAAACAAAAACAAATCAACTTCTTTTACACAATCTTTCTTTAAAAAAGCTAAATTCAAGAATAAGCAAAAACGACACAATTAAGCAATGTTACAATTCAACGAACCCTCCACAACCCCGACAACGAACCACCCCCCGAAAACATCGAGTTTGCCTGGTGCATTAAAAATGCTTTGGGCAGTCATTAAACCCTTTCACTACCTTGAAACGATGCACAAACGCTATGGTGATTTGTACTTAGATGTTTTGTCGGCGTTTCCACCCATCTGCATGATTAGCAATCCAGAAGCGATCGAGAAAGTCTTTACCCTATCCCCCGAATTGTTCGTCTCAGGGCCAGCTAATGCTATTTTAAGACCTCTTGTGGGAACATCGGCAATTATTTTTCAAGATGGCGATCGCCATACTAAAAAGCGTAAATTATTGATGCCACCTTTTCACGGTGAACGGATGCGAGCCTATGGACAACTGATCCGAGAAATTACGCTTCAAGTGATGGCAGAACCCATCCAAAAAGGTCGATTTATAGCCCGTCCCGTCATGCAAGAAATTTCACTTCGAGTAATTCTTAAAACCGTATTTGGAATAAGAGAAGGAGAACGCTACGAAAAAATTCGTTCAACTTTAATTGAATATCTCGACTTTTTCAACGTGCCTTTAAATGCAACTTTCTTATTTTTCTCATCATTACAACAAGATTTAGGGCCATGGAGTCCTTGGGGTCGCTTTGTTCGTCGTCGAAGCACGTTATATCAATTACTCAATGAGGAAATTCAGGAAAGACGAGAACAGCAAGATTTTACAGGTGAAGATATCATGAGTTTGCTACTCTCGGCTCGTGATGAAGAAGGGCAAGGCATGAGTGATGAGGAATTGAGGGATGAGTTATTGGCTTTACTTTTTGCAGGACACGAAACAACAGCATTGGCTTTATCTTGGGCGTTATATTGGATTCACTATCTTCCCGAAGTGCGAGATAAGTTATTAAAGGAATTATCTACAGTGAATATAACTGAGGTCGATCCGTCAGAAATTGCCCGTTTACCTTATTTATCAGCCGTTTGCTCAGAAACTCTTCGGCTTTATCCAGTAGCCTTATTTACTTTCTCACGAGTTCTACAAGAACCAATGGAATTAATGGGTTATCAAATTCCTCAAGGGGTCGGTTTATCAATCCCTATTTATATGACTCATCAACGTCCTGAACTTTATCCAGAACCAAAACAATTCAAACCCGAACGCTTTTTAGAACGTCAATTCTCTCCCTATGAATATTTACCTTTTGGGGGTGGGAGCCGTCGCTGTATTGGTGCGGCTTTTGCTTTGTTTGAGATGAAAATTGTCTTAGCAACAATCTTGAGTAACTATTCCTTGGCTCTCGCTGAACAAAAACCCATTTTACCTGTACGTCGTGGGATTGTTTTTGCCCCTGCTGGTGGTGTCCGTTTAAAAGTCAAGAATAATGAATAATTATTAATTTAGTCTGCTCAAGCAACTTGAAGTTCATAATGCAAAACTAGAAGCTCATCTTCTTGTAAGATAGCCATTGCATATTCTCGACCTTGATTGTCAGAAAACTCTACTAAATAGCGTTTTTCATCTTGTTCATAAACTTCAACAACTGTTCCAACTTGACCACTGGGTAAACTATCTATAGGAAACTGTTCGGGTTCAACTAAAGTTAATCTGTCTAGAGAAATTGGATGTATGATAGCAACAGTATCTAAAATCTGAATATTTTTCATCTGATTTCACCTAATAAATGCAGAAATAAGACGAGGATTACACTCGGTTGCTCTAATTTCCCAGATTGTACGCAGTTGTATTCCTTCACTATCTTGTATAGTCCAGTCTACCTTATATTGCTGACCAAATTTAGTTGTTACTTGTTGTACAACTTCACCTTCGATAGCTGCTTGTTGAACTAATAAGCGTAATGCTTCGGCATTTTCTTGAGTAATGCCTAAACAAGATTTAAAAACTCTGGCTTTATCTTTTCCTTTAGAATGTTCTGGATTTAAACAGTAATTGATAAGCTTTTGCATCGAGATTTCTGCTTGGTTACCGTTAGGTAGTTTCATAGCTCGATCTTTAATAAATTATATTCTTGGGGGGTGATGTTGATGCCAGTGATGAGCGATATCGATGCGACGACATAACCAAACTTTCTCATGTTGCTGTACATAATCTAAAAATCGTCCTAATGATGCGGCACGTCCTGGACGACCGACAAGACGACAATGTAAGCCAATACTGAGCATTTTAGGAGATGTTTCACCTTCAGCATAGAGAACATCAAAGGAATCTTTAAGATATGTAAAAAATTGCTCTCCTGAGTTAAAACCTTGAGGGGAGGCAAAACGCATATCATTGCTATCGAGGGTGTAGGGAATGACTAGATGTGGCTTGCTATAATCATAGTCCCAGTAGGGTAAATCATCGGCATAACTATCCGCATCGTATAAAAAGCCGCCTTCTTCTACGACCAGTTTTCGAGTGTGGGGACTGTTACGCCCTGTATACCAACCGAGGGGACGACTTCCTGTAACTTCGGTATGAATAGCGATCGCTTTTTGTAGATGTTCTCGTTCTGCGTCTTCACTAAAATACTTATAATCGATCCAACGATAGCCATGACTTGCGATTTCCCAGTCAGCCTCTTTCATCGCGGCTACGGCTTCAGGGTTTCGCTCTAGAGCCATCGCAATGCCATAAATGGTTACAGGGATTCCTCTTTGAGTAAACATACGGTAGAGTCGCCAAAAACCTGCCCGACTGCCATACTCATAAATCGATTCCATACTCATATGTCTGATTCCCTGAAACGGTTGCGCCCCAATGATTTCCGATAAAAATGTTTCTGAAGCCGCATCCCCATGCAAGATACAATTTTCGCCCCCTTCTTCGTAGTTAATCACGAACTGGAGGGCGATACGGGCTTGATTGGGCCAATTGGGATGGGGGGGATTTTTTCCGTAACCGACTAAATCTCGTGGATAAGCTTGCGTCATGGTTTCAGCACGAATTGTATACAATTTATTTTAGCTTTCTAAGACTTTTAACAAAATGTTTCCCATCTCTTGACAACCAACCTGTTTCATGTTATTAGACATGATATCACCTGTTCGATAACCTTGATCGAGTACGGCTAAAACACCTTGTTCGATTTTGTCGGCGGCGGCGGCTTCATTTAGTCCATAGCGTAACATCATGGCCGCACTTAAGACCTGTGCGAGAGGGTTAGCCTTGTCTTGTCCCGCGATATCGGGGGCCGAACCGTGTACGGGTTCAAAAACACCAGGCCCCGAAGCCCCTAAACTTGCCGAAGGTAACATCCCAATACTTCCCGTTAACATTGCTGCTGCGTCTGACAGGATATCGCCAAATAAATTACCTGTGACGATCGTATCAAACTGTTTCGGGTTGCGGACTAACTGCATCGCCGCGTTATCGACATACATATGAGACAGTTCGATATCGGGATATTTTTCGGATATAGTAATTACACGATCGCGCCATAATTGAGAGACATCTAAAACATTAGCTTTATCAACTGAACAGAGTCTCCCTTTACGTTTGCGGGCAGCCTCAAAAGCGACATGGGCAATGCGATCGATTTCTGACTCAGTATAAGCCATTGTATTAACGCCGCGTTTTTCCCCTGTTTCGGTGGTGAAAATTCCCTTGGGTTGACCAAAATACACACCCCCCGTCAGTTCCCGAACCACCATAATATCAACTCCCTCAACGACTTCTTTTTTGAGGCTAGAAGCGTCAATCAGTTGGGGTAAAATTGTGGCAGGACGTAGATTAGCAAACAGATTTAAGCCTGCACGTAAACCTAAAAGTCCCGTTTCAGGACGTTGTTGACGGGGTAGGTTGTCCCATTTATAACCCCCAATTGCTGCCAGAAGTACCGCATCACTGTTACGGCAAAGATCTAAAGTTTGTGAGGGGAGAGGTTCACCTGTTTCATCGATCGCCGCGCCCCCGATCAACCCTTCTTGGAATTTAAAGCTAAGATCAAATTGTTTTCCTATGACATCAAGCACTTTTACGGTGACGGCTAAAATTTCGGGGCCAATACCATCGCCAGGTAGTAGAGTGATACCATATTGCTGAGTCATAGTTGTTTCTCGATCTGATTGGGGACAATCTATTATCTTACTGCGTAAAGGACTAATATGTGTTTTAAAATCAGTCATACTGATTCATTAGCTCTAAACATGATCTTGCCCTGCAAATTAGGGAATTTTCATCGTAGACTTTATAGATAAGAATAAGATTGAGAGCTAATGATCCTGCTTTTGATGTCTGATCGTTTTATACTGTAATGCTTAAGGAGAAACTAAGATCCGTGTTTAAATCAGCAACTTTCTTCAAAAAGTAAAAGTCTTTGGCACAATGAAAAAGGTTTCTAACTGGCTAGTTACTATTCTTCAATTATTGCCAGGTGGCGGCAAAATCCTGGATAGCTATATTTTGTCCCAATTATTTCCCACTTTTTTATTTGGTGTAGGACTTATATCAACTTTGGGAGTTGCTATTGGGAATCTCTCAGATTTAGCAAATAAAGTATCTGATGCAAATTTACCGATTTTAACAGCCGTAGAAATTTTATTATTAAAAGTTCCTGAGTTTGTTTCTTATGCTTTACCTGTTTCGGTTCTTTTAGCAACACTGACAACTTATGGACGCTTAAGTAATGATAGTGAAATTATTGCTATTCGCAGTTGTGGTACCAGTCTTTTTCGTCTGATTGTGCCAGCTTTTCTATTAAGTTTAATGGTTACTGGAATAACTTTTCTTTGTACTGAGTTGGTGGTACCTTCAGCCAATTACCGCGCTACATCACTTTTAATCACTTCTATTAAAGAAGAACATGAATTTCGGCAGACGAAAGATATTTTTTATCCCGATTATGAAAATATTATTTTACCTGATGGGCAAACCATACGGACGCTAAGAAGTTTGTTTTATGCCGAACAATTTAATGGAAAGGAGATGAAGTATTTAACGATTCTACAATGGGCTGAACAACGCTTAGGTCAAATTGTTATTTCTGATTCAGCTTCTTGGAATCCTCTAAAAAATACATGGGATTTCTTTGACGGTACAATTTATCAAATTGCTCCTGATGCCTCTTATAGTGAAGCTTTTCCCTTTGAACATCAACAATTAAAGTTTCCTAAAACGGTTTTTGATTTTGCGAGTCAAGGACGTAACCCCTATGAAATGAATATTGCTCAAGCTCAAGAATATACTAAAATTTTAAGGCTGAGTGGCGATGAAAAAAAAGTTAGATTATTTAAAGTTCGCATTGAACAAAAAATTGCTTTTCCGTTTGTTTGTATTGTTTTTGGTATTGTTGGTGCGGCAATTGGTTCGGGTTTTGAGCAAATTGGTAGAGGAACCAGTTTCGGTTTAAGTGTGGGAATTGTTTTCGCTTATTATGTGCTTGGTTTTATGACAGGTAGTATGGGGATTGTTGGGGCGATTTCTCCTTTTTTGGCTGGTTGGCTGCCTAATATTTTAGGAATATTTTTAGGATTATTTTTAGTCCACGAAAGAAATAAATAGAGACGCAATTGCTTACGCCTCTACTAAAAATTATGACCAAACTTGGCAACTTAAGTCGCCTGATTTTTGCGAGAGTTTGAGATTTTCGCCGTAATCAACGGGACAATCAATGACAGTCGGCACATCTTGTTTAAATGCTTCTTCAAGCGTTGGAATTAAATCAGCAGCCGATTCAACACGATAGCCTTTAAGTCCCATACTTTCAGCAAATTTGACAAAATCAGGATTACCAAATTTCACAAAAGAAGATTGACCAAATTGGTTCATTTGTTTCCATTCAATCAACCCGTAACCGTTATCGTTGAAGATGAGGGTAACAAACGGTGTACCAACCCGTAAAGCGGTTTCTAATTCTTGACAGTTCATCATGAAACCCCCGTCCCCTGTCACTGCAACAACCCGTTTATTGGGATGAACCAGTTTAGCCGCGATCGCACCAGGGATCGCAATTCCCATCGCCGCAAAACCATTAGAAATCAAACACGTATTCGGGGTATCACAATGATAATGACGCGCCATCCACATTTTATGTGCGCCGACATCCGCGATAACGATATCTTCGGGCCCCATCACTTGTCTAAGATCATAAATCAGTTTTTGGGGTTTAATCGGGAAACCTTGATCATTGGCATAAAACTCGTAATCTTCGACAATTTCATGACGTAATGCTGCTGTGACGGGAGTAGGACGATTTTGGCGATCGGCCCGTCTTAGAATATCTAAAAGTGAATCAGTTATATCCCCAATCACTTCCACAAGCGGAATATAACTACTATCAATTTCAGCATTTTTCATGCCAATATGAATGATCGGAATATTCCCTTGAGGATTCCATTTTTTTGGAGAGTATTCGATTAAATCATAGCCCACCGCAATGACTAAATCACTGCGATCAAAGGCACAACTAATTAAATCTCGTTGTTGCAGTCCCACACTCCATAAAGCTAAGGGATGAGTATAAGGAATTGTCCCTTTACCCATAAATGTATTAGCCACTGGAATATTGAGAACCGTCGCAAACTCGGTTAAGGCTTCACTGGCATTAGCCCGTATTGTTCCATTTCCCACTAAAATTAGGGGATTTTTGGCTTTAGAAATCGCGTTTGCTGCTGCATTAAGACTACGATAGGATGCGTAGGTTTTTTCCTTGCTATCAATTGATAGGGGTCGCCCTAATGCTGACATCGCTGCGATATTTTCGGGTAAGTCGATATGAACCGCCCCCGGTTTTTCGCTTTGGGCAGTTTTAAAAGCTTTACGAACAACTTCAGGCGTAATACTGGGACGCACAATCTGTTTATTCCATTTAGTGACAGGCGCAAACATCGCCACTAAATCGAGATACTGGTGTGATTCGATGTGCATCCGATCGGTTCCTACTTGTCCTGTAATGGCTACAAGCGGCGCACCATCTAAATTAGCATCAGCAACCCCTGTCATTAAATTCGTTGCCCCAGGGCCCAAAGTTGAAAGACAAACCCCTGCTTTTCCCGTCAACCGTCCGTAGACATCGGCCATAAAAGCCGCCCCTTGTTCGTGACGAGTCGTGATGAACTGGATCGAAGAATCTCTTAAAGCTTCTAATATATGTAAGTTTTCTTCCCCAGGTAATCCAAAAATGTATTCTACACCTTCATTTTCTAAGCACTGAACTAGGAGTTCGGCTGTGTTTAGTTCGCCCATAATTTATACCCCAAGCACCATTCACCGTTAATCTACTTCCTTCTAAGACAGCATAGCCCGACAGATGAGTCGGTTTGACAACTAATCCGTCGGGTTATTGATCGTGGATGAATTTTCCAAAGTTCCCTAAAAATTTAACAAATTCTATCTATTTCTATTCTGACCTAATAAAGTCGTTTTGGGCAGAGTGAATTTTATTAAGATTTAGAACGTTTGATCTTTATTGTGAAAATCTGATTAATTCTAAATGCAAAAATAGCAAAAAATTAATAAGTTTTTTACATATCGGTATAAATACTAACATCATCCCTAAAAACTATGATTTTGGTTTATAAGTCGAAGCTACGTTTAATTCTTTTAGCTGTTTAGCATCAACTGATGAGGGTGCATCTGTCAATAAACAACGTGCTTGTTGTGTTTTTGGAAAAGCAATTACATCTCTAATTGATTCTTCACCTGCTAATAACATCACTAAACGATCTAAACCATAGGCAATACCCCCATGAGGCGGTGTACCATATTCAAAAGCATCTAGCAGAAAACCAAATTTACTATAGGCTTCTTCTTGGGTTAAACCAATAGTTGTAAAAACTTTTTCTTGGATTTCTCGCTGATAAATTCGTAAGCTTCCGCCACCGATTTCAATGCCATTAAAAACCATATCATAGGCTAATGCTCTGGCTTTGGCTAAGTTATCGATATCTTCGGGATTAGGTGCAGTAAAGGGGTGATGTATTGCCTCTAAACGTTTTTCGTCACCGTTCCATTCAAACATCGGAAAATCGGTGATCCACAGTAGATTAATTTTTTCTGGCTCAATTAATCCCATTAATTCACCAATGACTAGGCGCAAACGACACAGAGACTTATTCACTGTATCTTGATCACCTGCACCAAATAGTAATAAGTGTCCTGGTTTGGCACCTGTTCGATCTAAGATTTCTTGTTTTTGTTCATCGGTTAAATTATCTTTTATTGCACCAATGGTATCTAAGTCAAGATTTTCTCTAACTCGAATATAAGCAATTCCTTTCGCACCCGCAGCAGTTGCTTCATTAAATAAATCGCCACCTGGTTTGATCCGTACATTAGAAATCGCATCATTGCCATTAGGAATCGGTAGAATCTTAACCTTACCCCCATTTTTTATCGTATCAGCAAATACTTTGAATCCAGAATCTTTCACTACATCGGAAACATCGACTAATTCTAACCCAAAACGAGTATCTGGCCGATCGCATCCATATTTTGCCATCGAGTCAGCATAGGATAAACGGGGAAAAGGACGCGGTAAATCTATATTCTTAACGGTTTTAAAAATATGACTGATTAAAGCTTCATTTAGATTTAAAATTTCATCTAATGACATGAAACTCATTTCCATGTCAAGTTGTGTAAATTCGGGTTGGCGATCGGCTCTTAAATCTTCATCTCGAAAACACCGCGCAATCTGATAGTATCGATCCATCCCCGATACCATTAATAGTTGTTTGAATAACTGGGGTGACTGGGGTAGCGCGAACCATTCTCCTGGGTTGACTCTTGAGGGAACTAAATAATCTCTGGCACCTTCTGGGGTAGAACGAGTCAGAATAGGGGTTTCTACTTCGATAAAATTTTCTTCATCTTCAAGAAAACGACGCATCGCTTTAACGACTTGATGACGTAGCTGCAAGTTTTGACTCATGCTTTCTCGTCTAAGATCTAGATAGCGATATTTGAGACGAACATCTTCTCTAACTAACTCCGCATCGGCACTCGAAATCACAAACGGTAGCTGTTTGTGTACTGCATTCAGAAGTTCGATACTTTCTGCATAGATTTCGACTTCCCCTGTTGCTATTCTGGGGTTTAAAGATTCATCAGGTCGTTTGCTGACAGTTCCAATTACTTTGATTACATATTCATTTCTCACGCTTTCTGCTACAGCATAAGAATTCGGTGTCCGTTGTGGATCGCTGACAATTTGTATCGTTCCTGTGCGATCGCGTAAGTCAATAAAGATCACTCCTCCATGATCCCGATGTCGATCTACCCAACCAAATAGAGTAACCGTTTCTCCTATCTGAATTCCTCTGAGTTCGCCACAATAATGAGTTCGCATGATTCTTTTATCGATAAGCTTTGCTGATAATACAATTCGTAGTATTTCTAGAATAACCAGATTTTGACGCATTGCCCATTATCTAGCATTTTGGCGACTCTGAACCATCACTTCAGGATTTGTTTTTATTCATCATTGTGGTTTAGTTTCTTTTTTTAGTCCAAAAATTAATGTAATTATTGCTGTTTTCGTCTTCTAGTTTTGCAATCAGTTCACCAGGGAGCAAAATTTGAGCATCGAACCTTAGACAAACATCATACATTTTAGCTGCCGTCAATCTTACTTTCTCTAAATTAAGTTCATTCATAAGATATCAGTTAATTACTCACTTATAGTAGCTACTAATTCAGCTAATATCGGCTTATCTATAGTTATTTGACTAACTCCAAGAATAGAAAAACCTAATAGATTTCCTTCATCATCAACTCTTTCCATAATTGCATCATGATCGGTTTCTCTCATGTAACCAAGATGCTCGGAAAAAAGAACTTCTAGGAAATCTCCTTCTTTGTCGTACCAAATTTTCACACTGGCCATATTAATTCTCCTGATTTGATTCGATCTGTCAAGTAGGCAGTTAGTAAAAAAGCGTCATTCGGCAGATACTTCACAACTGTGCATAACCATTTATCACCTACTAAAGTACCTCTATAAAAACGATAGCTTAATAAAACAGTTTTATCACTTATTGATTGCCTAACTTGTTCTGGATATCTAATTGTTTCTATGATAGCAGCTTCCATCATAGTCATCTCAGGACGTTGTAAGATGTGGATTAACCTTTCCTCTGACAATCGAATCGATCTACCTGAATAATCTGTTAATATTTCCATAAATCAAGTTAAATGGACATTGAGCAACCTATACTATTTAACTTTTTTCTGCTCAAAACCATATAATATAATTCCAGCAAGAAAAAAAATACCACCTATCTGAATCTGTTTATTCTGTTCGTTGATAAAACCGATATTATGAACTGAGCCAGAGCTAGTTAATATGGTTGTATCCATTACACAGCCATGTATTATAATAATTCCTCCAATAGCCATCAAAACCGTACTTAATGAAATTCCTTTGTTATGTGATGAATGTGGATTGTTCCGAATTCCTTCGACGTATGTTTGATATTGCAAAACCGTCACAGTGACTTTCTCTTTAAAATCCCAAAGCTGTATACGAATAACATCACTTATCTTGCTTCATGGCTCTAATATTGGATGGACGAGTTTTCAATAAGCCAGCCATCATCAATCGAGGAATATACATAATTTTTGTCATGTTATAACTATTCACTGATAGAGTACCCACATCAGCTTTTAAAATTTCGCACTAACGAGAAAAATCTTTATGTTTTTTAAATGCAAATGTCTATTATCTATACAATAAGGACAATTGTTCTGATTTATATATTCCCACAAAAGCCTAATTCTTAGTATTCTTGTATTAGCTTAGATAAAAAAGCCCAATAAGACCCAAAAACTTCTCTAAAGGATTAAATTATCATGGCTCAGGCGAGATTTGAACGTGCAACCTTGATAATTTTAAAGATAATTGATCACTTTAATCTTTTTGAGGGTATTTTTCCCATAAAGGAGTGATCTGACGCAAACTTTGATGATTGCCATTTCCGAGAATTAGATGGTCAAGTAGCGGAATATCTAAATACTGCGCTCCTTGTAACAATTGTTCAGTAAGATAGAGATCCTCCTGGCTTGGCTCTAGATTACCTGAAGGGTGATTATGTCCAATGATTATTTTTGTAGCACCTTGTTTAATCACTTCTCGAAAAATTTCTCTCGGATGTACGAGGGTTTCTGTTGCTGTCCCTACTGTAATCACTTTTGTGCCAATTAGCTGATTTTTCACATCCAATAAAACGACGGCGAATCTTTCTTGATGTTGCCACATTAAATCATGACCCAGAGCCGAGGCCGCCGCATCAGGACTATCAATAAGCATTCGCTCACTCGGTCGCAATAAAAAAACTCTTTTTCCTAATTCTACGGCTGCTAGAATCGTGGTCGCTTTGGCTGGGCCAATTCCTGGGATTTCCATCAATTCTTGTGGACTAATATCTCTTAACACATCAAGGGGTTCTCGTTTGTATTTGCTCAACTCCTGTAAAATGTATTGTCCTAGTCCAACGGCTGATAGTTTCCCTTTACCTTGACCTGTAGCCAGTAGAATCGCAATTAATTCTGCTGTTGATAAATTTTTGGCACCAAACGAGAATAATCGTTCACGAGGTCGTTCACTCAGGGGAATATCAGCAATTCTAAGGCTATAGGTCATAAATACGAATTCACATGGCTTTAGACACTGTTATAGCCCAAGTTATCAGTTCGCCGACTCAAGATGAATAAATGTAAAGTTAAATTTTTAAAGAAAAACACTTGATGAAGTTAGTTTTGGCTTAAAACTAGCTATTGATTAGAAAAACTTATTAGTCTCACAAGAAAAGCTATTGTGAAAACCCTTTACAAACCGTTACAAATTGCTTAAGATAAAAACATCATACAAATCGAACCTTGAAAACTTCATAGGAATCATAAAGCAATGACCACCACCTTACAACAA
>ERZ1066124.413-NODE-413-length-30101-cov-25.438062_pt1 | contig 30101 bp, 25 predicted proteins | sample MGYA00382771_ERZ1066124 | MGnify/ENA primary metagenome ERZ1066124 (study PRJEB33369, sample SAMEA5778354) | biofilm metagenome | biome: Industrial cooling water; feature: Water cooling tower basin; material: Biofilm | place: United Arab Emirates | collected... | reverse complement strand
AAGACTGTTCCACAAGACTGTTCCACAAGACTGTTCCACAAGACTGTTCCACAAGACTGTTCCACAAGCTGTTTATTCAATCAGCGCTAACTCACGGTCAACAACAGGTTTCTGCCCCCGCAATACTGAATTACCCTGGAACAATTGACGTTGGTCAATAGGCAACGGATTAACCCAATCAGACTCATTAAACTGCCCACTTTGCCCATATGCTAAGAGAGCATTTCCATAACAAACGGCGCCAATATGACTTTCGGGTATACCGCGTTCGCGCATTAACGCAGCAGTCTTAGGAACAGCGAGAGGGTCACTTACACCCCAATCTGCACTACTATCAACAATAATGCGCTCACATCCATACTCACGAACAATTTCAACCATACGCGCGTTACCCATTTTTGTATGCGGGTAAATCGTAAACGCTGCCCAGAAACCTCTATCAAGTACTGACTGCACAGTTTCTTCATTATTATGGTCAACAATTACGCGCGCAGGGTCTAAGCCATGTTCGATACAAACATCCATACTATAGTTCGTACCTTCTTTCTTATTTCTATGTGGTGTATGAATTAACACCAGCATATCAAGCATTCTTGCTAACTCAAGCTGTTTACGAAAATACTTATCTTCAGCAGGTGTCATATCGTCGTAGCCAATTTCGCCAATAGCTACCACACCCTCTTTACAAGCATATAGCGGTAAAAGCTCCATAACTTGCTCGGCAAGAGCTTCATTATTAGCTTCTTTAGAATTTAAACCAATAGTGCAATAATGTTTAATGCCAAACTGCGAAGCTCGAAATCGCTCCCAACCTACTAAACTACTTAAGTAATCTTGAAACGAACCAATATTAGTGCGCGGTTGCCCGAACCAAAACGCGGGTTCAATAACAGCAACAATACCAGCATTACGCATCCGCTCATAATCATCGGTAGTGCGCGAACTCATGTGAATGTGAGGGTCAATATACATCATAAATCTTACTTACATTTTTCTAATAATTGCCAAAGTTCAGGCGCCACAGTACGATTTGCTGCTTGACGCTCGCTAGCATAATCATTTAACATTTGTGCAAGTTGAGAATTTGCACGTTTTTCTAAACCCTGAATTTGAGATAAAGGACTGCCAACAAACAGCGCTTTTAACACCATTTGATTCCAAGCTTGGTTATCAAAATACTCACTTGGATAAGGATTATTCAAAGCCACAGCATTAAATACAGCAGTCATATTGCTACGAACACCTTCTGCCGCGCGCTTTTGTAAGCGTCCAGGATAAGATAAAAGCGGTAAAGCTTGGTATAAAGCAACAAGTTCACCAACATCAGCAGCATTAAATAATTGCTCTAATATATGTAAATATTGCTTTTGATTGCTGTATGGTAAAGATAATACAAGTAATGTGCGCGCGGCTTGGTCTATACTCCAATTGCTTGGAAACCAACCCTTGTGTACATTTGAAGCAGCTTCTAATTCTTGACTTGTTAAATTTAAATCTTGCTTACCTGTATAACGTGGCACTGCGCTAAATGCAGCATAGAATATACTTGTTTCGGCGCCTGATTTAATTGCATTAGATTTTGCCTCAAGCCAATTAATTGCTTCTTTACTAACTCGCGCGGCTAACCAACTTTGTAAAAGGTTAGCGACAACAATGTTATTTATGTTTGAATCAATTGTAGCTAACATAATTATTAACTTACGATTAAGAACATGATTTATATTTAGGATTTGATCCCCCCAACCCCCCTTAATAAGGGGGGCTTTAAATTATCTTTATCCCCCAACCCCCCTTAATAAGGGGGGCTAAAAATTTGCTCTTGTTCCCCCCCTTATTAAGGGGGGGTTAGGGGGGGATCAGACTAATTCCACCTTTGCAAGTAAATCTTCGCCCAACTTACGCTGGCGCCGACGCTTGATTATTGACTTACTAGCAGCAAGTCCAAGCAACCCAAAGCCAACTAATGCACCTGGTTCGGGTACTTTTGTGCTACCTTTGTCAACATTCAGTACTTGAACGCGACCTTGGAAGAAGTCACCCACGTAAAGCTTTCCTCTGTCATAATGGGCGCCACCAGTCCAGTTAAACACACCAGGTGTAAGGTCGGAGGGGTTACCAAATGGAGGGCCTCCTCGTGTAGGAGGTGGTACTATAGAACCATCAGCGTTGCGAGCGGGTTCGCCATACGCAGTTAAGAAATTTCCATCTTTATCAAACACTTGAACACGACTATTGACTGAATCAGCGACGTAAACATTATCGAACTCGTCTAATTCAATACCAATTGCCTCACTTAACTGTCCTGGTTCAGAACCTTTAGTACCAAAAGCAAATAGAGGTGTACCTTCTGGATTGAATACCTGAACTCGGTTATTGTATTGGTCGGTTACATAAATATTGCCAGTATTTTGGGATATATTTAAGCCCGCAGGTCCTTGAAACTGTCCGAGTTCACTACCATTGCTACCAAAAGTTTGAAGTAGTTCGCCAGTGGTGCCGTCATATTTTTTGATTACGTCTCCGCTAAAATCAGTGACGTACAAATTATTATTCTTATCGAATTGCATACCTCCAGGCCCAAAGAACAGTCTGTTTGGTACTGGACCACTAAATGAGGCGTAAGACCTTACATACTCACCTGTGTTGGGATTGTATACATCGATTTCGCTGTTATAAACGTCACCCATGTGCAGTTCGCCAGTCACTGGATGAAATTTAAGGTCAGCTGTTTGATCTAAACCTGGACCTTTTTGTTGGCTACCAAAACTGATTGCTCTCAAGTGATTACCTTGAGGGTCATATACTTCGATACGATTACCTAGGGCTGGGTTAAAGCTGCCGTCTTGGTTCACACCTCGACCGTTAGCGACAAAAACCAGATTGGTTGAGTCCTGTACCGCAATACCTTGAGGAACAAATAGTTCACCAGGGGCGCCAACTGGAGGTCCAAAGCCGGGTGAACCAATTTGACTGTTGAAGCTTAATGAAACAGCGAATGCTTGGCTGGTTGCTGCTAGGAACATGCATCCAGTACTGGCAATTGTAAGAGACAGATTTTTTACTAATCCCATAGTTAATACTCGGTTTTGTAAGGTATACTCGTTCTTTGGTTAACTTGGTTCCCGATCTAGTCTGGGAACTTTTTCGTCTGAACAGTGTGAGGAGTAAAAAATTAAAGCGTCTCTACTTTTGCTAGCAACTCTTCGCTTAATTCTTCTTGGTGTTTGCGTTTGCGTAATTTGGTTGCCAGCGCGCTAAATGCAATTAATCCTAGAACAGAAGCAGGTTCAGGAACTTTCTTATTGTCAGCAGGAGCTTTAGGATCAATTCTGATAATTTCCCCGGTATCTGCTAGTCGTGCGCGGTTAGCAATAATGAAACTACCATCGGGAGCAAGGGTGATACCAGAAGCTGCCTCAAGTCCATTTCCAGTCCAAATAGTTTCGCGTGTACCGTCTTTGCCAATTTTGATTAGAGAACCACTGATATCACCAACAACGACACCACCTTGCAGAATTTCTTTCCACTCAGAAGTATTGATGTGTTGCAGAGCATATAAATTACCCTCTGCATCATATGACACACCAGTTAACTGTGTAAAACCATCAGCGATTTGTTTAATTTCTAGAGTATTAGGGTCAACGCTAAAGATACGTGCTTCGTTTTCTGGGTAAGGAAAATAGCTATATTCTGCTACTGTTAATGTTCCATCAGGAGCAGTTGTAATGGCAGTAGGTACTGATTGGAATGTGATTGGGAAATCTTGTACTGCTGTTACTCCAGTTCCAGGTGCAGGTAATCCACCCCCTGGAATATTTTCTCCTCCAGGTATTTCCCCAGCTGGTGGCATCGATGGAAATTCAAGTTTACTTGGATCTGTTTGTAGAACAGGGAACGCAACTACTTTTTGAATACCGCTACCATCAAGCCCTACTTTTGAAATCGTGTTGGCACCACCATCAATTACGTAAGCGATATCACCCATAATTTCAAAAGAATATGGGTTGCTAATCAAATCAGAGCCATCGGTATTATTCTCGGTTTCATACAACGCAAGGTCAGCAAGACTTGTTAGGGACTTGGTGTTTAAGTCTACTTTGAATAGTTTTCCTAGTTCAGGTGTTCCTAACACAGTATCACGGCTTGTTGGGTTACCAGCTACACCTGTTAAAAGATACATGTTGCCTTTAGCATCAAATTTGATGTCCGCAGGCCCAGCACCTTGTTCTCCAGAAGGTGTTAATGCCAAAGATGGAAGATTGTCAAGTACTGTCTGTCTCTGACCGTCGGGTGTAATTCTGATTAAGCTACCAGTATTACCAGCACACAAAGGAATATATTGTGCGCTAGGAGATGGAATACATCTACCGTCTGCTCCATCGCCACCACGACCAGTTTCGGTTATATATAAACTACCGTCTGGGCCAAATGCAGTACCACGTGGATTATCTAAACCGCTAGCTAGTACCGAAAGTGATGCTGCTTGTGCTGTTTTTGGTACGGCTAGCCCAGCCACACAAAGAGTAAGAAATGTAAGAGTAAAATGCTTGAGTTTCATGTTTTGTAAATTAAATAATTAGAAGAGAGTGCTGAGTGCTGAGTGCTGAGTGCTGAGTATAGTTAGAAGTAAAGAGTTAGGAATTAAAACTTCTTTCTACTCAGCACTCAGCACTCATTACTTTTCGATGCGGATGACTTGACCTTTACCAGGGCGCCCACCTCGATTTATTAAATAAAAGGCATTATCTTTACCAATAACTAAAGCAGCAGGCGCCTCTAACCCTTCACCACTTAAAAGAGTTGTGCGAGTACCATCGGGTGCTATTTTAATTAGTGAGCCTTCATTTTTTCCTTTCCAGCCTGACTGATTCATATGCTGTAAGGCATACAAATTACCTTCGGCATCAAAAGCTAAATCAATCAGTTGTGTAAAGCCATCCGCAAAGACTGTTATTTGATCGTCAGCATCAATACGATAGATTTTTGCTTCACCTTCAGGAAAAGGAAAACCAGTGAATGTGCTGATGTAATAAGCTTTATCAAGACCTTTGACAATACTTGTAGGGACTGGTGCAATTGTTATTTGCGATGTTCGCGTATCACTATAAGCACCGGGAGGTGGTGTATGTCCCTTGTCAAAATTTAGGGCGCCAGAACCTGGAAAGATTGGATTAGTTAATACTTGAGAAGGAATTACAGCTTTAGCCTTGAGATTATTTCCTTCAGTACATACACTGAGTATATCATTAGCTCCCGCATCCGCAATAAGAAGATTCTGTAAAGTTTCTTCTTCATCAATAATGAAAGCTAAAGGATTACTAACTATATCATTTCCATCTGGGTTGTTTAGGAGTTCGTAGTCAGCAATGTCAGCAATGGAACTCCAAGAATTTGTATTAAAATCAACTTTTACAAGTTTGCCAAGCTCGGTATCACCTAATACATGCCGGAACTCAGGATTCGCAGCATAGCCAAGTAAAACATAAGCTGAACCGTTGGAATCAAATTTAATATCGTGAGGCCCCGCTGCTCCAGTTCCATCTGCAAACGCAACAGAGGGTAGTCCCGTAATTACACGTTGAGGTTTACTATTTTGGCTACCAATTTCAATTTTTGTAACGGCGCCTGTTGTACCATAATGTAAATTACCTTGACCACTTGCTGCGGGTATGGAAATTCCATTACCTCCTATTCCTGCTTCTGTTACATAAAGATTACCGTCGGAATCAAAACAAAGACCCTTCGGATTGTCAAGATTATCAGCAAGTACTGTAAACTGTGTTTTTGTAAGTTCTTGAATCATATGTAAATATTACTTTTAAGGAATAAAGCACCTTACAGATAAAAGTTACAAAGCGTATAGCTCTGTAACGAGAGTATATTCATGAACAATTTAAATAAAATCCCCCCTGCCCCCCTTAATAAGGGGGGTTAGTTCGTCTTGTCTCCCCCTTAATAAGCGAGGATTTAGTTATTCTTGTTCCCCCCTTAATAAGGGGGGTTAGGGGGGATTTTTTACCCAACTGTTGCTAATTCTCGCTTTGCAACAGGAATATAACTTTGACCACGGTTAAACGCATCTAAATTACCAGCTTTAGCTTCAGTTAAACGCTTAATATTCATACTTTCGGCGCCAAAGTCTTCAATTTGAAGTTTACCGTGAGGTAATTGTTCGCCGTGCTTCCAAAATGCAATACGGTGCAGAATAAAACCAGGCGCCTCTGGGTCTGCAAAAGCATAAGATGCTGGTATCAACATGCTAGGACAGCGTTGATAAAAGTTCTGATCTGGATAAAAGAATTCATGCTCAACCAAATACCATTTGCTAGTAGGTTGAACTCGCAAAGTAGCTTTTACTTTTTGGTCGTACTCATCAAGATAATTACCTTCAAACTTAGAAACTTCCCCATCTGGTCTTAACAAGTGTGCCCAGTCATTCATGTTATTGAGGTCAGATAAATATTCAACCCCAACTTCAATAGGAGCATCAACATAAATGGTGTCAGTATCTATATAGTACTTACCTTTAGCGGCGCCGGTTAAACCACTTTTACGTTCTAAATGACCTTTGAGCGAGCGACATTCAGAGGTATGTACAGTATGAATACCTTGCATAATCATTTGAGTTTGTCGTTTGGGATCAACAAAACTCAACCAATGAAAGTAAACCCCTTTTTCATCGGTTCCCGGTTCGATATAATCGCTAGGGAAAAGAAGAACAGGGTAAACTTGATAATATTTTTGATACTCAAGTCCACAATGCCATTCAATGCCGTAGAAAAAAGGATGCTCTAGTTTTTTAACATGATAGTATAAGGGTTTGTGATACCCAGAAGCTGTTCCCATCCAGGTATTTTCATCAACTTGTTCTGTCATTCGACTATATAGTGTCCACTCATCCAAATTTTTAAGACTACAAAGATAGTCGAAAGCTGTATCGGGTGAAGTTGCAATATAAGCTGATGTAGCAAATGTGTTTTTTTCCATTGTTAATTCCATTGTAGAACAGGCATCCCTGCCTGTTTATTTATGCCGCAATTGGTTGGTAACTACTCTTTCTTGCCTTCATAATTCTGTCTTCAGCTATGAGCTTAGAAGCATCATTAGTTGTAATACCTCTCTCTGAAGCACGAGTGAATATTTCTAGTAAAGTATCGTAAATATTATTTACTTGCTGGAAAGCTTTCTCTTCGTTATAACCTATCATTTCGTTATAAACGTTGATAAGTCCACCCGCATTAATTACATAATCTGGACAATATGTAATACCTTTATCGGTTAACATTTGACCATGAAGTTTTTCTTGCCCAAGCTGATTATTTGCGGCGCCTGCTATGATATTCGCGCGCAATTGTGGTATTGTTTGACTATTCAAGATACCACCCATCGCACAAGGTGAAAAAATATCTACATCTTGTGAGAAAATATCGTCTGGTTCTACTACAGTTGCACCATACAAGTTTCTGACTTCTTCAGCTTTTTCGGGACTTATATCAGTAACATATAATTTGGCGCCGTTTTCATATAAATGCTGACAAACGTTCTTGCCAACATTTCCTAAACCTTGCACGGCAACCTTAATTCCTTGTAAATCTACAGTTTTTAATTGAAACTGTACGGCAGCTTTAATACCTAAAAATACTCCCCAAGCAGTTACAGGAGCCGGACCACCCGATTTTTCCTCTACTCCAACAACAAATCTTGTTTCTTGACTAATTGTACGTACATCTGCTGGAGTGAGATTTATATCTTGTCCAGTGATAAAACGTCCATTTAATTTTTGAATAAATCGCCCGTAAGCACGAAGCAATTCATCGGTTTTTTGTTCAGGTTTAGCAATTATTACAGCTTTACCACCACCCGCAGGAATATTGGCACATGCAGCTTTGTATGTCATGCCGCGACTTAGACGCAATGCATCATTAAGTGCAGCTTCTTCGTTCGGATATGGGTACAAACGTGTTGCTCCCATTGCTGGGCCTAAAGTTGTGTCATGGATAGCGATTATTGCTTTGATATCTGGGTCTTTACCATGACAGAAAAGTACTTGCTCATGACCCATTTCGCTAACGTTTTCAAATAAATTAACCATGTTTTCGATTGCTAGTTGCTACTCACTCAATGAACTGCAAAGAAACCGGGTTTCTACGCAAAATCTTCGTTTCTCTTATCGGTTATCGATAAGAAACCCGGTTTCTGTTAGATATTGGGGAATGAAACTTGTTCTGTTGTAGATTTGGTTGGAGTTGATTTGACTCCTAGCGCTGCTAAACCTTGGTTACGTCCTTTTGAAGGCGCCTTTCTATTTGGGTCTATCATCACATCAATAACGAAGGGTTCAGATGATTTCATCGCCATAACAAGCGCGCTTTCTAAATCTGATTCATCCTCAACGCGAACACCTTCGGCGCCCATACCACGAGCAACCATTACAAAGTCAGTCTCAGGAATTGTCGCATCGGCGCCTGTCATTCCCAACATTTGCATACCTTGATAACACATGTTGTAGCGGGCATCGTTGAGTACAATCCACACAGCAGGAATTCCATATTTAACGGCAGTGTTGATTTCGTTATTCATCAACATCGAACCGTCGCCAACTATTGCAACTGCTTTTGCTTTACGTGCAAATGCGGCACCTACGACTCCAGTCGCAACATGACCCATTGAACCAACACCAGTACTAACGCGGTAACGATTTGCATTACTGAATCTTAGACAATGTGTTGACCAAGTGAAAGAATTTCCTGACTCCGCCATCACAATGGCATCACTACCTTCGACAATGACTTTTTGAATTGCTTCCATCAACACTTCAGGGCGTACAAGTGGTACTGTGGCTTCTTTGATTTCGTCTTTTTCAGGGTTGGGAAGTGTTAACGTTGATGTTAAAGGAAAGTCTGTTGGCAAGCGGTCGAGTAGTGCTTGTACAAAAACTTTGATGTCACATTGAATCGGAAAAGTTGGAGCGTTTGGAAAAGCAACTCCAGGTACTTCCGCGTCACTATCTACGTGAATAAAACCGCCAGGAGGAATCATTGTCGGATTCCAGAACGATGTTGGCTCACCCAAACGAGTTCCTAGTACTAAGGTATGTAAAGGAGTTTGGTCTTGCATGTGGCTCATAACTGAACCATGTCCACCTAAACCTGTTACACCAATAAACTGCGAGTGGTTTTCCGGGAAAATACCTTTTCCACGTGGTGAACACATTACAGCGGCGCCAGTACGTTCAGCTAGTTCAAGAATTTCTTTACTTGCATTACGGGCACCAAACCCTAGCCAAATAGCAAAGGGACCCTCACTAAGCATCTGGATTGTTTGCGTAATTACATTTTCACTCACTGCCATTGAAGAACAGTTCGTTGTCATTTGAGGAATGACGACGCTATCAACGGGGGTATTTTGAACCGCTGTGGGAATACTTAAATGCGCTACAAAACCGCCTGGTTGTGCTAAACCTAATGCTAGTCGGCGGAAAATTTGTGGTAGTTGAGCGGGTGACTCAATTGTAATTGCGTAATTAAATAGTGTACCAGACGTAAAAATGCCGTCGGTAGGTAAAGTATGACTACTCGTTTCTTGTATCGCCCAACGTCCACGTTGTGGAGCAGATGTACAAGCTGAGAGTAAAATAACTTTTGCTCCTTCACCGCGTGCTGCGAATAATCCAGTTAGGGCGTTGGTAATACCAGGACCTGCCGTGGTAAAAGTCACAGTTGGACAGTCTGATGCAAAGTACGCTTCGGCAGCAGCAAATGCGGCGCCTGTCTCATGGCGGTAGTTAAGAACTTGCACCTTGCTGTTCGATAGCGCTCCCCATAATGTCGCCATTGCTCCACCAGCAACACCGTGCGCGCTTTCAATTCCTAAATTCTCTAACATTTGCACAACTGCTTCCGCAACGTTAAGCGGTTGTACTGCAAGAGTTTGTTTTAAATTATTAGTTCTTGGTTCTATTGAACCGCCATCACCTGATACATATCTTGTACTCGCCTGGGTTTTAGAGGCAATTGCAGATGTGGTGTTGTTATGGCCCATGTTGTTGATTCCTAAATTACTTGCCGTCGCTTGCTATCTATCATCCAAGCTGAACCTACACTTACAGCCAAAACATCGGCGCCGTGAACTGCTTGACTCTCACAACGAGCGTAAAAACAGCTTGAATTAATCTGAAGAAAACTGTTACACCCGCTACATTTGAGTAGTGAGTTAAAAACTTAACATTAGTTTTGATTTGTTTTCACACTAGTAACAGTACAAGAGCTTCATTCTTAACTGCAATGAATTTTCTTTTGATTAGATTATCAATTCTTTCTGTGTATGCTCTATAACAGCGGCTATCATTTTTTATTAGATACGCATCTATACATGGAAGGATACTGGTACTTGTATTTTATAATACTGTTATTTTACGCAAAAATATTATCCCACACTTTAGGACTTGCACTAATAAACCGGGCAACAGTCACGAAAAATTAAAGTTTTATAGCAAAGTTTTTGTCAATAAGCCCGATTTCTTGACAAAATTCTTATTTTTGTCACAAGTTATCGACCAAGAAACCCGGTTTCTACGATTTTGTGCTACAGTTCTACTCCTAAGCGTAAGTAAAAAATGGATGTGATAATACACACATTATATCTACATATAACGTATGCCTTTGGATAGATGTATAATTAAAAAGCAGTATATTGATACTTCACCGTATTTCCTACGACAGATGACTATATGGACACATTTGTAGTTAAATCCCAATGAAGGCAATTAGAGAGCTAGAAATGATTACTATTTTATTAAGACTTAAGCTAAGTATCCTTATTGAATCTGTACGCACAGAGCTATATCAGTAAAATTACCTTAAAATTTTAACTAAATAGAAATTGATATTATCGAAGTAATAATTATCACGAATTCTACAATGATTTATACAAAGATTTATTTTTGCATTTGGATTTTCGGTTTAAATTTATATTATTCATAATCTTAATTTACTAATAATTTTTTAATCTATATAAAGTCTGCAAACGGGTTTGTTTAAAAGGCAAATGCCGTATTTTATGCATTCAAAATCTTGTTAACATGTAATTATAAAGAAATTGTGAATTTTCTGTTGAGAAACCATATATTTATTTTAATATTGTTTATAGTATTCATAAGTGTTAACAACATCGGCTAGGTTCCAACAACTGAATTAACTATAAATCTCCATTCGTCTCAGGCTAGATAAATCTAGAACTAGATTTTTACAAGCTAGAGGCAGAAGAGGTACGAAAATCTGTGTCTATTAACCATTAAGTGCTGGCTCGACAGAATGTTTGTATTAGAAAACCGATTATTCGCTGATTTAATATTAAATCGAGCCGCTGATGCAGCATTTTGCATCAATGATTCAGGGTCTTTTCTGTATGTTAATGACGCGATGTGTCATTTAAGCGGATACTCGCGCGACCAGTTAATGAAAATGTCTTTATTCGATATCGATACGGAGATTCTTCATAATTGGGAAAACATATGGCAAGAGTTGCAGCTAAGAAGAGTAAATTTAGCTTCACAATTAACAACTCAAGTTGGTCAATTAATTCCAATTGAGATATCAATTGTTTATGCTGAAGAAAATGGGCTAAGTATTGGATGTGGATATGTACATCATCCTTCATATGTAGACCAGGTAAATACAAACTCATATTCTCCTACTGAATTTTCTTCAACAGAATTTTCTTCTGCTTATAAAAAGAAAGAAGCAGAGTTGGAGGCATCGCTTGCACTTTTGCGTTCGACCTTTGAGTCTTCGGCTAACGGAATACTTGCCGTTAATTTTGAAGGTGAAATTCTTTGCTACAACCAAAAATTTATGGATATGTGGCGCCTGCCTTCAGAAGTTCGTTTGACTAAAGGTTGCGGACGTGCGAAAGCATTTTTTGAGTCTCAGGTTAAAGACATAGAAGTTTTTCGTTCCTCTGTTTGGGAAATGCCAGCGCAATTAGAAATAGAGCGTTATGATTTAATTGAACTCAAAGACGGCAGAATTTTCGCGCATTATTCCGAACCGCATCGTTTAGACAACAAAATTATCGGTCGGGTATGGAGTATATGGGATATTACTGAGTCTCAAAAAACTGAGCAAGCGTTACGGTTTAATGAAGCTCGTTTTCGGGTTTTAGCAGAAACTAATCAAGCTAGCATTTTTCTAATTAAAGATTCCAATTTATGTTACGTTAACCCAGCTGCTGAAACTCTGACTGGATATACACTCGAACAACTGTTAAATGAGGTTCCTCTAAATCAACTGCTAGTAAACAAACGCTTACGACAGGTTAATAAGTCTAGCGGAAGCGCAAGTGAATATCAGGAAATGCAGGTTGTTACAAAAAGTGGAGTTAAAAGATGGTTGGCTTGTACTGTTACATTAACTAATGGTGTTTTTGATTTTAGCGACGAATCTGTAGAATTAATTACAGCAATCGACATTACCGATTATAAACAAGCTGAGTCAGAAGTGCGTCAAGCTTTGGAACAAGCAAAACATCTTAGCGAGTTACGCGAACGGTTTGTTTCAATGCTCTGCCATCAATTTCGTACACCGTTGAATATAGTTTCGTTTTCAGCAGATTTGTTAAGACGACACATTCACCAGTGGAATGAAGAAAAAAATCGTTCTTATTTAGATTTAATTTTAACTGCTGTTGAACAACTGAGTCATTTATTAGATGATATTCTTTTATATGGTAAAGCAGATGCAGCAAAGTTAGAACTTCATCCTAGTGAAATTGACCTAGATAAATTCTGTCGAGACATTGCCATACAAGTTCAAATAGCTAACGGCAACCAGAAATTTATTAATGTTATTAGTCCAGAAAACTATATCGCAGTTTGTTTAGACCCCAAATTTCTACACCACATTCTCAATAATTTATTGTCAAATGCCATTAAATACTCTCCGCTAGGTAGTACCGTAACCTTAGAAATTATGCGAAAAGATAAAAGTATTATCTTTCAAGTAAAAGACAAAGGCATTGGTATTCCAGCCATTGATAAACCGCACATATTTGAGCCATTTTACCGAGGCAGCAATATCGATAGTATTGCGGGTACTGGGTTGGGCTTATCAATTGTAAAAACTCTTGTTGAGTTACACTGCGGTGAAATTAGCGTCGAAAGTCAGGTGGGCACTGGAACTCAGTTTATAGTTACCTTACCTACTTAAAAAAGTCAAGAACTCACTATTTACACAATTTATTGCTAACTATGAAAACATTACCAAAAACAGTCCTAATTATCGAAGACGACAGAACCACTCGTAATTTATATTTAGATGGGTTATCTGCTGAAGGCTTCAACACTATTGGCGCCGAAAACGGTATACTAGGCATTCAAAAAGTGCAAACGCATCTCCCCGATGTTATTATTTGCGATGTCGTAATGCCAGATATCAGCGGTTATGATGTTTTAAGCGTATTACAAGACGACCCAGTAACAGCAATTATTCCATTCATCTTTTTAGCTGGAAGTGCCGCCAAAACAGAGATTCGCAAAGGTATGGAAATGGGAGCGGATGATTTTGTTACAAAGCCATCAACCTTAGATGAGTTGACACGAACAATTACAGCTCAGTTAAGAAAGCAGAAGCATTTGAAAGAATGGTACACGCGCGAATGCAACCAAATAGTTGAAAATATTTCGCCAGATAAAAACTTAAACTCAAAGCCAGAGTCTATATTTCCTAAAAATACTCAGCTTCAGGAAGTATTCGATTATATCGAAGCTAATTTTCATTTAGGCATTACATTATGCGACGTAGCTAGCGCAGTTGGCTATTCAGCAGCATACTTAACACATCGAGTTGCAAAACAAACCGGAGACACTGTAAACGGCTGGATTGTTAAACGACGAATGTCTGCTGCACGCGAATTACTTCAAGAAAGCAAGCAAACTATTGAGCAAATTTCTACCGCTCTTGGCTATCAAAATGCTTGTCACTTCTCACGTCAATTCCGTCAACATCATGATATTCCCCCACAAACTTGGAGAAAAAAGCATCAATCAATGCGTAGATTAAGAAACATGTTGACAGGTTGAGCTGCTTGCTGAAATGAAAACACAGCTTTTATCTATCAAGTGGTAGATTTATAAATTTCATATATATGCGTTCGTTCATAAATCTACTACTTGAGATAGATGACGCTGCTAATACATATATAAGTAGAATTTAGTAACGATGCTACTAAGTAATGTCCATATATACTTACAACTGTATTCAGGACTCCAACGCTTTTGCCGTGCGACTCCAAGTACATATGTTCAACTTACGTTACTATCGCTTCACAAAATAAGGTAACCTACTAAAGTGGATTTTTACGATAATGACTTGTTAGAACTTAATTTGCATTTAGGATATGGACTAGATGAAAATTGCTTATCCAATAATTTGAATATAAGTTGTGCTATCCAAGCTGAATTTTGTGTAAACGAGTATGGGCAATTTACCTATACTAATAATGCCATGTGTTGTCTAAGCGAATACTCACGTCAAGAACTTTTAGGAATGAGATTAATCGATATAGATACTTCGCTTGCATCACAAAACTGGGATGATATATGGAATCTTCTTAAAAAAAATGGTTCAACTCAATTATTATCACATTACCAGACTAAGACTAATCTAACCGTAAACGTCTCCGTGTCTATCTGTTATGTTAAACAAAACTTGGTTGAGTTTGCCTGTGCATTTGTAAGTTATACAATCTTACACCAATCTTTAAAACAACCAACACTATTTTTATTCGTATAATTACTATATTAGCATTCAATGCGCCTAGTATGATAATACACTTGTGACAGTTTTTAGTCTGGCACTATTATTCGAGTGAACCTTATCTAAAGCCTAATAATTTTCTATATATATACGTATATCCCCACGCGCTTTGTATTAAAAGGCTTTCAACCCAGCGAGAGATTTATAAGTACTACTGAAGCACGATGTAATTTTTCTGGAATGCGCGACAATGAAGTTGTAGCAAATAAGTAAGAGGTTGAAAAACCGAGCAAAATAGTACTATCGTGTTGATTTCAACCAGTCTACAGTACTAATTGTTTATACAAAGTGTTAGATAGCGTGGAGGAGAAAAACATGAAAACTAAATTTTTTGCAGCAGTTGCCCTAATGAGTGCTTTTGCTTTTGTATCTCCTGCTGGAGCGCAAGGCACTACTACAAACACAAATACAAGCGTCAGCACTAACGTCCGGAAATTAATTGAAACCAGAGAGTGTAGTGGATGTAACCTCAGTGGTGCGAATCTTCAAGGCGCCCATTTGATAGGGGCAGATTTGCGAAACGCTAATTTAAAAGGCGCCAACCTCAAAAACGCAAATTTAGAAGGAGCAGATTTAACAGGTGCGAATCTCCAATCTGCTAACCTCACATCAGCATTTATCAACAGCGTTAGCATGAACAACGTCAACTTAACTAACGCCAACCTTACAGACGCACATTTTGTTAGCAATGACCTCGATGGCGCCACGGTTATTGGTGTTAACTGGACAGGAACCGAAATTTACAACGTTAACATCGGCATTGGTGGAGAATATTAATAGTAGTGCTGAGTAGAAAGTGCTGAGTGCTGAGTGTATTGTAAAAACTCAGAACTCAGCACTCAGCACTCAGCACTCAGCACTCATTACTCTCCAGTAATAGAAAGTCCTTCAACCCAAACTCGTGGGCAAACACCAGAAGGAGTTAGTTCAGGTTCTTTCTCTATATATATAATCGAATTTAAAACTGACAGGAAATCACCTGCAACAGTTGCTGATTCGATACTTGTTTTCACACCTTTATTGACCATCCATCCGTCAAAAGGTAATGAAAACGAACCTTGAAGCGCCTTCACACCTGCATGAAGTGCTTGCAAATCATCTATTAAAATGACATTTTCAGCAGTATCTAAGCTGTATTCTTTCTCTGCAGGCGCCCCAGAGTAAACATGGTAGAAATTGGGACTCACACTAACTTTGGCACCGATACTCGCATTTCCTGTAGGTTGAGCATTAAGTCGTTTTGCTGTACCTGCGCTATGAAGGAATCCTTTTAAAACTCCATTTTCGATTAAAGAAACTTTACGTGTTGGAGTTCCTTCACCATCAAAAGATTCTGCGCCAACATTCGCTGGGTGCAATCCATCATCATATACGCTAAGTAAAGGTGATGCTATTTGCTTACCGATATCATCGGGAGTTGAAAGGCTTTGCTTATCGAGAATACTTTGAGCATTGTATAAGTTAGAGAAGGCGCCAAGCAAACTCAAAAAAGCTTCCGGTGAAAATACGACGGTATATTTACCAGTTTGAACTTTTTCGTAATTGAGATGGCTAATTGTTTTATCGGCAGTTTCTTGAATACAGCCATCGACATCTAAATCTTTGACACCATGACTAATTCTAAATGCTCCACCGCTACGGGGTTTTTTACCTTCTTCTTCTGTCTTACTATATAGATACACAGAAGCCAACGAGTGAGACTCAGTTCTCAAGGCGCCATCACTATTAAGGTAAAATCTATCGACATCACGCTGCGATAAATTATTGTACGGTACACCCTTAATCGCAGGATGCTTTGCCATTAATTCTTTTTCGGCCGATATCAAGCTTTGAATTAACTCATTAACAGGCGCCTGTTCAACTTTCTCTGTAGAAGAATTATCTATATTTAGAGGTGCTGTTGCTTCTGGGCTAAAGTCAGGAACATTTTCCTTGACACCAAAAAAGCTCGCTTCATAAGCTGTTTTCAAAGCCAACTCCAAACCTTTGGGGTCAACATCAGTAGTACTAGTGACACCAACGGTATTCTCTTCATTCCAAACACGCACCGTCACACCCGACAAATTAGAAGCTTTAACTTGTCTAGGTTCACCTTGGTCTACCTGTACACTAGTAGAATCAACACTCGAACCATAAATATCAAACTTTTTAATTCCAAGTTTGCTCGCGCTATCCTTCGCCGCAGAAGCGATTTCCTGAATTTTTGCCATATGTATATTCTAGATTTTGAATGATTGCTCTTAACGTCCACCAACAGTAATCGAATCAACTTTGATATGAGGTTGACCCACAGTAGTATAAATACTGCCACTTACAGAACCACAGAAACCAGGCGCCAAAGACAAATCTTGTGAACACATCGAAATCTTGTTCATAATTTCTTTAGCTTCCCCAATCAAAATGGCACCTTTCAGCGGCTTAGTAATTTTGCCATTCTCAATTAAATAAGCTTCATCAACACCAAAGTTGAATTGTCCAGTGGCGCCAACGCTACCACCACCCATTTTTTTACAGTAAATACCTTTGTCAACAGAGGCAAAAACATCATCGAGAGTATAATCACCAGTTGCAATATAAGTATTCCGCATTCTACTAGCAGCAGCAAAGGTGAAATTTTGTCGTCTACCGCTACCTGTACGGGGGTGTCCGGTACGCATCGAACCTGCTCTATCAGCCAAGAAATTCTTCAAAACGCCTTTTTCTATCAATAAAGTGCGCTGTGCTGGCATTCCTTCGTCGTCCATATCAATAGTACCGAAGGCATTCTCAGAGCGACCTTCATCCCATGCTGTTAAACTTTCGTGAGCAATTTTCTCACCTTTTTTGTCTGCAAAGGGGGTTGTTTTGCGTTCAATTTGAGTAGTTTCGAGCAAGTGTCCACAAGCTTCATGGAAAATTACACCACCAAAGTGGTTTGCCATAATAATTGGATAAGTACCTGATTCTACATAATCGGCGTACAGCATTTTACCAGCAGACTCAGAAATATGTTCTGATGCTTCTTTATAATCCCAAGTACGCAAGAAATTAGGGTCACTTGTATTACCCGCACGTTCTGCAATAGAAGTACGGTTGGCGCCATCAGCACACAACAAATTGAAACCTACCGACTGAGTAAGGCGAATATCGCGAGCAAAAGTACCATCACTTGCTGCTACTAAAACCTCTTGCCAGTCACGAAAATAAGTCGCGCGACGAGATTGAATATGGCTAGCAGTTTTTTGTAATTGCCCAGTACCATCAAGGAGAACCTCGCCCATTTCGCGTATTTCACTACACAACGGCAACCAGCCATCTTTACCGCGCTTAGTAGCGTAATCTCGTAAAAGTTCTAAATTAATTTCAGGAATAAAAGCATTAGGAGCAGGCAACTGCAACCCCATAATTCCAAGAGCTTTTTCTAACGCAGCTTTTAAACCATTAAATGACAGGTTATTAGTTGTCACATAACAATCAGCTTTGCCCAAAAACACACGCACACCCGCACCAGTAGAAAGGCGAGGAGTAATGCTAGTGATAGTATCATCCTCAGCAAGACAACTTATATAATTAACGCGCTCTAGAAAAAATTCAATAAAATCGGCGCCTGCCGCACGTCCCAAACCCAAAAGGGTAGACAAAGGAGCTTCCCAAGTATCATCGAATCTTTCCTGCGTCGAGGAATATTCGAGAGTCGGGAGTTGCTTAGAAACAAGTAAATTATCTGTAATTAGCATAAGTCGCTCTACTAGAGGAGTGGTTTTGTTAAGATTGCTTGCTGTTGTGATTAGTCTAACAAATCCGTACAACACGCAAAGCCAAACCAAGGTAGAAGAAACCGAAGTGGCAACGGATGATTAACGGATGTAACGGATAGGTGATTTTAAATAACTATCTTATGGAATCTCTTGTGGAACGGGCATCCCTGCCCGTCACCTCCAAGCATATAATTCATACAACTGATCCCCTAACAATATCTATAGCATTGCTCATTCCATCATCGTTCATTTGTTCCATCAATACTAAATAGGCAATTACTTCTGCTGAAGTACTTTCCCATCTCTCCTTTGGCATTGGGTTGAGCCAACAAATTAAATTTGTTCGTTGTTTGACTGTAACCAAAAACTCTGTTGTAGCTCTAATTCTTTCCATACGACGGTAACCCCGCGCGGCGCCTGCATCGCTAATTATTAATACACTAGTATCGCTATCGCATTCAGCTAAAACCTGGTCTAAAGGAACTGGGTTAGTAAGGTGAGAATTTTCATACACATACTTTGCTGGAACGTTATGAAAGTAGTAAGTACTAACGGTTTCAATTGTGCTATCTTCTTGTGCAGTTTCTACTATATCGCGATTAAATCGATGAAAGGGTGTCATTGAGCCATCTTGGTCAACCAGAAGTAATAGATGAGCGTGGTTTACTTCTCGGCGCCGATAAACTGGAGCATAATAATATCCCTGTTGTGCAGCTTGTTTAACTGTTGCTTTTATATCTAATACATCTAATGGTCCATCTGCTACAGGACGACGTAGATAACGCCAAAGGTAAGCTAGCGAACGTCGAGTAACAGGAAAATAAAGCCGTAATTCTGGAAAATCTTCTATTTGGGCAGGAACAAAAGGAGTTCGCACGGGTAACGGAGAAAGGGAAGGAGTTGTTAACTGAGGTGAGGGTAAATTTAACTGCTCTTGTTGTGGAGGCAAAGTTTTCTCAATAGTTTCTAGTACTTCCTCTGTCTGAAGTACTTGTTTGGGAGTTTTTGTTATAACCTCATTTAATTGTGCCGTTTCTGTCTGCCAAATAAACGAAAATTGGCTTTGCTCTGCTAACGAGTGACACCATAATAGCTGCAAAATTAGTTTGAGTTCTTCTAAACTCCCAGTACCCATTTCTCCTTTGATGGCATCTAGAGCGGCAATGTACTCATTGACACCTATATTAAAGCTGCTTTTCCGCAAGCGCTGAAAGATGTTAGTTGTAATTGTTTCTGCATCAAATTTATTCATGCCACATATTTTTGCAAATCCGCACGCAGTTTAAACAACAACTCTGGGAAAAAAATGCGTTTTGAGTTTTTTAACTCTGATGCAGTAAATGGTTTGCTAGCAAAATTTTGTAATGCTTCAATCCAATCTAAAAACTCACTTGTACCAGGATTTTTAAATAATCCTCCTGCATTGCGAATCTCTAAAAATTTTTCCGCAGCAGCTTCTACCAGTTTTGTAGATGGAGGTGTTTTTGGCGAGTTATCTTTCTGGTTGTGATAATGAGCGTTGACTATTTCTTGTAGTCGCTCTGTATTGTTGGGGAAGGGGACAAAGTAATAAATACATCTTCTTAAAAAAGGCGCCGGGAGATTACCTTTTTCTTTATTGCTGGTAATGATTACAATTGGTTCATTACCAGGAGTTGGTTTTATGATTTCGTTTGTTTCTGGAATAGTAAACTCTTGTTCTCTGTCTAAAACTGTTAATAGATCATTAGGAAAATCTAGATCAGCTTTATCTATTTCATCGATTAATACAACAGCAGGACAATCTTTACAATTAAACGCTTCACCCAAGGCGCCAAACTTTCTATAATTTGTGGCATCACTCGGATTATAACTAAGATTAGGGTCTAATTGCTTAACTTGAACATCGTGCAGGCGCCGGATAGCATCGTAAGTATACAAACCATCCTGAGCTTTACTAGTTGAACGAATATCCCATCGGTAAAAGGGTAATCCCAATTCGTAGGCAACAGCAGAAGCTAACCGTGTTTTACCACAACCTGCTTCTCCTTCTAGTAACAGTGGTCTTCTTAAATAAATTGCTAAATTTACTGCTTGAATTAGCTCCAGGTCTGCAATATATGGTTCTGGTTTTGCAGGAGATTGCGAATGAGAGCTATTAGGACGATTTTCTGGTTTACCATCAAATGTATATCGTGTCATAACACTTTATAAATTGTTGTTTTGTATAAGCGAATACTGAACAATAATTGTAGACTAATTATTTAACTAAGGATTTAAAAACTAAAATCCAAAATTTTAGTTAGGAACTTCCAAAAATTAAATTTTTCATGTTGTGGAGCAGGCATCCTTGCCCGCCAAAGTTTAGAGCGGGCGAGGACACCCACTCCACTCATATAATTTTGGAGGTTTTTTTTATATGGAAGTCCTTCATGCAACATGCTTGCTCATTGTATTTATTAATCTATAGTAAACGTTAATTGGTACACCTTTAGTGATATTACAATTTTGCCTAGCCATTCGCTCTATTTCTTCTGATTCTAAATTTAATCCCGAATTTTCCCGTATCCATTTACTTATATCTTGTTCTTCCCAGTTGTGCAAAGGTAGTTCGAGAAATTTTTTCCCGTCAAAATTATCTTCTGTGCAGAGTAAAGATTTTTTTAGACAAGACTGTGGAACCGAAGAGCTTACAGCAATTACCGCTACTAGATTAATGAATGAATATTTTTTTCTTTGCTCAGTAACTCTTGCCAATAACTTTTCCCAAAATTCAATAAACCATTCCAAAAAATTATTGGTCTCATATATACAAGCTATATCAATTGTAAAAACAAAAAATTTATCGTCACGTAACTTTTTACAAATTCCCTCAATAATTTTACTCTCACACTGAAGATTGTCTACAAATTCTACCTGACACCATTCTGCTAAAAAATTTAAAAAAGGTTCTTTTTTCGTTTCTTGCTGATCCAAAAAACCAAACTTACAAGTATCATCACATTCTTTTATTTCTCCTTGAATGGCTGACTTCATGTATTGAATTAAAAAACGTCCTTCTTTTGAATAGCTATCCTGTAGTAAAAATATAGCTTCTTTCGCTTCCTCTTCTTGAAATTTAGTAATAATATTTTTAATAATATTTTTGGATTTCTTAAAATCAATTTTAGGTATTTTTTCGTCCCAATTTTTAGAACAACTTCTATAATTATTGTTTTTTGACTTTGATGAATTACGTAAATTTTCTAGTTCATTATTTACCTTGTCCATTTCATCGCTTAATTGGTTGATTTCTTCGTTTACACGGGTTTTATTATCAGTTATTTTTAATTTTTTATGAGCTTCTTGATACTGTAAAGTTAAGTGTTTCAAGTACTTTGTTTTCTCTTCAATTTTTATTTCATTAATTGACATAACACAAGATACTATTTAACTACCTAATTGTCTAATTTCTTGTTCAACTTGAATAATTTCTTGTTCTATGTTTTCAATTTGTTTATTTATCTTTACACGATAAGTATCATTTAAAACCACATTCAGTTGATTATGAGCGGCTTTATATTCTTCAAGCAAGTGTAAGCGGTAATCTTCTTTTACTTTGAGTTTTTCCTGACGAAAAGATGGCAAGCTATTCGATGAGTCCACACTTCGCACCTGATTTGCTACAATCCATTTTCCTAAATCTTGCCAAGCAGCGACTAACATAGAGGTGGGAATCATAAAAGCAGCTTTAGCATCTTCTCGTTTTTTCTCTGCTGCAACTGCCATCCCTACTACCCCTTCTAAACTTTCATCCCAAATAGGCGCCCCACTAAAGCCTCGTTGAATTTGATACCCTTGAGATTTTATATCTTCCATCTGCACCCACCCTTGTGCTATTTTATCTCGTAGCACCCCAGAAGCCCAAACGCCAAAATCTCGGTGACTAGGAAATCCAAAGATTTGAAAAGGGTGATTCCAAAAATTATCACTACTAACTAATCTCACTGCACCGTAACCATTTGGTGGTTGATTTTCCAATTCTAACGCAGCAATGTCATTATTACCTTGGGGCGAACCCCAGAAAACGACCTTTGCTTTAACCTTCTGTTCAGATAAAATTAGAGGAAAATCTAAATCTACTAAATCGCTGGGAGCTTCTTCGGTTGTTGGGGAAATTCCCAAGGCAGCAATTACTACATGCGCGCAGGTGAGTAAATGCCGGTTTGACACCAAAAACCCTGCTCCAACTACGGTGCCATTGCTACTATAAACCCGCGCGATTGCACTTTTGAAAGCTTGACGGTAATTATTCATACTTTATGTACTTTATGAAAAGGGGTCTTTGGATTTATTGTTCCTCCATTTCAAGGTAATCTCGTAGTTGACTTCTCCACCAATCGAAGCAAAAACTGCTCCTGCATCAGCCATTAGCTTAATGCCAAACTTCACTTCTGCCTCATCAGCGCTCAATTCCTTTAACTTGGTCATAATCGTAGAAGCTACTGGTTTAATAGTGTTTAGAGCATCTTCAAAAGTTTGTTTCGCTTTCAATACCATCTGTCCATCAGGTAAAGCTACTCGTTCAATGGCGCCACTTTCTGGTTCATCTACTTCTACAAGAAACTTTGTACCATCTTCTAACGAGAACTCAGCCAATTGCTTATCTTTCATCAGTTTTGCTCAATTTTGCTGTGTGTCTTTTTACTTAATAAATACTTTATTAATGTAAACACAACAGGCTGTTATGATTTCGGATTATTTAGGAAATTATATATTATTTTAGAACTTCAGATAAACAACTGCACATCATATGAACAATGAGGCGCCATCTTTACAGGAACAGCATCTACGAGCCAAGCAAATGGTAGATCGATTTGTGCGCTGTTTTGAGCCATCCTATCGACTATTGCTTCAACATGTAGCATTACCCTTAGTTTTAACTCCAGAACTAGTAAATTATTTACGAAATCAGTTTCTGCGCTCAGAAAATGTTCCTTGGGTAGCAGAAGTCGATTTGCTACTTTCTGACTTATGTCGTCAAGTCGGATATGAACAATATGTACTAGAAACAGATGTACGTGTGTATTTACTAGCTGAAATGCAGAAAAAAGAATTTGGTACACAACGAATGCAAGAAATAGCTCAGTTATTAATTGCCTATTTCCAGCATCTTTCTGTAACAAACCCTTATATTAGACCTCATGAGCTAGAAACACAACAGTGGGCTGCAATGGTTTATCTGGACGACCAACGAGAAACAGCGGTACGTCAAATTGCTCAAGCATATCAAAATGCTAGTTCAACAGGCACCAACACTTCACAAATTAACCGCGCGGAAATGGCTCGTTTGTCGCGAATTACAAAAGAACTTGAAGAACAATTAAAAAAAGAACCAGAAAAATACCGTGAATTTTTGGAATATGCCAAGCTAGTAACTAAATTGATAACTGGGAGCAGTCTAGAGAATAAAGCACTTAACCACTCTTATTCCACACTCGGTCTTAAACTACCACCACTTAATCAACTAATTCCTGACTCTCAAAAAGCTGCTGATGAACCCCCACTTCAAACCTTTGAATTTGATGTTGCGACAGTAGAGGTGAAAAATCGGTTACTACGCAAACCCCAAATTCAAATTACTCGCAGGCGCCATCAAGCCCAATACTTTACAGAAAAGCTCCCCAACAACTTTACGTTAGATATGGTCGCTATACCCGGAGGTGCCTTTTTGATGGGGGCGCCGGAAACCGAAAAAGAAAGCGATAGTAGTGAACGTCCTCAACACCAAGTAACAGTTTCACCGTTTTTCATGGGTAAGTACACAGTTACTCAAGCTCAATGGCGAGCAGTTGCAACACTTCCCCAAGTAAACCGCGAACTCAAACCCGACCCATCTTACTTTAAAGGAGATAATTTACCTGTAGAATGTGTAACTTGGTATGATTCTGTAGAGTTTTGTGATAGACTATCAAAATACACTGGAAAAAACTATCGACTTCCTAGCGAAGCAGAGTGGGAATATGCTTGTCGGGCGGGCACGACTACACCCTTCCACTTTGGCGAAACAATAATGCCAGAGTTGACTAATTACAACGGCAAGTACACTTATGGCTCTGGTTCTCAAGGAGAATATCGCGGAAAAACTACACCTGTAGGCAGCTTTCAAATAGCTAATAATTTTGGGCTATTTGATATGCACGGCAATGTCTGGGAATGGTGCAGTGATGATTGGCACGAAAATTATGAAGGCGCACCTATTGATAGCTCTTCATGGATTGAGCAAAATTCAAAACAACGTGAGAATAATCAAAGTTTGAACGATAATTTAAAGATGTTGCGTGGCGGTTCGTGGTACATCTATCCTCAATACTGTCGTTCGGCATCCCGCTTCTACTACGGCAACGACGTCATCGGTATTGGTTTTCGGGTTGTGGTTGGTGGAGCGAGGACTCTTTAATTCTTTTCACTTTTGCCCTCTTCTCTCTGCACTCTTTCCTCTACCCTTTTACCGCCTTCGGCGGTCGAAATATTTTTTTGTATAGCACGACTTACATATATTGTCTGTGAATATCAAAATTTTGTCAAGGGGTATAAGTTATTTAGGGTCACATTATATTTTCATGTCTCAATTAAGCATTAAAACTATAACAAATATTCCATGTCATTAATTCTGGGGTGTCGGCGCCTCACTTTTACTCGATAACTCTTGCCTCTGTTAACTCCGTGTCTCAATGGTAAAAATAAATACTATTAAAATTATGGCATGAACCACTAAGTTAGGCAATGTAATGAACAGGTTGGTCAAGCAAATAAAATGTACAATTTTAGCGAATACCAGAAAAATGTCAATTCATTTAGTAATTTATTTTATATATTTTAGAACTTACGCAAAGAAACCAAGTCTGTATAATTTTTGCCTAAGTCCTGGTTTTTTATCTATTGAGTTTTTGTGAAATGTTAAAACTTCTCCCTCAACCCCTCTTCTGAAAATAGAGGAAAGTATTTATGTACTTTTGCTTCCCTACAAGGTAAGAGGGTAGGAGGTTGAATATTGTGATATGCAACAAAATATTGAATTAAATCACATTCGGCGAATAACAGTTACATCTATTGCAGTGGCTTATCAGACGTGCGCTAGATTACAACTGGACAGTAAATGGAGAGGAAAATGAGCGATTTGGCAATTGTCAACAAAACCTACGAGCTGATTAAATGGTATGTACCGATTCTCAATCGTTTACCTAAAGAACATAAGTTTGGTATTGCAGACCGAATTATAAACAGACTTTATGATTTATTAGAAGGTCTTGCAGAAGCACGATATGACGACGATAAGTTAGGTAAACTAAAGCGCTTAAATGCGAAGATAGACATTTTACGAATTTTCACAACGTTGCTATTCGATTTTGGACTCTTTAATGATAAAAAACTTGAACATGCTGGAAAGGAAATTAATGATATCGGTCGTGATTTAGGAGGGTGGATTAAGCAACAGAAAAATTTAAAGGGGGAATAATACAATACAATTAAATTAACAACGTCAAAAGTATTTGTAGGGTGGGCACTGCCCACCCTACGATAAAAAATCAATTATTGTTATGAAAAGACACGGTAATCTTTATCCAAAAATTATAGCTTTTGCAAATCTGCTTTCCGCAGCACGCAAAGCACAGAAAGGAAAACTAAATCGAGACAACGTTCTAGAATTCAATTATTACTTACTATTAGAACTAGAAAAAGTAGAAAATCAATTAAAGTCAAAAACCTATAAACCAGGCGCCTACAAAACTTTCGAGATATTAGAACCCAGACCACGCATGATTTCAGCGGCACCATATCGAGATAGAGTTGTACATCATGCGTTATGCAATATTATATTACCTATTTTTGAGAACACTTATATAGGTGATTCTTACTCTAACCGTGTAGGTTATGGTACTCATCGCGCGTTACGTCGTTTTACTAGTTTTGCTCGTTCGAGTCGCTGTATTTTACAGTGCGATATTAAGAAGTACTTTCCCAGTATTGACCATGAAATACTCAAAACTCTCTTGCGTCGTAAAATTAAGTGTAAAGATACTTTATGGCTAATTGACACAATTATCGATAACAGTAATCCCCAAATCGATTTAGATGATAATGATAAATATTTTCCAGGTGATGATATTTTTTCACCTTTACGAAGACGCGGTTTGCCAGTTGGTAATCTTACCAGTCAATTCTTTGGTAATGTTTATCTCAATGGTTTTGACCACTTCATCAAAGAAACACTCAAAGTTAGTAAATACGTTCGCTATGTAGATGATTTTGCCTTATTTTCAGATGATAGAGAGTTTTTAGCAGAAGCAAGACTGGCAATGGAGGAATATTTAGCAAGTCTTAGATTAAAAATGCACCCTGCCAAAAGCCAACTCTTTGAAACTCGTCATGGCGCCAACTTCTTAGGATTTTGCGTCTTTCCAGATAAAATTAGGGTACGTACCGAAAACCTACGACGTGCGAAGCGAAGATTAAAAAGGTTTAAAGCCGAGTATGACGAGGGTAAAATTGAGCTTGAACAAATTACGCACTCTATCAGAAGTTGGATAGCTCATCTAAAACATGGAGATACCTGGCGCCTGCGTACAAAGATTTTTGAAGATTTTGTATTATAGACTCCCAACAATGATATACATAATATAATTCAACTTTCTTGTGAAACAGCCTTCCCAGGCTGTCTCTTCAAGAAACTGAACATGGGGTGGGCACTCTTAGATGTTGCGTGGCGGTTCGTGGAACAACAATCCTCAAAACTGTCGTTCGGCATCCCGCAACTACAACGACAACGACAACAACAATATTGGTTTTCGGGTTGTGGTTGGTGGAGCGAGCGCTCTTCTACTCGCGAGCTAGCGGATGGGAATTCGTTGGGAGAGATAAAAAGAAGAGTCCAGAACCTGCTCCAGTGATGTTGGTGACAATATTGCGAATATAAAGCTCAGTTGGGCAGCTTGGTAGGTTTTACTGAACAGTTGCCCGACTTATCAATATTTTAAAGACGGGCAGGGATGCCCGTTCCACAAGAGAATATTTAAGCAACTTGCTACACGCGCGACAAAAGGATGAGCTTCAATACCATAGCATTGGGCGCCTAATTTTTCAGATACTAATAACGTTGTTCCAGAACCTGCAAATGGGTCTAAAAGTGTAACGTTTCCCTGCTTCATAGCTTGAGTAATTAAACTCTCAACCCACATTGCCGAAAATCCTGCACTATACCGAAACCAGCGGTGAACAGGTAATTTCATATTGTCCGCAAACGTTGAGGAAGTGTTTAAAGGGTTTGAAACTTGGGCATCATATCCTTCAAGAGGTAATTTTAGCTGTTTAGTCATGCAAACAAAGTTATAATGAAGTCGGATTATAATTTTATGATTTATTCCTGTTTAAAGCATTTCACATTATTAGTCAATTTTTTTTATTTTTAGGTTAAAGGGACGGGCAGGGATGCCCGTTCCACAAGAGGATGCTCTTTTCACAAGAGGATGCTCTTTTCACAAGAGGATGCTCTTTTCACAAGAGGATGTCCTTTTTACAAGAGGATGTCCTTTCCACAAGATTTTAAAATTCAAATGGTTCTAGAGTAATATTGCTCCATTTATCTTGATACCATTCAGCTACAAAAGGACGCGCGGTGAATTTAGGTGGGTTTCCAGCTTTTACATCAATTCGCACAAATGAGTAAGGCAGGCGCCGCGTTTCATTGTCTCCATTGCGACCAGAAAATAAATAAGAATCAGCAACTTTACGGTTATGAATTCCTGTGGGGGTCATGAATTTTTCCACTAATTCGTTGCCTTCTTTGCGTTGGCGCCTTGGGCGATGACCGCTTCCACCAGAGACTATACAATTTATATTGGAGTCTGCATGTCCAGTGTTAGTGGTTCGTAAATGTTCAAGGCAGTGAGCGTGACCATTTAAAATTAAATCAACAATTGGACGTTCGCTGTTTAGTACATTTTGTACACTTAGTGTTTGTGCAACTGCATCGAATACTTCTCGTAAACGATGACGCACTGCTAGGGTTTGCGCTTGATGCCATTTTGTTGCTTCGGTGACGTAGGGGGGATGGTGGAAAAATATAATTCTTCCTCGTACTTCGTCGCTATGCCAAGATTCTATGAGACGTTTTTTGAGCCAGTCTAGTTGTTCCCAGTCAATTAAGTTGCTTCTTGAACTGGATGTAAGTTGCTTTTCAATATCTATTTTGACTTCATCAATTTGATTTAATTTTGCGTTGAGTTCATCTAGCTGTTGTACATGGTCGCTGTTTTCAGCATTTAGCTTGGTAATATCGTCGAGAATTTGAATTTCTTCTGCTTCTATATCATGACGCTGTTTGGAAAGTTGGCGCCGTTTTTCGTCTCCTTGTTTGGTTGAGGGTATGGGTGATGGCATGTTGAAGGTGTCGGAGTCGAGAGCAAAAAAGTCGATACCACCATAGCGGAAAGTATAATAACGATTTGGAATGCGGGTAAAAATTCCCGGTTCATACCGCAAGCAAAGTCCTGTATCTGTTTTAGCAGTGTAATGTGTATCCAAGTGTTCTGCCAGTAGGGATGAGTCGATATTACCTAAGCAGTCAATAAATGCTTGTGCAAATGCGTTTCCTTGCTCTGAACCGTGCCAACCAATTTCAATATCTTTATAACGGAAGAACTGTCGCAGTAATTTTGTGCTACCTGCAACTAAACGTGACATTAAAGGTACATCATAGTAGTCGTGGTTGCCTAAAACAGGCAAAATTGGCGTTTCATTAAAGGTAATACGGTTATAAGCAATACGTTTATAATTTTCCCCTCCCTGTATAAATTCACGATACGGTTCAATAAAATTACGTGGGTAGTACTCTTGCGACCCTACAACGTATATTACATCACCTGTATGGAGTACAAAACTACATTCTTCACGGTGGGGAAGCATCATTTCGGCAACTTTTCTTTGAGGGTGGAATCCTGGATATGGCTTGGTTCCACTATCTCCAATTACCATGAATGAAAAATCTGGGTTGTCTTTGCCGTTATCTAGCACCATGCTGGTTTGGTCAATGCCGCGCGCAGTTATGCTAGAGTGGCGCCAACGCACTCGTTCTTTCATTTTCTGAATTTTGACTCCTGTGGATGCTTCAGATATGAATTTCATGTTTTGAAAACTCCTGTGTCGCACCACGATTCTATCTATTTATTGGGTGTATACAAAAGGAATCGCTACAACTATTAGTAATTTAGTTCCTTGTAGGAGCTTAAACCCAACGAAAAGCTTATACATATATATGTATTGGGTTTTGTTTTTCAACCCAACCTACAAATAACTAAAACAGGGAGCAGTATTGGGGCGCCTGCAAAACTATCTATGGTTACTATAAGAGTTCAATCACGACTTAGAATGCCCTACAAGCTAAAACTAAGACTGGGTAAGCTTTTGAGCGTATCAAAAAAATATTTTCAAATTTCTTTGAAAAAGTGTTGACACTTCTTTATGCTCTCGCTATATTAGATAAGTCGCTGATGAGCGAGCGCGAGAGAGCGCCGTTCGGAAAGTGGTCGAACCT
>ERZ1066124.411-NODE-411-length-30162-cov-23.646992_pt1 | contig 30162 bp, 17 predicted proteins | sample MGYA00382771_ERZ1066124 | MGnify/ENA primary metagenome ERZ1066124 (study PRJEB33369, sample SAMEA5778354) | biofilm metagenome | biome: Industrial cooling water; feature: Water cooling tower basin; material: Biofilm | place: United Arab Emirates | collected... | reverse complement strand
TCGCCCTCAAAGCCAGGAGCAGTAACGCTTGTAAATTTCTGAAAAGGTCTAATGGGCATCGCTGAGTGCATCTTCAACTAACAAAATGGTGATCGGACGGAGCGTTTGAACTATCATCTAAGCGGACATGACGCGCGATCGCGAAATCGTTCTTCTCTACCTTAGCGGAAGCGATCGTAAAATAAAATGTTGTGCCGCTACCAAATTCCGATTCTGCCCAAATCTCTCCGCCATGACACTCGACGATCTTTTTGCAAATCGCTAAACCGATCCCCGTTCCTGGAAAATCACGACGGGTATGCAACCGTCTAAACACTTCAAAAATACGATCGAGATATTGTGCTTTGATCCCGATGCCGTGATCTGAGACTGAGAAAAGATAGAGCGAATCGTGCTTTTGTTGAACACTAATATGAATCTCTGGGCGTTGCTCCTGAAACTTTAAAGCGTTGCTGATCAGATTTTGAAAGAGTTGAATTAGTTGAGTCCGGTCTGCAATGAGAGACGGGAGGGGATCGTGCGTAATTTGAGCATTGCTCTGATCGATCGCGATCTTCAAGTTGTAGAGGACTTGCTGCAAAACTGCCTCGCAGTCAACTGCTTGAAATTTACGGCTTTGTGTTGTCACTCTTGAGTAAACCAGCAAATCTTTAATGAGTTGCTGCATCTGTCGTGAACCGTCTAACACAAATGACAAATAGGTTTGAGCCTCATCGTTGAGATGTTCTCGATACTCATCCTCAAGAAGTTGGCTGTAGCTAGTAATTGCTCGTAGAGGTTCTTGGAGATCATGAGAAGCAATGTAGGCAAATTGTTCGAGTTCTTGATTCGATCGCTCAAGCTCGATATTCAAAAACTGTAGTTCAGTTGTTCGTTCTTTGACTTTGATTTCTAAATTTTCTTTGGCGCGTCGGAGTTCAAGTTCGGCTTGTCGTCGTTGGGCTTCTAGCTGCTCCGCCTGAGTCATATCAATACAGGTTCCAACCCATTCGCGCACACTGCCATCTGGCTCTAAGACTGGAACTCCTCGCGCCATCGAATGCCGATAGATTCCTTCTTTCGTCAAGATGCGATATCGACCTTCATAAATTCCTTGCGTCTGAACGGCGGTTGTCCATGCTTCGAGTGCTTTTGCTTGATCGTCTGGATGCAGTGCATTCACCCAACCATTGTTCGCCATTTCTTCTGGTGTTTGACCTGTCAGAGCTTGCCATCCAGGATAAGACTCTGAAGTTAAACCTTCTGCTGTGGCAGTCCAGATAAATTGAGCCGTTGCGTCAACTAGCGCACGGTAGCGCTCTTCGCTATGTTTGAGTTTGATCTCTGCTTGTTTTCGTGGGGTAATGTCTTGAAAGAAGATGGAAAGCCCATCCTCTGAGGGGTAGATGCGATTTTCAAACCAGCGATCCCACGGTGAATAGTACTCTTCAATCTGCACCATCTTTTGTTGAGCAAGGGCTTGATGGTAGGCGTGATAAAACGGTTGTCCAACGCCTTCAGGAAACTCTGTCCAGATTTGCTTTCCAAGCAAATCCTCAGCTTGGCGATTAAACATCTGTGCCGCTCGCTGATTGACATAGACATACCGCCAATCGCAATCTAATGTGACAAAAGCATCGGTGATGGATTCTAAAATATTTGAAAGCTTTGCCTGGTGTCGCTGTTGCTGGAGAGATAGCGTATCCTCTGATAACTTCTGACTGAGGTACACTTGTCGTCTTAGCAGATAGCTCGTTACGATGATTAAAACAAAGCTAAGACAGTAACCGATTCCTGCTAAACTCGCGATCGCACGGATTTCCTGGTCTGAGGTATCAAGCCGTTGCCGCATCAAATTCTTCTCTTCAGCCGTGATTTGACTGAGCTTTGTCTGGATCGCTTCATATCGATCGAGGTTTTTTAGCGAGGCTTCAATGACATTCGTTTTTTGCTTTTGCTCGATTGCACGTTGGAGTGAAGCAGTTTGTGCGGAGATCAAAGGCTTAAGTTCAGATAGTCTTTTCTGCTGTGAGGCGTTGTCTTGAGTAAGCTGAACTGTTTCCGAAAACCTTTCAGAAACAGCTTGAATCGCGCTCTGATAGCGATCTCGATGAATTTTATTTTCGGTGAGGAGAAAGGCTTTCTGCTCTCGGTCTGCGATCTGTAACTGTTCTGTAAACTCGTTTAATGTTTCTAGAACATCATCGGTGTGAGCGACCCTTTTCTGACTTTCATTCAGTCGTACAACGCTAGAGTAAGAGGCGATACTAGCACCGAGAAGAAAGAAGAATGCCAGACTGAAGCCGCTTACAATCCAGATTTCTGTGAATCGCTTCATCGCAATAGGACGGGATAAGAGTTGTCTCCCCTCCATTATGCGGCTTGAATTCAGACGAAAAATTTTTGATACAGAATTGTTACTTTGATCAACGAATTTAAATTTCTGCTCATGCTCTATTTTGTTTAAGAGACACCAAAGCCGATTGATAGAGAGATCGCAAATCCTGCCCATCATTGGGATATTGCGCGACACCTAAACTTGTTGAAATTGCTTTGATCCCCTCTCGATCAAGGGTTGTCAGAATGTGATTGAGCCGAGTAACTGCGGTTTGGCGAGTTGCTCCATAAATCCCAACCACAAACTGACCTTCACCCAAATCCGCAACCACATCTTCAATATTTAACTGATGCTGTAGCTGCTCACCTATCTGTTGAATCACTGCTTGGATCGAATAGTCTCGCGACTTGAGATTCACTTCGAGTAGTGCGATACAGAGCGGGTGCTGAAATCGATGAGCAAGATGAATGAGTTTTTCCAGCACCAGATCTGCCTGCGATCGCGTCAGTTGCGAGGAAGGAGACGCTGGAGATTGAGATGGCATTGTCGAGCAGTACTCCAAATTAAGTCGATATCCTAAACCATAAACAGTCTGAATCAAATCTTCAGCGTTGACTTCTCGTAATTTGCGTCTCAGTCCTTTGATGTGAGCTTTAACTGTGTCTTCGCTTGGAACGTCGTCTTCACATGACCAGACGCGCTCAATAATTTCGCTGCGCTTATAAACTCGTTGCCCATTACGCAGCATCAATTCCAAAATGGCGTATTCTTTCGGCGAAACTTGAAGAATGCGATCGCCGTATTTCACCTCGCACTGATTCGGATCAAGCTGCAATTTTCCCCAAGTAAGAATTGGTGCGCTCTTTGCTCCTCCACGCCGCAGCAAGGCTCGAATCCGGGCAGTGAGTTCATGAGTCCCAATCGGCTTGATTAGATAGTCATCTGCACCTGAATCAAGACCTAGAATTTGGTCAACACTTGCCTTTTTTGCCGTTAGCATTAAAATCGGGGTTTGATTGCCACTTGCCCGCATTTGACGGCAGAGCGTTACGCCATCAAGTTTGGGCAGCATCACGTCCATGAGAACGAGATCATAAGTAGAGGAGCGAACATAATCCCATCCCTGCAATCCGTCAACCGCTAAATCGATCGTATATCGATGCTGCTTAAGGGCATCAATAAGCTGTTCGGCAAGTGATGGGTTGTCTTCGATTAACAGAATTTTCATATCATTTGTTATACATTCTGGACGCTTCGCTGTAACATCTTTTTTGCTCAATCTCGATCGCGCTAGGGGCGCTTCTCTTGTGTCCTCCCAGAATCTTCCTCCGCATACTCTCACTTCTGAACAAGTCGCTGAATTACTCGCCAGGAATGCCCAGTTAGAGAAAGAATTGCACCATTGCCAAGCAAACCTGAGTGAGTATAGAAACTTGTTTAGCCAGGTTGATCAAAACTTTCAAAGCGTGTTCTGGTTGGCAGAACAAAAAACGCGAGAAATTGTGTTTGTTAGTTCAGCTTTTGAATCGATTTGGCAAAGACCCCGAACGCAACAGATGAAAGATATGTCAATTCTCTGGCAGAGTACAATTCTGCCAGAAGACTGGGCACATATAGAAACATTGCTGGCTACTGCGCCCACTTGTGCTTTTGAGATGACGTACCGAATTCAGCGACCAGATGGATCAATTCGATGGATTCGAGATCATGGATTCCCCATCTACAACGAACAGGGAGAGGCTTATCGAATTGCTGGAATTGGGGAAGATATTACCGATCGCAAACAGGCAGAGTTAGATCTACGATCGCTCAATCAGGAGTTAGAACGACGAGTTTTGGAGCGAACTCAAGAATTAGAGCAGTCTCAATATGCTCTAGAGCAAAGTGAGTCTGAGTTTCGGACATTGGTTGAACATTCGCCAGATGTTATTACGCGACGTGACCGATTATTGCGCTTTACTTACGTAAGTCCTGCGATCAGACATCGAGGACTTTCAGCTTCCAACTTTATCGGTAAAACACTAGATGAAATTGATTCAAGTTTCAAAGTATTGGAGGAAGATGAAGGTGCTGCCCGTCGAGTGATTCAAACGGGTGAGCCTGAAACCTTGACATCGAAAGCGCTTTTCGGCTCTACAGCAATGCACTTTCAAACCCTGCTTGTACCTGAGTTTGACCAAACAGGAGCAGTAAATTCAGTTTTGTCAGTTACACGAGATATTTCAAGTCTTAAGCAAGCAGAAGCGGTAGTTCAGCAAAGTGAAGAACGATTTCGGCGAATATTTGAAGGTAGTCCTTTAGGAATGGGAATCGCAACTGAGTCAGGGCATTTTCTCATGATGAATAAGCGATTATGCCAAATTGTTGGATATTCTCAATCTGAACTATTAACAAAAACGTTCTGGGACATTACACATCCAGAAGATCACTACAAAGAATTTGAAGTTCTGCAACAAGCAATCCAAGCAGGTGAAAAAATCCTGAGCCTGGAAAAGCGATTTATTCGGAAGGATAATAACATCATTTGGGTGCGAATCACTGTTTCTCTAGTCCAAGATGAAGCAGGTAAAACGCTGCATCAAATTGGCATGGTTGAAGATATTAGCGATCGTAAAAAAGCTGAAGTAGAATTACGAGCATCTCTACAAGACAAGGAGGTTTTGCTAAAAGAGATTCATCATCGTGTTAAGAACAATATGCAAATGGTATCAAGTCTATTGAGCCTGCAAGCAAGTTATATTGAAGATCCGGCTATCTTGTTACCATTTACTGAGAGCCAAAATCGGGTCAATGCAATGGCTCTAATTCATGAACGACTTTATCGATCAAACAGTTTAGCAAAAGTCAGCTTTTCAGAATACATTCATAAGCTCACATCGGACCTCTTTCGCTCTTATGATTCTAGCGATCGCTCGATTTCAATAGAGTTTAACCTTGCTGAAATCGAATTAGATATTGATGTTGCAATTTCGTGCGGGTTGATCGTAAATGAATTGGTTTCAAATGCGTTAAAACACGCCTTTCCAAATAATATGACAGGTACAATTTGGGTTAATTTTGCTTGTGATGATTCAATGATTTGCGCTTTAACTATCGCTGATAATGGAGTTGGAATTCCTGAAGAGATATCAATCTATGATTCTGATTCGCTGGGCTTACAACTCGTTTCTGCTTTCACAAAGAAGCTGCATGGTAAGTTGCAATTTGAGCGCTCTCAGGGCAGTCGAATTAAGGTGAGTTTTTTACTTCCTTTGTCCAGATAAAGCGAAGCCTCAAGGCAAACTTCAGTATTGATACAGAGAAATTTCTATAGAAGTGACAAAACTCTACGTATAGAAATGGGTCAAAATCTCGGAGGATGGGCGCTTAATTAATTTTGTATGTTAGTCGGTATAGACAAGTAGGAAGTTGAACCTTCGATGTATCTATCCGATTCTGAAAAGGAGTTCATTGAGCTTAAGTCTCGCTTTATTTCAATGACTTCACATCAGTTGAGAACGCCTCTTGCTGTGATTGCTTCTTCGGCTGGTATTCTGAGCAATTTTGGAGCGCAGTTAGACGAGCAAAAACGGCAAAAACATTTGCAATGTATTCAAACTTATGTGAAACACGCAACACAGCTTTTAGATGACATTCTCTTTCTCAATAAAGCAGAAATAGGACATCTAGCATTTGAGCCTGTTCCACTGCCGCTAGTTGAATTTTGCCAAGAATTAATTGATGAAGTGCAACTTAGTGCTTCAGAGCATATAATTCGTAGCTCTATTCCAGCTCAAGATACGATCGAGTTTCTCACTTGTGGTAATCAGCCTCATCTCGACAAGAAACTGCTTCGACAAATCATTGTCAATTTGCTTTCTAATGCAGTCAAATACTCACCTGAATGCAATTTAATCAATTTCAATCTAACAATTTGGCAAAGCATGATTGTATTTACAGTTGAAGATCAAGGAATTGGAATTTCACTCAGCGATCAGGCGCAACTGTTTCAGCCATTTCATCGAGGCGAGAACGTTGGAGCGATTGCTGGAACAGGGCTAGGACTCTCGATCGTCAAAAAATGTGTAGAACTCCACCAGGGTGAAATCTCTGTTAAAAGTGCGCTCGATGTAGGAACACTGTTTACTGTGATGATCCCACTGATACTATCTGCGCCATGAAAACTATCTTAGTGATCGAAGATGAAGCTCAAATTCGAGAAAATATTGCTGAAATCTTAGCATTTACAGGATTTGAGGTGATTACTGCTGAGAACGGGGCAACCGGGCTAGAACTTGCAAAATCTAGACACCCAGACCTAATTATCTGCGATATTATGATGCCAACTTTGGATGGGTATCAAGTTTTAGATGCACTGCGTCAAAATGCTCGGACTGCAACCATTCCCTTGATCTTTCTAACTGCCAAGGTCGATCGAGGCGACCAGCGACACGGAATGAATTTAGGTGCAGATGATTACCTAATTAAGCCATTTGAGCCTGAAGAGTTGTTGTTAGCGATCGAAAGCCGTTTGAATCGTCGGACAGCCCTAACTCAGTACATTGCTAGAGAACAACAGAAAGTCCGAAAATTGAGATACAGTCTGCAACACAATCAGCAAAAATTACAAGTCAGCCAGAAGCAAGAAGAAATCAAAGCAGATTTACTCCAAAGGCTTGTTCAAGATTTGCGTGAGCCTGTTTCAAATCTCAATTTAGCAACTCAGATGCTGGAGAATGCAACCTCTCAAGAAGCCCGCGATCGCTATCTCAAGATTTTGAAAACAGAATGCAATCGACAAGCTCAACTCCTACATGAATTTGAACAGCTACAAGCCTTGCTCACACCTGAAACGACCAAGTTACTACAACATTATCGAATTATTGACCCGTGAAAAAGATTCTAATCATTGAAGATGAACCCCAGGTGCGCGAGAACATTCAAGAGATTTTAATGCTGTCGAACTTTGATGCGATCACAGCTTGTAACGGAATGCTCGGTGTAGAACTTGCTCAATGTCACGCACCAGATCTGATTATCTGCGACATCATGATGCCTGAGCTAGATGGATATGGAGTGTTAAAAGAGCTTCGTCATCATCATCCGACGGCTACAATCCCGCTGATTTTTTTAACTGCAAAAAGCGATCGCTCAAGTCTTCGCCAAGGAATGGAATTCGGAGCAAATGATTACCTCACAAAGCCATTTGAACCCGATGAACTGCTTAGAGCAATCATGGCTCAACTTGATAAGCAAAGCCTGATTGCTCAAAATACTCAGGCAAAACTTGAAGAACTCTCTCAAAGCATCACTCTATCTCTTCCTCATGAATTGCACACTCCCTTAAACGGCATTCTAGGAATGGCTGAGATTCTGATTCATGATCCTGGAGTCTCGGCGGAAGAAACACTCGAAATAGCTCAAACAATTCGAGGTTCAGCCCTTCGTCTCTACCGCCTGACTCAAAATTTTCTGCTCCATACCGAATTAGAGATTCTGAAGCGCGATACAGCCCGAATCCAGCATTTGCGCTGCCGTTCAAATCTTGCAGCTAAGTCAGTCATCTTGTCTGTCATTCGGCAAAAAGCTCAAGAAGTCGATCGAGTTCGAGATTTAGGCATTGAACTACGAGAGGTAAATTTAGCGATCTCAGAAGTCCACCTAAAGAAGATAGTGGATGAACTGATTGATAATGCCTTCAAATTCTCCTCACCTGGGACACCTGTTTGGGTATTAGGCAGTGCTGATCACAAGTTTTTTCATCTTCAAGTCATCGATATTGGTCGAGGAATGACCTCTAAACAAATTGAAAACCTCACTGCTTACGTCCAGTTTGAACGTAGAACCTATGAGCAGCAAGGAGCAGGACTTGGACTGACGATCGCAAAGCAATTGACTGAACTCTATGGCGGACAACTAACGATCGAAAGTACATCTGGACAGCGTACTTGCGTTCATTTGACTTTACCGAAAGCAAATGAATCTTCTCGATGAACAATCTTCCCTGAATTTTCACAGTTCTTAAATATAACAGAAGCAGATGCTTGCCTAACACTTCGCTGTTTTCTATTATCTAATTGCTCCAATATGCTAGTTCAAAAAGAGTACAAGTCTAACTATACCATTTTGATTGTTGATGATAGTAGCAGAGATCGCGCTCTATGTCGAAATTTGCTCAAACAGGATTATCGATATAGCTACGAAGTTATTGAAGCAGGTGCGAATACACAGCCGCTAACGCTTTTGCAACAAGCTTTACCAGATCTGATTCTGCTTAGTGCTTCTTCCTCGCATCTCGAAAACATTCTGGAAATCTTGAGTTACTTGAAACTACAAGGAAAAGGAATGCGAATTCCCGTCATCTTGCTCACAGAGCAAGAGAATCATGGTTTGAGCAATGAGGCAATTCGACGGGGCGCAGATGATTGTCTAGGGAAGTCAACTCTGAATTCGAGCATTTTAACTCGGACTGTTCAAAATGTGATTGAGCGATCTCGTTTAATTCAGCAGCTAGAGCAAACCCAAAACGAGCAGAAATTAGTTTGGGAGATTGCCTCTCGAATTCGCTGCTCGTTGAACTTAGAAGAAGTGCTTCAAGCGGTTGTCAATGAGGTTCGTCAGCTTCTCAAAGCCGATCGAGTTGTCGTTTTTCGGTTCTCCCCGGATATGAGCGGCAAAATTGTAGCAGAGTCTATCTTACCGGAGTGGAGTTCGACGCTGGACGCAGAGATTGTAGATACCTGTCTTCAAGAGAATGCAGGTGAACTATATTGTCAAGGATGGAAAAGCGAGATCGCTAACATCTATGAGGCAGGTTTAACAGAATGCCATATTCAATTACTTGAGCAATTCCAAGTTCAAGCAAATCTTGTTGTTCCTATCCTTTTATTTGAAGGAATAGAGAGCAATTCAGATTCATCGGATGCTCAACTCTGGGGGCTGTTAATTGCTCATCAATGCTCTGCACCTCGTCAATGGCAATCCTCTGAATTGAATTTACTAGATCAACTTGCAGGGCAGATCTCGATCGCCATTCAACAAGCGACTGCACTAGAACGCGCTCAAACTGAAATCGTGGAGCGGCGAAAAGCAGAAGAAGAAATTCAGCGATCGCGCAACTTTTTGCAAACGATGATCGATTATTTGCCTGTTGCAGTTTCAGTAAAGGCAGCCGAAAACAACTTTGGAACCTTTGAGCTTTGGAATCGAGCCAGTGAGCGATTGTTTGGTTTTACAGCAAAAGATGTACTAGGAAAAACCGATTACGATCTCTTCTCAACTCAGCAAGCGGATTACTTTAGAGAAAAAGATCAGGAAGTGATCGCTCAAGGTCGCCCCTTGGAGTCTCCTAAAGAGTCAATTTATTGCCAAAATTTAGGACAGCGACTTCTTCATACGATTACTGTCCCCGTTCAAAATGAGAGCAATGAGCCAGAATATTTGCTGTGTATTGCTGAAGATGTTACCGATCGTCAAAAAGCCCAGATCGATCTCGAAAAACGAGAACAATTGTTAACCGCATTGGTTGAAATTCAGCAAAAGCTACTCGATCTAGAGCGAGATGAAAGTGCCTATGTGAAAGTACTAGAGCTATTAGGAGTAGCATCTGGCGCAACTCGTATTTCAATCTACGAGAAACACCAAGAGCGCCGATTTACAACGATTCGTCAGCGAGTAAAGTGGTGTGCTGAGAACAATCAAATTGAGGTGGCATCAGCCGAAGCCTGTGAAATTTCTGATCGACCCCTTCCGTCTCGCTGGATCAATCTTTTAGAAGCTGGAGAACTTGTCTCTGGGTATCGGAATCGCTTCTTTGAATCTGAACAAGTCTTTCTCGTCACTCAAAATATCTTTTCGATTCTTCTGATTCCTTTGGTTGTTGAGGGTGAATTTTTTGGATTTGTGCGACTTGATCAACATCAAGAAGGTGTTGTTTGGGAGGCGTTAGAAGTTGACTTTATGCGAGCGGCTGTTTTCGCAATTTCGCTCACTTTAGAACAGAGCCGAGCCGCGATCGCGCTTGCGAAAAGTCAAAGTCAATTTGCGGCATTAGCAGCAGCAGCTCCTGTGGGCATTTTTCGCACAGATGTAAAAGGTCATTGTATCTACGTCAACGATCGCTTCTGTGAAATTTCTGGAGTAACAGTTGAAGACGCACTTGGAATTGGATGGAGCCGAGCCTTACATCCTCAAGATCGACATCCTATTTTGTCAATTTGGGGGCAAGCGATTAATCAGCAAAAAGCTTTCTTTGCTGAGTACCGCTTTCAAAGAGCGAATGGCTCGATTGTTTGGGTCTGTGGACAAGCTGTAACAGAACATGATAAGCAAGGAAAAGTCATCGGTTATATTGGAACGATCGGAGATATTACCAACTGCAAGGAAGCTGAAGCCTCACTTCAACAATTGAATGTAGACCTAGAACAGCGCGTCGAGGAACGAACGCTAGAACTGACGCAGGCAAACCAGCGACTGACGCAAGAGATCATCGAACACCAAAAAACGGAGTCTGCGCTTAGCCTCAGAGTCGAGCGCTTAAATAAGCTTTATAGCTTGGTGATTGCTCTAAATAAAGCGACTACGATCGACGAAATCTATACGATCGCGCTCAACGGAATGCGCCAAGTTCTCAAGACAAATCGTATTGCGTTGCTAGTTCCAGATGAGCATGGGATACCACGATATCAAAGCTCGATTGGAATTAGTGGTGCTTATCGTAGTGCGGTTGAGGATTATCTAACAGCCTCTCAACAACAAATCAATGCGAAAACAGTCATCATTTCTGATGCTGAAGGAGAGGAGGGAGATGAATTGCTCGACTCGATGCGTCAGGCAGAGGGAATTAAAGCGAGTGCTTCTTTTCCATTGCGCTACAAAGGTGAACATCTTGGCAAAATCGTGGTTTACTACGATACGCCTCATCAATTTACGGCAGAAGAAATCAAGCTTGCGAAGACAATTATTACCTATGTCGCAACTGCAATCACTCGGAAGCGTGGTGAAGAAGCGATACAGCAAACAAACGATCGCCTAGCGATTATGAATGCTGAACTTGCTAGAGCAACCCGCCTTAAAGATGAGTTTTTGGCAAATATGAGCCACGAGCTACGAACTCCGCTGAATGCGATTTTGGGGATGTCAGACGGGTTACTAGATGAAATGTATGGTTCGCTCAACGATCGACAAAAGCGATCGCTCTCAATCATCGAGCGAAGTGGTCGGCATCTTTTGGAGTTAATCAACGACATACTCGATTTAGCGAAAATTGAATCTGGCAAGCTTGAGCTTCAATTTTCTTCAGTCGCGCTTCATGATTTGTGCGAGTCTAGTCTGACGTTTGTTCGACAGATGGCAATTACGAAAGGAATTCAACTGATTACCAAGATCTCAGAAGATGCTGGGAAGATTCAAGTTGACGATCGTAGAATCCGCCAAGCTCTAATTAATTTGTTGAGCAATGCAGTTAAATTTACCGAAGAAAACGGGAAAGTTACACTAGAAGCTCAGATTGATCTGGCAACTCAGAGTGTCTACTTCACTGTGACTGATACTGGAATCGGCATCGCACCAGAAAACATTGAGAAACTCTTTCAGGCATTTGTACAGATTGATAGTAATCTCGATCGTCAATACTCTGGAACTGGATTAGGTTTAGCTTTGGTGCGTCAGATTGTTGAACTGCACAATGGTGAAATTACAGTCGAAAGTCAGGTTGGGTTAGGAAGTCAATTCAAAATCCGCTTGCCTTACACTGAGCCACAGCCTGAAAAGATTCCCACGCGAGATATCTCTTCAAAACCTTCTACAAGCACTAGCGCTGTTTCATCACCTGAGTCATCGCTTATTTTGTTGGCTGAAGATAATGAAGCAAATACGATCGTTTTTTCAGACTATCTGACCGATCATGGCTATCAGCTAGTGATTGCCAAAGATGGGTTTCAAGCGGTCCAACTTGCAAAAACTCATCAGCCTCATCTCATTTTGATGGACATTCAGATGCCGGGAATGGATGGTTTGACAGCAATTCGTCAGATTCGAGCAGATCAAATTCTCTCAACAATTCCGATTATTGCTCTAACAGCATTAGCAATGCCAGGAGATCGAGAGCGCTGTCTTGCAACTGGAGCAAACCAGTATATCGCTAAACCTGTCAGGCTCAAAGAACTTGCAGAAGTCGTTCAGCAATTTGTTAGAAATTAAAACTGCACCGTGATTCAAACATCTGCCTCTATTCTTGTCATTGATGATGAAATCAATAACTTTGAAGTCATCGAAATTCTACTTCATAAATCTCCTTACCAATTGCTATATGCAGCAAGTGGTTTTGAGGCACTGGCTAAATTAGAAACGCGTCGTCCTGATTTGATCTTGCTCGACGTGATGATGCCGAATTTAGATGGAATTGAAGTTTGTCGTCGAATCAAAGCACAGGTTGCACTTCGACATATTCCAGTCATCATGGTGACTGCCCTAAATTCAAAAGAAAACTTAGTTCGATGTTTAGAAGCAGGGGCAGATGACTTTATTGGAAAACCTGTTAATGGTCTAGAATTTCGAGCAAGGCTTCGATCAATGCTGCGAATCAAAAAGCAGTATGATGACTTAAAAGAGTCGCTTAGACTGCGTGAAGACCTGTCAAATATGCTGGTTCACGATTTGCGAAACCCTTTAACAAATATTGTCTTAGCCTGTCGAATTTTACAACTTTACGGACTCACTGAGAAACAGCAGCAAAAACTAGAGCAAATTGAATATTCAGGACGACGCTTAGAAGCAATGATTGATAGCCTGCTTATCCTGGCAAAGCTTGACTCAGGTAAACTGATGTTGAACCTAGAGCAAATTAATATTTGTGGAATTGCACAGGACGCGATCGCTGATTTTCAAGAGATTGCTGAACAACAGCAAATTAATTTAGCTTCGGATTTTTCAGATACAGACGGCAAAATTTTAGCAGATGCGTCAATCATGCGCCGCGTCCTTGATAACTTGCTTTCTAATGCGTTGAAGTTCTCTTTACCTAATATGCAGGTGTTACTTAAAATTGATTCTCCCGTCGGTTGTCAGGTGCGGATTCAAATCCACGATCAGGGAAGAGGTGTAAGCGATGAAGTACGACGACGCTTGTTTGAAAAGTTTGAAACTGGCGAATCATTTCGAGCGATTCCCCAAACAGGTCTTGGTTTAGCTTTTTGTAAAATTGCGATCGAAGCTCATCAAGGCAAAATTTCAGTGGAAGCAAACGAACCGAATGGAACTATTTTTACGATCGAGCTATGAATCAAAGACGCATAGCTCTTTCTAAATTTAACTAAATTGAATCTTGAGTAGAACGCAATCATCATCAAACTGTCGAATATGATTGATTGCCTGAATGTTCTCAATGATTTGAGCAAGTTCAAGGGATTGTGGCGCTTGGCTGTGTTGAAATAGCACCGCGATAAAATGCTCTAAGTTCCAATTTCTCAGAGTTTGGCGAACTTCATAAAGCCCATCGCTGAATAAATACAGCGTACTAGGAGTCTGAATTTTGCAGCTATTACTAACGTACTGAATTTTCTCGAACATGCCGATTGGTGTTCCAACAGACTTAAGCCGTCTTGCATCTCCTGCGGCTCTGACAGCATCCGAGAACAGAATTCCTGGTGGATGACCTGCACTGGCATAAGATAACATTTTTTGATCAACGTGATAGACCCCATACCAAATCGTAAAGTATTGGTCGTTATGTTCAGCCATTCCGAAGGCAAAATTTAGATTTTCTAGAACTTGATGAGGCTCTTGAGACTGAGATTCAATTTGAGAGCGAAGCCAGTTCTTGATTGATACTGAGAGCAAAGCGGCTTTTAGCCCATGTCCTGATACGTCTAGAACATAAAACACTAATCGATTTTCATCTAGCCAGTAGTAGTCAAAACAATCGCCTCCTAAACCTCGGCAAGGCAAAAAGTAGGGATCGATCGTAATTGCGCCTGACATTGGAGAAGGGAGTAAAGACTGAACGTAGGCGGCTGCCTCTGCAAGTTCAGCTTCTAAGAGCTTTTGTTGGCTTAAGATTGCTGCTGCAAGTTGCCGCGATTGCTCAAGAGACTGATAAAGCCGCAATCCTGCCCGAATTCGAGCAACAAGCTCATCGCTCTGAATCGGCTTTGTGAGAAACTCATCCGCTCCACAATCCAACCCCGTTACGATATGCTCAACTGAATTCTGAGAAGTCAGCAGAATAAAGAACGTGGTTGACAGTTTGGAAGACTGTTTAATTTGGTAGCAGACTTCAATTCCATCCATTCCTGGCATTTGCCAATCACAAACGATTAGAGCAGGTTGCTCCTGATGAGCTAATTTAAGTCCTTCTTCTCCTGTTTCTGCTTCTAGTACCTCATAAGATTGAGCTTGCAAGATTTGTCGCACAATCATGCGCGTGACTGAATCATCATCGATAATCAAAATCTTTGACATTGCTGTGCTTTTGTTTGAATTGTTAAGACTATTGAAGCTTCGATATCTCAAGCTTCAAAGCGGCTTGTACTCGTAAATACTCAGATTGGATACTTTCAACTTGAGTTGCTGCGATCGCGAATTCTTTAGCGATCGCACTCTGTTCTAGTTCGCGGCAGAATCTAGATAAATCTGTTGCACCTAGCGCTGAGCTACTCGATTGCAGTGTGTGAGCTACCCGTCTCAAATCTGAATCATCTTGACTTGCCAAGGCAGAGTGCATGGTTTGAATCAGTTTAGGAGTTTCTAGAAAATAACAATTAATTAGCTCTGGTAGGAACGTTGATAAGCTTGTGCCTGCAATCTGGTGAATCGCCTGAATTGAATCAGGATCTAAACGAGCAGGAGTGACATCAAAAATCGGCTGACAGCGACGAAGTGCTTGCACTAACAAGTCAATCTGAATTGGCTTAGAAAGGTAGTCATCCATGCCTGCTTCCATACAGCTTTGTCGATCGCTCTGCATTGCATTGGCTGTCATAGCGATGATTCGGGGGCGCTGATGAGGTTCCCATTCTTGACAGATTTGCCGAGTAGCAGCAAGCCCATCCATTTCTGGCATCTGTATATCCATTAAAATGACATCATAGGACTGGCGACGCAGTGCAGACAGAACTTCGACTCCATTAGCAGCAACCTCAGCTTGATAGCCCATTCGCTTCAAAATCAAAAGTGCCATCTTCTGATTCACTAGATGATCCTCAGCCAGTAGAATTCTGAGTGGAAACTGTTCTGCAATCTTGGGGCTGATAGAAGATGAGATAAAGTGGTCTGCTCGATTTATCGATCGCGTCCACGATTGCGTTAGAGCATTGTAAAGTTGTGATTGCTTGATTGGCTTATTCAATGCAGCAACAAATTTAATGGAGCTAAGTTGATCGATGATTTGAGGATTATCAAACGGAGTTAAAACAAGTATCGGTAAATCTTGATAATCTTCACGGATCTTGTTAACTAATTCTAATCCGCTCATCTCTGAAATCTGTATGTCTAGAATAACCAAATCGAATCTACGATCGTTTAATAATTCCAATGCTTGAGAAGCTGAATGTGCTGCCTCCGGAATCATTCCCCATGCCCGCGCTTGCAAGGTGAGAATATCACGATGCGATTCGTGATGATGAAGAATCAGAAGTTGCTTTCCAGCGAATTGTTGTTCGATGCTATCTTGGGGTGTCAAAACAGCTTGAGTCGCGATCGAGAAGTAAAATGTTGAGCCTCGATTGAGTTCACTCTCTACCCAGAGCCGCCCGCCCATCAGTTGACACAACCGTTGACTAATAATCAAGCCGAGTCCAGTTCCACCATATTTACGGCTAATCGATGGATCAGCTTGGCTAAAAGCTTGAAAGATCCGATCTAATGAATCAGAAGGAATTCCAATCCCGGTGTCTTTGACAGCAAACAATAAAGCATAGGGTGATGCAGCTTGAGTATCTGACGACAAAGGACGAACTGGAGTAATTTTGACTGTTATACCTCCGGTATCTGTAAATTTCACAGCATTGCTCAAGAGGTTTGTCAGAATCTGCCGTAGCCGTTTGACATCTCCAATCAGCGTTTCTGCAATGCTTGAGTCGATGAAATATCCCAGTTCAAGTTTCTTCTCTGTAGCTTTGGATGCAACTAAATCTAGACATTCTTCAACACAGTGTTGAAGATTAAACGGGTTTAATTCTAGCTCCAGCTTGCCTGACTCAATCTTCGAGAAATCTAGGATATCGTCAATGATGGAAAGCAGTGTATTACTGCTTGTACGAATAATCGTAGTGAACTCGCGCTGCTGTGGGTTGAGAGCCGTTTCGAGCAATAAACCAGTCATTCCAACTACGGCGTTCAGCGGAGTTCGGATTTCGTGACTCACTGTTGCGAGAAAACTGCTTTTCTCACGATTGGCATACTCAGCAGCTTGCCGAGCTTCCACTAATGCTTGATTCTGCTGGAGTAGCTCCTTACTCTTCTGCTCTAGTTGATCAATTAGAATTTTCTCAAGACGATCGACGGGGATCAGTTTTTTGAGTAATTCAATCTGTTGCAAGAGTGAAAGTGTCATACGGCAAACCTCAAAACGAAAGGACAACGAAGCCTCGATCGCTGTTTAATCGATGCGGACATGAAATCGGATAAATCCGTAAGAATTGGTTGGGGTTCCAGCCCCGGTTGCTTTAGGTAACATTGCTGGGTTTTTTGCAACATCTACAACAACGGCTCCGTCTGTGTTTGCTCCGACACAGCTTGTAGGAGTAGTGTTTCCAGCGAGAACGAAACGTCCTCGATCAGGGAGATCAACTTGGTTTGTTAAATAACTTGTCGGAACTGTGGAGCCAAAAGAGAGCGCAATTCCAGAATCCCCAGGAAGACCTCCATCAAGGGGTGACAAGTTATTAAAAGCAGTAGGAACAAAGCTGCTATTGGTTGGAACTAAATCGCAGATACTAACATTAGTTGCATCGCGTCCTCCCGTTGAGAGGAAGTAAATCGTGTATTCAACAGTATCGCCAGGTCGAACGGTTCCACCTTGAATTTTTCCTCGTAGAAATGTACTAATTCCACTGGTTGGATCGAGAGGAAGAGTCCAGTTAGCGGCATTGTCATTGGCTGAATTTGTATCATCAATGATATCCGTAAATTCAACTCCGTTAATTGCTGTAATACGCTTTACTAACAAAATTTCTGGAGCGGAAGAAACCGGGATTGCTGAAATTGAAGTGGTGTCTGTACTGCTGTTATTTGTAGTGTCTGTATCTGTTACTCCGTTCGGAAGAACGATCGTTGCCGTGTTTTCAACTTGTGCATCAGTTGTAGATGGATTGATTGTGCCACTCATTGTTAGCACGATGCTTTGACCATTCATTAAATTGAATCCTGACCACGTACCAGTTGCTACATCGTAGCTTCCTACAGATGGGGTGAAAACAGGATTCAAGATGGAGGAAGGAACAGTATCAATAACTTTCACGCTGCTGACTGAACTAGGACCACTATTTGTAATGGTCAACGTGTAAACGATGTTTTCTCCTGGTGAAATTGTAGTTTTCCCATCTGTTTTGGTAATTCCCAGATTTGCTTCAGGAGTTAATGTGTCAGTATCGCTTGCAGTATTGTTGGTTAAGTCGGGATCGGGCAAAGCACTACTTACAGTGACAGTATTTACCAGCGTACCTGTCGCAGATGGATTCACTGTGCCTGTTACGATCAGAATAACGCTCTGCCCTGTTCCTAGTGTTAAACCAGTCCAAGCACCAGTATTACTGTTATAGCTTCCAGAAGAGGGCGAAAAGCCTGGAGTAAGTAGATCTGCTGGAACTGAGTCAGTCAGAGTTAGGCTGTTAAGTGTTGCAGACCCATTATTAGTCACTGTGATTGTATAACTCGTTGTTGTTCCAGGAACTAGAGTTGAGACTCCATTGGTTTTTGTGACTGCAAGATTAGCACTGCCGACCCCCACATTTGCAGTCGCTGGAGTATTATCGCTTGTGTTAATCGTTGTATCGATTTGAGTTGAGCCAATTTTACCGATTACCTGGTTGGTGTAAGAACCTGCGATGTTAGGAATTGTTGCTTGATAAGTTAACGTGCTGGTTCCACCACGAGGTACAGTGAATAATCCAATAAAATCCAAGGTTTGCCCTAAAATACTAGGGTTTGGAATTGAAACACCATTGAACTTTGCAGTGCCAGGAATGTAGTTAACGATGCCAGGAGTTGCAGGAAGTAAATCTACAATTTCATCGAGTGTTGCATCAACTGTTCCTAAATTGCTCAACGTTACTGTATAAGTCGCCGTGCCTCCCGTTGCTAGAACAGTTGGGCTTGCTTGTTTGCTTAACGTAATATTATTTACAGTTGGAGGAATAGGAGGAAGTGAGCCAAAGCTACCAGTATCGTTATGCTTAATCTGAGTTCCACTGCTGATTTGGCTGACAGGGCTAACCGTTGTAGGGGCAATAGTCGTTCCAGTTGCAACAAATTTGTAAGTAATTGTATAGCTGGTCGTTGAACTTCCCAATCCTGATAGATAAAGCACATTGTCATAGGTTCCTGTATTACCTCCTGTTAGTACCGCCTGGGCACTAACCAATTGATACTTGTCTGCTGCCCAATCTACAAACGAGGCGGGGGTAAACGCAAATTTACCAGCAGAGCCAATCGTACCTGTATCTCCCGTCACCGTCAGCGTCATGATGCCCCCTAATTCGGGCGGCGTTGGACCAGAGACAACGGTATTAATCTTGTTTGCAACTGCTTTAATCGTTTCTTCAACAGTCAATGAGAAAGGATCTCCACAGGTCGCGCCACTAGATAGATCCGGGCGAGTAGTATAAAGATTAACTGTATGAGTTTGAGCCGTCGTTGTAGCAGTTGTTGCTGTCAGGTAGAAAAAAGCTGTCGTACTTGCGCCACTCGCTAGAGGTCCGATGTGCATAATGCCGTCTTCGGTCGGTGCAAGCTGAACACTTCCTCCAGTAAAATTTCCAAGTTTTACCCACAAGTCGGAGTAGTTTGCGCCGCTTGTGTTTGTGATTTTATAACCTACATACATTCCTCTAGGTGTTGGGGTTACACCAGTATCAATATAGAAAATGGGTGATGAAATACGAGAGATCGTAACAACGCTGCAAGTCGCGGCGTGAGCGATCGGGGGTTGAAATAAATCTAAACTCCAAAAAAGTGTGCTGATGCTCAGAATTAAAGCGAAGGCAATGCGTAGCCAACGCGGTTTGCGACGTTGATGCAGTTTGATGTTGTAGAAGCTCATAGAACAAGTAATCAAAGGGGCTAAAAGTCAGACAAGAACTAGAGACTAGGAGTAGTCCCTACGCTGTTAATGGAAGAAGTTGCTTCTGAAGGTTCTGCGGGTGTTAATCGAGGTGGAATTTTTTGCAAGCCAAATCCATCGAAAAGTTCATTGACTTTGAGAGTTAGACCAAAATATAATCCTCCATCTGATCGAGAGCCGTTCAAATCTCGATCGCTAACTCGTCCAAAGCTATAACCCGCAGAAAGACGAAGATTAGGATTAAAATAGTAGCCAGCCTCGATTAGAAATGCCGTTTCACGATAGTCCGAGATAGGTTGACTAATCCAACGAGCTTCTCCAGTCAAGTCCCAACTATCATTCAATCTGTAAGTTGCTCGGAGTTGTGCAAGAGAAATCGTACTGGTTCCAACTAAATCTGAAGCCAAGAACGATCGACTATTTCGGATTGCATACTTTCCGTAAAACTCCCATTGCCAATTCGGTGCATAGATACCTTCAAGGGCGAAAAGATGATCCTGTGAACCAGTCCCGCTTCCGAGCAGCAACGTATCGGGAATTGTGGCTGGATTTTTTCGAGCTTCATAGCGAAGGAGGGCATTGAACTTGTCATTGTTCGGATCGCGGTATGCAAGACCAATACGAAGCGTTTTCGTATCGTCAAGCCCAGAGATCGATTGATTGGCGATGTTAGATTGCTGATAACGGGCGAGTGCAGTCAATGAGGGTGAGATTTTTCCTGCTGCTGCGGCTGAAATGACCGTGTTCTGACCCGATGAAGAGGCGCGATGTTCATAGCGAGCGCTGGCTTGAAAAGTGGGGCTGTCTGAATATTCGATTCCGATGCTATAGCTGTCTCCGCCTTGTAGTCCTATCCCAGAAGCACTTTGACCTGGCGCGTAGGGTTGAGCGAATTGTAAGCCCGTGCTTGTTTGGGTAAAAGCATCTCCGAAGAGGTGTTCATAAGATGCACTGAGGCGCAATCCAGGAGTGATTCGCCATAAATGGTTCAGTCCGATTGCTCCTTGCGTTGTCATCTCATTTGCGCCTCCCAGGATTGAATATCGCCCGGTAAGAGTTGTATCCCGTCCAAGCTTGTAGGCTCCGGTAATGTCTACCGTGGTAATCGATTGACCGGAGAGTTGCCCGTGAGTAAAGAACTGTTGAGCTAGGCGAACATCTACACCTGGATATAAGTTCCAACTCAATCCTAAAAGCGATCGATCTGAGTAAGCAGCATCAGATTGGGCTGATAGTGTTGTTTCGTTCAAGGCAAGAAAAGTTAGATTTTTTGCAATTGGTAAAGTGAACCGAGAACGAAGTTGATCGGAACTGCCATTCGACTGTTCCACGATCCGATCCGTGCGATCGCGATGAATCCAATCAATTTCAAGATTTGCTTCTCCGAATCGCTGCTGAATTCCCGCTAGAATCGTTGTAAGGCTATTATCAACTCTACGACCTGGAACAGCTTCAGAACGAGGCGTTAATAGCTCTTCTAACGTGCTGAATGATTGAGGAGCTATTCCGTTATTGTCTTCGTGATCGTACTGCACGCGAAGATTTGTGGAGGGTGAAACTTTTCCGATTAGCTGCGCTCCATAACGAGTTTGACCTGGAACGAAACTGATCGTTGCGTTGTTTGCAAATCCTGAATCAGCCGATTGATAGTAAGCTCGTCCTTGAATGCCGGGTGTAATTTCTCCTTGAGCTTCAAATCGGTAAGCAGAGCCAGCGATCGTGCCCATAAAATCAGAATCGTAATTTGAGCGGGCGTACTCTGCGATGAAAGTAGATTTGTTGCCTAGAGAAATAAGTACATCGGCTCCGTAAAGCTCAAATTGTCGATCGCCCAAATTTTCCTGAAAGTAACTTGCTCCGATCCAGCTTTCTCGATTGAGTTCACGAGAGAGATGATAGCGCACTCGCCCTGCATAAATACTGTTGTTTGAGTCTTTACTATCGTACTGATAGGTTGCAACAATTCGGCGAACTAGAATCTGTCCGTTAGTGTCGATGTCTGTTTGAAGTAAAGGCTTGCGAAAGAGAATTGAACCTCGATCGTAATCGATTTCGTAGTCTGTACCTCGATTTAGGCTGACTCGCTCGATGACTGTCCCAGGACGATTCAGTTCTTCTAGCTCAATAAAAATGTTTTCGCTTCCCGGAATTAGCAATCGGCGGGAAAGAAAGTAGCTTCCACTGGTTCCATCAGGCGCGATCGTATCTCGCTGAAATCCTTCAACATTGTCTCCATAAAGTCCTGTGATTTGTAAATTACCAATGTTGTAGTTTGCTTTGAAGCCGTGAAGTTGGCGAGTTGTGGCTGTGAATTGCTGTGATCGAGTTGCAAACTCTTCGGTGTTGTAGTCTCCCCACATGAAGTAATCTGCACCTGCATTACGGACTGAAGCGGTTTTCTCAAATCTTAGAAACACGCTGTCGATCGAGGGTGCGAGAACATCAACTTTAGAGCTATCTCCGTAAACTGGGTAGGTCTGTTCACAAAATTGAGCTTCACGAAATAAAGAATTATTATCACAGTTTTGGTTTAAAGCGCGATCGCTATTAAACGCTCCAGTGAATAACCACTCGCCGATTCTTCCAGTGGAGAATACCGCCCCACGAATACTGAGCTGTGTAGAATAATCACCGTCTGGCGGCAAGAAATCGCGCAAGCTGCGGTAAAAATCCGTGCCTCGCTCACCTAAACGGATATCAATAACACCTGTTGTAAGAGAAGGTCTTAATGCAGTGGTAAATTCAAGTTGAGTATAAGCTTCTAAATTTGCGGTCGTTGCCTGAATTTTAATAGTCTTCGCGTTGAGCGTCGATCGTAATTTTCCAGTGAAAGCTCCCTGCTTTGCTTGCACCTGAAATCCAGGTTGATCCAGATCTGCATCTGTTCCAATCCAGTCACCATCACTACTGATCAAAGTAACTAGAGCATCACGATTCGATCGATTCCCTTGAGCATCAAGTAGTGTTCCTTGTAAAGTTGCAACTGAGCGCCCGTCTGCCGGAATCCGACTTTCAATCGTTTCGATTTTCAGTTGTGCGATCGCGCCTCGAACCTTAACTTGAACTGAAGCAGCATTAGTGGGACTCTCGATCGCATCAATTTGGTTGTTGCCTTCTTTGAGTGAAACCCCATACCAGTACTGCGTAACAAGCTGCTTTTCAGAATCAATTTCAGTTCGTCCAACTAAAGTTGAATCAATCTCGATCCCGTTTACGCGCAGCTTTACCGTTTTGCCTACCGGGAATTGAATCTTGATTGTTGCAGCAGGAAGATCTAATGTTGTATCTGTGGTTGGGCTTAGGATCTTAATTAAAGTCTGTTGTGAAGCGGTTGGAGAAGAGCTAGGCTGAACCTCTAAAGATTGCTTTGGTGTCTTGTTTGACCATTCAGGTTGAATTCCCTCTGGGCTTGGCATTGGAAGCGAGACAGGCTCCGAATTTTCAAGAATTGGAATGCGAATGGATGGATCGAGATCCAAGATGCTTGGAGTGAGTTGAGAACTTGCAGTCGTTGCTCCAGTAAGCACTTCCGTCAAGCCTAAGCCCAATGCTGTGAGGAGTATTTTGTAAGATGTCATAATTAACGAAATTGACGAGAAGCAGGAGTGACTGCAAAGTTCATCCGAACTAAACCACCTGGTTCAAGATGAACTAACCGAGATTGACTATTACGCTCTTTAAATTTGCGATTTGGAGCAAGTGTATAACCAGGAAGACTGCTTAAATCTAGAGCAGCCGTGCGATAACCAGAAAGTACATTCGCGACAGAAAACAATCCATTCGGATCTGTAGTGACACGAGAGCCATCATCCATCAGCACGATCGCATTCGGAATTCCAGGTTCATTCGCTTGCTGCTCACCATCAAAGTTCTTGTCTTCAAAAACCCGTCCGATGATTGTTCCACAATCTGACAAGATACCAGGCTGAATCCGAAGTCGATGAGTTGCAGGACCATCTTTCACAGGCTGTCCGTTATCAATTCGCTGTCCATTGACGATCGCTGAATTTTGCCCACTTCCCCGAACTGCGTCTGGCGTTAGACGAACCGCGTAGGCAATGTTTAAGACTTGATCTCTTTGAATTAACGAATTTGATTGGAATGTAATCAACGAAGCATTTTCAGTTGCCTCTACCTGAACAGATTGCCCTTGAAGTTCAGCCCGCACTGAATTCCTGAGAAATTCCATTCCTAAAGGTAGCTGATCTCGAATAATAATGTTATTCACAGGAGCGATCGCTAAGTTCCTGATTGACAAGCGATAAATTACAGTATCTCCTGGTTCTGCTGCTGCCCGATCTCCCGTTTTCACAATTTGAACTTCTTGTGCTTGGCAGATATTCGCCGCAAAATTCAGCACTGCTAAATCCAGACCAATTCGCTCTGCGTCCTGAATTGTAATACTCTGAGTGAGCGATGTTCGCCCATCAGTTGAACGAATTGGTTTTCCATCTAACGATGTCGCAGTGTAGCTAATCTCATTACCAATCCTGCCATTGATCACTAGCTTTAGACGGCGCTGACTGTATGCTGTGCGAGGCGGTGGATTGATGACGAAAAGATAGCTTCTGCCTGCATCAAGTTGTCCTTTGGAAGGATCAAGCAAAAAACTATAGTAACCGCGATTGCTATTCGTCAGAAAAAACGGATTACTGTTTGCAATGTTAGGCGAAATTCCTCTACTAATCCCATTTCCTGGAATATCAGGAAGTTCTGTAGGAGTTAAATTTACAAGGCGTTTCATCTCTGAACCTGTTGGATCAGTGGGATCAGGCTCGTATAAGCCAACTGAAAAGCCTTGGTAGTCCGGCAGTGTTTCGCCTGCACATCCGGTTACACGACCGAGAGGATCAACTAAACGATCGAGAACATAAGCGGTTAGGGGCGTTTGACCATAGATTAAGCGATCGTCACCTGACCCTTGGTAGGTATAGGTAGCTTGATTCACAATCTCAGGTCTGGGCTTTGATTGAGCCATCGCACTTAAATTGCAGCAACTAAGCAGCAATAGCGAAATCGTTAGCCCTGGCAATCGAGTCAAGCTCTGAACCAGACGTAAGTAAGAGAGTAGCATTGTTCAGAACTCTGTCTCAACGGTGCAAGAATGAGAAGAAAGCAAATTCTCACACTTTTTTAGGATGAGAATTTGCTGTAGGAGAAGGCAAATCGATAAATTACCGCACTTTAACTTCGTAAGTTGCGCGAATTGGGCTTCCAGGCGCGATCGCTCGATTGAATTTCCATCGAACATGAGTGTAAGCTTCAGCAGGAGCAGGTTGCAGTTCGACTTTGCCGTCTGGTTGCTTAACTTTTACCATCGGCTTTTCATCGAACTGTTTTCCTTGATCGATGCTGTAGGTGATCTTCACATCGTTACTTTCTGCAACCGCAGCCGATCTCAGAACATAGACCGTTTTCTGAGGAATGGGCTGTGTGAACACCAGATTTCTGATTTCCCGATCGCTTTCATTGACTCCGCTAAGTTGATAGCGAATCGTATCGCCAGGTTGAACGGTAATCGCATCTTTGAGCGGTTCCCAAGTTGCGACTGCTCCTTTAATGACTTGGCGTTCTGCGGTAAGCTGAACTTGTAGTTTAGGCTGCTTGAGTTTGCTGGTGATCGCAGATTGAGCTTGCTGAAAAGCTGCGATCACCGGAGGTTGAACTGAAATGGCAATGAACGCGATCGCGCTGATGCCAACAATTGAGAATCGCTTCATCATCTCTAAATGTCTTGAGGTTAGTTAATCCGTCGGCGGAAAAAGAAAGTTCCAGTGCCCTGTGGCGGAATGGGAGCCGTGATCGAGTTGATGTACTTGGTAATATCTGCCGTTGCAGTTGTTCCAGCTTGATCTGGAGCAGATGTATTAGCAGGATTACCACTGAAGAAGCCGATTGTTCCTGCGGATGCACTTGCAGAGCCAATCACATTGCTGGTGTCGATCGCACCGTTACCATCTTGATCAATTGCCCAGTTATTGGGAAGCGCGGTTCCATCTTCTACGATCGCAGTGTTGACCGCATTCAGAATCAGATTGCCCGCACCAACTGGAGCTGTCGAAATGTTGGTATAGGTAATTCTGTATTCCAGGATGTTCCCTTGCGCGATGTTCACACCTGCGATCGTGCCTGTTCCAAATGGAACGAGTTGATTACCTTGAGCATCTAGCACTCTGACTTCTTTCACCAATTTCAAGAATCCGGTGTAGATTCTATCGATCGTATCGTTGTACGATTCCCCAGTGTTGAAGGTTCCACTATTGTCACTGTCAATGAATGCGCGAATCGGAACTGGGTAACCTTTTCCAGTGTCTGTTGAAAGCGGCGTGTTTGCAGGTAGATTGATCGTGGCAGTATAGTTCACTGTCACCCCAGGCGCAAGGCTCGGAATCTGGATTGCACTTCCCGAAGAGAAAACAAAGTTCGCTCCGTTGTAGGTGTAAACAGCAGTATTTCCGTTAAAAGAAAGTGTAACCGTTGTGCCTGTGGGTAAGTCTCCCGGAATTGCGGGTGCAGTCGGAACCAGTAGAATGTCACTGATTGCCGCAGTACTCGGATTACTAAGCGTGTTAGTAAACGTTAGAGGTGTAGGATCAATCGTTGAGCCTGGAACCTGATTTGCAGCAACTGGAACAGAACGATTAGAGAAATCATCGTTGTTGTTCGTTGGACCGACTGCGGCAGGTTGTCCATTTGCGCCATTCAACACAGTGTTCGGAGGTGCGATCGTGAAAACGTTAACTTCACCACCCGGTCCAGTTCCAGTATTGTCGTTAGTTCCATCCAGTCCATCAAGGGTGGGATTGGCGACTCCAGTTGTGGGCGTATTTAAACCTGGAGTGCCATTATCATTGACGTTACTGGGATTTGAGTCACCGGACTCGTCATAGACTAAGCTAGGAGTTCCTCCTTCAGTTTGACCAAACAGTTGGGCAAGGTTTGCGACCGTGGTTGTTCCGGTAATCCCATCAGTGATAACTTGGAACGAGAAACCTGTCACGGTTGTCCCTGCACTCACTGTTCCTATCCGGATAAAACCAACTCGTGTCACCGCAGTCAAAGGAGGAGCAGTTGTTGACCAGTTTGCGCTCGTTGCTGGAACACTAACCGAATCAGTTGTATAAACAATTGTCCAGCCTGTTGGTGCAATTGGAGTTGCAGCTAAGTGAGTACCTGCTGGAATGGCATCCGACATTAAAATGCGAGAAACCGAGCTTCCATTGACTTGAATTGTTGTGCCAATCAAATTTGCAGGCGTAAGTCCAGTACTTCCGGTAGGAGCAATAGAATCTACTCTCAGGCTCAAGTTGTAGGTGAGCTTGTCATCACTTAGAGTAGAAGGAGTGCCGTTACTGTCATAGCCTCCATTCGTTTTCAGAATTGCAGCAAAAGCTTGAGGCTGAGAGCCAACTAAAACACTTTGAAGAGCGCTTGCTTCACGTTCACCATTGGCGGGAGTTCCAGTTGATTCTCCTGCTGTTCCAGTCGGATTGTCTACAGTGTAGAGATCATTGCCGCTCGGAGCCGTTGGATAAGGCTGATTTTGCGTTGCCGCGCTACCATCATTTGCCCCGGTGTTTCCTAAGACAACAGAAAGCGATGCACCGGACGGGGCAAGACCATCAACGGTGACAGGAACTCGAACCCGAACCGACCCACCTGCTGGAATTGAGGAGGTGGTTAGTCCTGCGGCTGAAATGGGAGTATAAGTCTGTCCCCCATCTGTACTGATTTGCAAAGTGCCAATGCTTCCAGGTCCAGTCAGGCTTGCAACACCAGGAATCGCAAATCGGGTTGGATCGTTCCCGACGTTTGTAATTAGAAAGTCATAATTCAGGACATCATTTGGTAGAACAGTATCACCATTGATATCGGTTATTGCAAGGGGGGTAACTGCTAAGCCTGAAATTTCTGCGACGGTGACTGTCACCGTGTTTGAAGTTGAGTTGATCGTAACACCGGGATTGCTTGGATCTTCGTAGTTGACGTTAGCAGTGTTGCTAATTGATGTCCCTGCGGCAGTTCCATTGGCTAATACGGGGGCAATGAGGTGAAAATTTCCACTCAACGCGATCGCGGCAACCCAGAAGCTTCTTAGAAGAGAGCTTTTAAGTCGTTTTGGTCTATTCACTCGCGAAACATCCTCCTGTTTCGATGCGTATGCGGTTAATTTCTTGGATTGAGGGAGATGCAATAATGCTTGAGATCAGAGTTTTGATTCAGACTAAAAATCTTCTCCGCAGCACAAACCTTCTCTTGAGTTCAGAGCGCAATCAGCAGCGATTTAAGAATCATCTAAATCTCAATCAGTGCGTTCGGAGTTATGTGGCATCTCCAAACGCGAGGTTTTCTTTTCCATTTCCTAGTCTCGTCAAATTAGATTTGATTTATCGTTTTCCCTCCACAATATTTACCTTGCATTTACCTTAATTTCGTTATGCCGAAAAAACATGAGTCTTTTCTCTAAACTTTTTTGCTGAGAAATTCATACGTTTCACGAGTAATTCTGAATTAAAAATTGTGTATTTCTTTTGAGTTTAAGTAGTATGGGTCTGCGTACTCTTTAAGCCCTAGAAGCCTGATAACATCGCGTTTTTCTAGGAATATCTAAGATTCTTTTAGCGCTTATTCTATTAAAAATATGTATATATACTTAGGCGCTTTATGTATATGCTTAGTGGCACTACTGAGTTATTAGTAGATTTGGCTTGTTGGTCTTTCGGATTATTGAATCTTTTTTCCTAACAAAAGTTTTAAGTAACACTACAGATTGACGCGCAAAAAAGCAGAAAACATAGCACAATACTAACCAGAATAGAATTGCGATCGCGATTTTATTTCTCATGTACTATGAGCGAACTCAATCAAATGGACAAAATTCTAATCATCGACAACGAAGCCACGACCCGTGATGTCATTCTGGAAGTCTTGACATTAGGTAGCTTTGACACAATCACGGCTGCTTCGGGTCAGCAAGGCATTCGATCTGCCCAGAAATATCTGCCGAGTCTGATTCTGTGCGACATTATGATGCCGGATTTAGATGGATATGAAGTCTTAGATGCCTTGCGTCAAGAGCCTAGTACTGCAACAATTCCATTTATTTTTCTTACGGCTCGATCCCTGCGCTCTGATCAGCGTCAGGGGATGGAACTAGGCGCAGATGATTACGTAACAAAACCATTTACGGGAGCTGAGTTGCTGAGTGCAGTGACAACCCAACTCGATAAACGCGACAGAATTCAGCACCGGACGGTAGAACAATCCTCAGAAATCTCGAATCTTCAGCAGCAAGTGCGAGAACTATATATGCTTTCAGAACACAAAGAGAAATTACTTGACAATCTATCACAAGGACTCCGCGCTCCCCTGACTAATATTCAGATGGCGCTGAAGATGCTAGAAAGCGGTTCCAATGAGCAGCAGGAAAGATATCTAGAGGTTTTGAAAAAAGAGTGCTCTCGTGAGATTGCATTAGTGAATCAAGTGACTGAAATGAGAGATGTGCTGACACCTGAAAGCTTGCGCTTATTGAAAAAACTGGACTTGCTGAAGTGAAGAACTCTGTATAAATACTGGGTTTAGGTTTAAAGCGTCGATCGCGCTTCGTGTCGAGGTGAAAATCTTTTTTGCAAAATGAACTCAACATCTGTATACTTATTTGCCATAGCTACCTCGCTGTGGCGGCGAGATGGCTCTATCCTTACCTAAGTCTTCAATTGATGGCTTTGTTGAACCATCGATCGCTCAATAGATGCGTATTGGCGTTTCGGTCTTTCTGCAATCCGAATCAAGTCGCTCAGTTAGATTTCGATTGAAAAACAAGACAATTTTTAGTGCAGTCATCTCTAGCTGTTCAACATTCTGCTGGCTTGGAGCAATGAAGGCTTAAACTCATGACTACGGGAAATATTCTGATTGTTGAAGATGAGAGCATCATCGCATTAGACATCAAACGGATCTTGACCAAAGCAGGATATAACATCACTGGAATTGCAGTTTGCTCGGATGAAGCTATCCAGCAAGTCTCGCAAGTTCAGCCCGATTTAGTGTTGATGGATGTGACGCTTGAGGGCGATATCGACGGGATTGAGACTGCAATTCAACTCAATGAGGCGTACCAGATTCCAATTATCTACTTAACGGCTCATGCAGATGAAAAAACCTTGGAACGTGCGAAAGCAACGTCCACTTTTGGTTATGTTCTCAAACCTTTCAATCGGCAAGAGCTGACCACGATGATCGAAATTGCGATCTCTAAGCATAAAGCTGAGGTTGCAGTTCGTCAGGCTCTTAAAGAGCAACAAGAACTCAACGAACTGAAGTCGAGATTTATCTCGATCGTGTCTCATGAGTTTCGGAATCCGCTCAATATTGTTCTCGTTTCCGCAGAGCTGGCAGAACAGTATGGAGAACTACTGAAACTCGATAAACAGAAACTTTGCCTTCAGCGCGTTCGTGCTTCTGTTAGACAGATGAATGAACTGCTCACTGATGTTCTCGCATTAAGTGAAGCTGAAACTGCAAATCTCCAATAGACGTATTCAAAAATTAAATTAGGCAGAAAAAAGATGGTAGAACGGAATTT
>ERZ1066124.404-NODE-404-length-30480-cov-27.116319_pt1 | contig 30480 bp, 32 predicted proteins | sample MGYA00382771_ERZ1066124 | MGnify/ENA primary metagenome ERZ1066124 (study PRJEB33369, sample SAMEA5778354) | biofilm metagenome | biome: Industrial cooling water; feature: Water cooling tower basin; material: Biofilm | place: United Arab Emirates | collected... | reverse complement strand
GTGCAATTTACCTCGCTGCTTCCGTCATCTGGCTCAATTGATGACACACCCTAGTCGTGACTGGTCTGCTGTGGCTACCCTTCATCGGTTTGATGAGCAATCAGCTTTACGTCTATCTCCAGTCAGTACAAGCCTACGTTTCGCCACCGATTGCTGCTGTCTTCTTAATGGGGATTTTGTGGAAACGCGCCAATGGTAAAGCGGCTTTCATCACTTTGATTACTGGTTTTATCCTGGGTGCAATTCGATTTATCGCCGAAATAGCGGTGAAGGCGGGTTGGATAACGTGGCGACCTTTAGTAGCCTATGCCACGATTAATTTCTTACACTTCGCGATTCTACTGTTTGTCATTTCCATTGCCATTTTGGTACTCGTCAGTTTGACAAGTGCTGCACCAAATCGAAAACAACTGGAGATCTTCCAACAGTCAGACACAGAGTTGCAGAAGTTTGCTGGTTCTCATCGATCGCACAATTTCAATGTTAGATCGAGTGTCATCCTCGCCGCGATCGTTTTAGTCTTTTGGGTTGTTTTTAGTCCCTTTGTCTTGAGTTAGTCGGGGGTTACGCCCTTAAAACTTGAGATCTCGATCCCCCCTAACCCCCCTTAAAAAAGGGGGGAATAAAGCCTTTTTTTGAAGGGAGACAAGCATTTTTCCACGATTGATAAAGATTGAGGCTTTAAAAAGGGAAAATAAAGCCCCCTTTTTAAGGGGGTTGGGGGATCTCCAAGATCTGCGCTCTTGCTAACGAGATGTATTGATATTTAATCTACTTTCCCTGTAGGGACATGACATGTAACATCTCTACAGGGAGTTTTTGATGCGATCGCTAAACTCTTACCTTCGACGTAGTAGGAGGTAACACGACTTTTTTAGCTAATCCTAGAGTTTGCAAAACCTGAATTGCCCACCAAGTCATATCAATTTCCCACCACCGTCGTCCGGCTGGTGCTACGTTGGGGTGAGCGTGGTGGTTGTTGTGCCAACCTTCTCCATAAGTTAGAAGTGCTGCCCACCAAAGATTGCGAGAGTTATCCTCTACCTCAAAATGGCGATAACCATAGAGGTGAGTTGCTGAATTAATTAACCAAGTGCTATGCCAGAGTAATACGGCGCGGAGAAAGATACCCCAAATGACAAAAGACCAGCCGCCGAGAAGGTATAGCAAGACTGCCAGCGGAATTTGCAGCAATAAGAAATAGCGATCTAACCAACGATAATATGGGTTGCGAGCGAGATCGGGGGCAAATTTGCAGTAGTTTTCGTAGTCATAGAACTCCGGTCGCGGACACAAGATCCACAGCATATGGCTCCACCAAAAACCCCGCTTTGAGGAGTAAGGATCTTTGTCCACATCCTCTGTATGAGCGTGATGCTGCCGATGTCCCCCTACCCAGAAGATGGGACCCCCTTGCATGGCAAGCGCCCCGATAAAGGCGATCGCATATTCCACCCACTTCGGCGTTAGCTGCAAACTGCGGTGACTTAAAAGCCTGTGATAACCTAAACAAATCCCAATGCTGCCAAATAACCAGTGAAGAAATATTGTCACTCCCAAAGCCGACCAAGAAAAAAACCAGGGAGCAAGCATTGCCACAACGTGAAACGTTCCGAAAAACGCTACGTTAATCCAGTTGATAGCAAGCGGCTGTTTCCCCTCCGCGACTGAGCCTATAGTCATAAATTCCTACTTTCAGTACTCAGCACTTGACACATGCTTTCGCCCAGAGATGCAAGTGCTACTTACAACCCCAGCTTAACAACGCAAAAATATAATTGCAAGTACCGCTTGCATAATTTGAGTAATTTATATCTTATGGCTACTCAACTAACTTCCACGCGACAGAGATTGATCTACGCGGCTTTGCAACTGTTCTCTACCCAAGGTATTACTGAGACAACAACGCGACAGATTGCCGAATTAGCACAAGTGAACGAGGTGACGCTATTTCGGCATTTTGGCAACAAGCAAGGATTGCTGCTAGCAGCAATCTCAGAATCGGCAGTGTTTAAAGATTTTGGCGAATCTTTGCGTGAGAAAGCGAGTCAGTCGAGTAGCTTGTACCAAGCACTCAAAGACTATGCTAGCGATCGCCTACAAGCATTAGAACAAGTACCAGAATTAGTATTATCTGTAGTGGGTGAAGCTAGAAATTATTCGATCGAGCATCGGCAAGTTATTGGCGAATATTTAACTCAAGCGAATCAATACGTTGCAGAATATATTGCAACCGTCATGGAACGCGAACAAGTACAAGCTAACTTACCAGCTACACAGCTAGCTAGTTTGCTCAACAGTTTAGTTTTAGGATATGCAGCAATTCAATTCACGACAGGATTTCAGTCGCTTTGGCAAAGTAGAGATGAGTTTTTAGAGAGTTTAGTTGAGTTGTTTCTAAACCAAGTTGATTCGGGAAATAATGTAGATAAGATCGTAGATTTACCAGCAAATTTAGTGCATACAATTTTACAAAAAGCCAAAAAAAATGGACTGCGAGATTATGCTTTAATGTATGTTTTATTTGGTGCAGGTTTATCAACTCTAGAAATTGCCAATTTAGAAAAAGTGCATCAAATTATCGATCGCGATCGCTATTTATTACAAATTACTCAAGGTAACGTGCGGCAGGTTCCAATCAATCAATGGATTTTGGGTAAGCGATACGGTTCTTCTACTCGTAACCCGCTGACACAATGGCTCAAAAGCCGTAAAGACGATCGCGCAGCCTTGTTTTTGAACGATGTTGAAAAGCCAATATCTGAAATCGAAATTCAACAACGATGGCAGATAACAACCGAAGAATTGCTAACACCAGAAGGACAAGCACCAAAAATCGAGCAAGCTCAACAAACATGGCGTACAGAAATGTTAATGAGGGGTATAAGCTTAGAAGATTTGAGTCTGCTTACAGGTCAAAATCTAAGACATTTAAAACCTTACGCTCAAAGAGTGAAAGAAAAAGTAGCAATAGAACAAGCAATTCATCGCGATCGCGAGTCTCAGTAGGCTGTAAGTTTGACACTATGTCTTTTGCGATCGCCAGCCAGTTATTCTAGTATATTGCTGCTGTTATTACATCAATAATATGACAGACACAAAACTTGTAGACTTCGATACTAATTCGCCGATTCCTACCAGCGAATACGATCGCATGGCACAATTGTCAATTCCTGGTTACGAAGCACTGCATCAAATGGTATTAGCTATTCTCCGCTTCAAATTACCAAAAATAGCTAATTTATTAATTGTTGGCGCTGGCAGTGGTATGGAATTAGTCACTCTTGGAAAAGAGAATCTTCAGTGGCAGTTGCTAGGTTTAGATCCCTCTGCAAATATGCTGGCTATTGCTCGAAAAAAAATCGAACAACAAGGTCTTTCAGAGCGAGTAAAACTATTTCAGGGATACACTCACGAACTACCAGAAACCACCTTATACGATGCCGTTACTTGCATCTTGGTTATGCATTTTCTGCCAGATGATGGTAGGAAACTTGCTTTGTTGGAAAGCATAGCTCAAAAAATAAAACCTGCTGCTAATTTTATTTTAGTTGACATGTTTGGAGAAAAAAACACTGCCCTTTTTGAACAACTGGTATCTATTTGGAGACTGTATAGCCAAGAAATAGGCTTGAGTGCGGAAATAATAGAACAGCGAGAACAGTCTGTGCGAGAAAGCATTTATCCCATTCCAGAAGCAAGAGTTTTAGAATTATTACAACAAGCTGGGTTTGGAAATGCAATGCGATTTTATACGGGATTAATTTTTGGCGGTTGGATAGCAACTAAAAACTAAGTTAGCCTTCCATCACTACTGTCTCTTTTGTCTGTGCCGATCGCCTAGCTGCATCTGCAACTTTTAAAGCATATAAGCTATCAGATGGCGATACATATAAAGGCGCACCTGTATGCAAACAATCTAATACCATACCCGTATCTTTAGCAAATAATCCACGTCGGGAACCAACTTCAATTTTTGTCGTTTCCTCTGCTTGAATCAATACACCAGCATCTTTATCGAAAATCAAACCACCCTTATCGGCGTGAACCTCAAATTTCCGCTCGTTTTGCCACAGAGTTTCTCCCTTACCATAAGTTACTTCCGCGATCGCCCCACTGGTAAACCGAATTTGCGCCGTACACAGACAAACTTGATAAAATGATTCGGGATCTGTACCCCAGTAACGATTTTGACAACTTACAGTCTCAACCGTACCGAATAAATCTGTCAGGCGATGTACTCTAGAAAGCGCCCCACACAGGGGAAAACCAAACATCTCTTGATTGTACGTCCACCGTCGAGGGGCAGGGCGTTGGGGGTTAATCGTGCTGTAACGGGCGTAAAAAGGGCTACCAATCTGGGTTAAGTGCTGCTTCAAGGCTTGGTGTAAGCCGCCGAGTAATTCGATATGTTCGACGTGTAATAGCTTGTTTTGGGTTTTAGCTAAAGCGATAATTTCCTCTGCTTCAGCTAGATCCAAAGCCAAAGGATATTCTACAACAACGTGCTTGTGGTTTTGTAAAGCGGCTTTGGCGATAGCCCCATGATCTGAGTTAATCGTACAGATAATAACGAGATCTATATCTTCCCGCGCTATCAGTCGTTGCCACGAATCAACCGCCTGGGCTTGATAAGTTTGACAGAAAGCTGCTATTTTTTCAGGAGTATGTCCGGTAATTGCGACTATACGCGATCGCTCGTCTTGTCCAAAAGTTTCTGCTCTTAACTTGGCTGCATAGCCAGTACCTACTATTCCAACACGCATTTGGTCGTTGGTCATTGGTCATTGGTTATTAGTCATTAATAAAAATATATCGGAGATCGGACGAATGGTTGGCGACTAGAAGGCAATTACATTGTTTATCGAAGAAGGAGTCAGGAGTCAGGAGTCAGGAGTCAGAATGACTACTTTTGATGTGGCTACTGGCAGCCGCGGGTATAAGCCAGGAGCCACATCAAAGATTTGGTGGCACGCGGCTTTATGCGCTCGCCTCGCTTCCCGCACCGCCCGCTTACCAATATGTTGTCGGATCAGAATCACATACTCATATTCTCCTGACTCCTGACTCCTGACTTCTGGCTCCTATTCAACTTATATTTTGAAGGTTTCCTTCTGTCTTCTGTCTCCTGTCTCCTTTGACTTTTGACTTGTGAGTTGTTTATGATGTTCCGAAACGGCTAGTAGGTGCTGAAGTTATGCTCTGCTGCCTCAATCCCAATTGCCAAATTCCCCTCAATGCTGACAGTGCGGAACACTGCTTCAGTTGCGGGACAAAACTTGTTTCGAGCTTAGGCGATCGCTACCGTCCAGTTTATCCTCTGGCAAGTGGCGGATCGAGTCAAACATTCCTCGCCCAAGAAAAAGATACACAAGCATCTTACCTATTACAGCAATTAGCATTGCCAGTCTCGAATCAGTATCATCAAATTTCAGCATATTACTACGCTAAAGCCGAGAGATTAGCGCAAATCGGAGAACATCCCCAAATTTCTAGTTTAGCTGCTTATTTTACTCAAGGTAACTATTTTTATTTAGTCCAACCAGCAATTTTAGGACAAACTTTACGACAGGAATTAATGCAGGCGGGAGCATTTAGCGAACAGCAGATTTGGGATATCTTGAGTCAAATATTGCCGCTTCTCTATTTCATCCATAAGCAACATATCGTTCACGGTAATATTCATCTAGAAAACATTATTCGTCGTACCAGCGATGACAGGCTGGTATTAATTAACTTCGATCTGACTAAACAGCTGCTCGATCCAGAAAATTCATCTGGTGACGACTCCCAAACAGAGATGAATCTCGATTTCTACGATCTAGGTGTGGCTTGCCTGCATCTGCTATCCGGAATTAACCCCTATTCTTGGCAGACGGGACGCGATCGCACTTGGATGACTAATTGGCAACAGCAGCCACTACTACAAGCAGTGAGTTTGGAACTCGTACAGGTGATCGATAAGTTGCTGCAAAAAAGCCCACAGCAGGATAAATTAGCGGCAACGCGATCGCCTCAGCCGATGGCAACATCTAAATTAGCCCCTGGAGAAACTACAGCCTTAGTAACTCGTCAGGTGGAAACCCCAATCGCACCTGCTATTCCCATACCTACAGCAGTTACTACTCCAACCGTTCCAGTCAAACCGTTTAAGCGGAGTTGGCTTTTAGGTGGCTGCTTCCTGCTGTTATTGGCACTAATCGCATCTCTGTATTATTGGCAACAGCAGCAAGTCATCACCCTGACGGGACACACAGATGAAGTAAATACCGTTGCTTTCACTCCTGACGGCAAAGAGTTTGCTACTGGTAGCGACGATCGCACGGTCAAAATCTGGGATGCAAATAGCCTGCGAGAAATCCGCACGCTCAAAGGGCATTTAGACTGGGTTTATTCTGTCAGGATTAGTAGTGACGGTCAAACCCTCGTCAGTGGTAGTAAAGACAACACGATAAAGGTTTGGAATCTGAATGCTGGACGAGAAATTCGGACTTTGCGCGGGCATAAAAGCTATGTCAACTCTGTTGCCATTAGCCCAGATGTGCAAAAGATTGCTAGTGCCAGTTATGACAAGACGGCGAAAATTTGGGATCTAAATACGGGAGAAAGTATCACCCTCACAGGACATACAGCTGAAGTTCTCACCGTTGCCATCAGCCCCGACGGGCAAAAATTAGTGACTGGAAGTGGAGATAAGACAATAAAAATTTGGGCGTTAAATAATAATTATCCAGTCAAAGAATTGCATACTCTCAGAGGTCACAAAGATGCGGTGTGGTCTGTTGCTATTAGCCCAGATAGCCAGCAACTTTATAGCGTCAGTGATGGCACGACAATTAAGGTTTGGAATCTCAACACTGGTAGGGAAATTCGGACTATAACAGGTCATACAGCCGATATCAATCTCGTTGCCGTTAGCCCTGACGGGCAAAAAATTGCTACGTGTAGCGACGATAAGACGATTAAGCTGTGGGACATAACTTCAGGTGCAAAACTTGCCACGTTTCAAGGACATACAGCGGCAGTTTGGGCGGTTACCTTCAGTCCCGATGGGCGCAAGTTGGTAAGTACGAGTGAAGACTCGACGATTAAAATTTGGCATGTACCGCAGTGAAGTATTAGAGTATTTCTACCTGGCAATAGCCAGTTAAGGAGGATAAGCTGGAGGATAAAAAATCTTATGCTTGAGCTTAATTGAAATAAATTCTCAATTAGCTTGCAAGAATCTCTTAATAAACATATACTCTGTTTTGAGGCATTCTTTGCCAATCTCGTTGTTCGATCTGATTATTCAAGCGCCATTCATCTACCAAATGCCTCTCTATAGGTATCGCGATCGCCACCAATGCCATCTACCAGACTCAAATTTTGAAATTTACATCTGGAACTGCTTATGTCTTCCCTCTCACGCGCGATTAGCATAACTGAGAATATATCTCAGCGTACTTTCAAACGCCACGATCTCATTCCCCTACAACCGGAGATGCTATTGCACATCGACAGGGGAGTCGTCCGCACTGTCACTTGGAGCGAGGAGGGAATTATGGTGACGCTGGGGTATTGGGGTGCTGGTGATGTCGTCGGTCAGCCTTTGTCGAATATCCAACCCTATCAAGTTGAGTGCATTACGAGTGTAGAAATCAGCTACGTTCCTTCTCACTGCCAGGAAAGAGTTTTAACGGGGATCTGCCAGCACGTACAACAAGCAGAGGAATTACTGAGTATTATCCGTCAAACCAGCGCCCGCGATCGCCTGCTACAAGTGTTGTTGTGGTTAGCACGGAAGTTTGCTCGTCCGGTGGAACGAGGAAAGTTAATTGACTTGCGTTTGACTCATCAAGAAATTGCGGAATTTATTGGCATGACTCGTGTATCGGTGACTCGCCTGCTATCTCAGCTCGAACAAGAAGGCATTATCAGTCGTCCCCGCCGTCATTTTATTGTCTTACTAGATCGTCAGAGCCAATCTGCTTGAAGTGAATTGTGTGGTTAGTAGTTAGTAGGACGAGCTGCTTAAATTCAATATTTTCGTGTGAGGATCGCGGCTCGTTCCGATTTTGCATCCTTCTACTGTTCTTTGTCGTTATACACCAAACAACCACAACCACAGTGGCAAAGTCAGCAATAGGCTTGCAGAACCGAGTGCTAAAGCCGTTACAGCCAAATCGCGATCGAGATCGTAAGCTTCGGCAATTACCAGAGTAGCAAAAGCAGGAGGCATAGCCATTTGTAAAACGATCGCCAGTTGAGGTGCGCCTGTAAAACCGCACAGAGATAAGACACTACCTATAACTAAAGGAACGAGCAGCATTTTGATCGTCAAGCTGACTGTGGCTTTAGGTAAATTATGCCAAGACTTGAGGTGTTGCAAACGCATCCCGATGAGAACCAACGATAGAGCAACCACACTCCAACCCAGATTGGATAATATTGTCTCTGCTACAGCAGGCAAAGGGACTTGACGAAATAACAAGCCAAACCCCATACTCCACAAAGCAGGATTGATTAATATTGCCTGTACTAAATGCTGGCGATCGCCCGCTCCCTTACCAAACCGCGCTGCCAACACTACCCCTAAACCATAAGAGCCTAAAGTCGATCCCAACAGATCGTAAAACAGCGTCCAGCCAAAATACTGCGTCCCCACCACCGCCAATGCAACGGGAAATCCAATATAACCCGTATTTCCTACCATTGATGCCAAAAGAAAACTGCCTTGGGTGGGTAATGGGTAATGGGTAATGGGTAATGGGTAGTTGGTTGTTGGTTGAATGCTTCTCCCTTGTCCTCCTTGTCGCCTTGTCCCCTTGTCCCTTCGACTCCCAACTCCCGACTCCCGACTCCCGACTAACCACATCCACCCCCAAGCTAAACCCGCACCAAGTAAAATAGCTATCCAAGCGCATATAGGTGCAATCCAGATGGCTCCTGATAAGTCGGCTTGGCGCAAGAAAGCGATAATATTAATTGGGACTCCAACCCAAAATAGAAATTGTCCTAAAGCGTGGGGAGAGAGTTGAGGTATTCTGCTGCTGGCAAAAAATCCCGACAAAACCAAACCGATTAATTGAGCGTACAGAATCAAAAGCTGCATTACAAAAAGAAAATAATTCTTCTGAAAGAATTAATGAGGAATGGGGAATAATGGACTAGTGCAGTTTAACGAATGAGACTTAGCCGTTAATCAGTCTTAAGTTTACAATTGGCAATTGGCGAAGCGAAAAAGGAGTGAGTTGTGGATAACGCTGACTTATCGAGCAAGCGACAAAAGCATTCAAATTTTTCCCACCGTCGATCGCCCGATGATATTCCAGAGGCGTTGCGGGATGCGGCTCCTCCTAATTCTGGCTCTCCACCCACTCGTTCTAGCGGCAATCCGATTTATTTAATTGGCGGCTTGCTTGCTGTAGGCGCGATCGCTGTAGGAGCTGGTTTATGGTACTTTACTTCTATTCCATCGCCAAATACTGTTACTCAGCCAATCGCTCAGCCTACACCTGCTGTTTCTCCTAGCCCTTCTGCCACATCACAACCAACAGCCAAAGTCAATCCTCCAGCAATTACTCCAGAAGACCTTTTGGGACATTTGCCTTATCCAGAAGCCCCCGAAGCAGAACTCGTACCAATTTTACCAGGAAGTTACATGAGGTTGCGTCAAGCTGCCGCCGAAGAATTTCAGGCAATGGTACAGGCGGCTAAGGCTTCAGGAGTCAAGTTAGTACCGATTTCCGGTTTTCGTTCTGTCAAAGATCAGCAACACATTTACTTTGATATACAAGCACAGAGGGCACAATCTGTAACCAAACGTGCCGAAGTTAGCGCCCCTCCAGGCTACAGCGAACATCATACAGGTTACGCCGTAGATATTGGCGATGGAAATACACCAGCAACTAACTTAAATACGAATTTTGAGCAGACAAAAGCTTTTAAATGGTTAGAGGCAAATGCAGCGCGGTTTCACTTTGAAATGTCTTTTCCTAAGAATAATTCTCAAGGAGTAAGTTACGAACCCTGGCACTGGAGATTTGTAGGCGATCGCGATAGTTTAGAAACTTTCTATAAAGCTAAAAATTCCAGTCGCAATACACCTTAATTATTTTGACGCTGTTGTATGACTTTGGCGATTGTCTCATCCAAATCTGTCGGATCTCAGGGAGAATGAACGGCTAGTACAGGTTCATTTGCTAGGTCATCCATAACTGAGAACTAACAACTGGCAACTGGTTACTGGTTGCTGAAATTAGCGGTGTAAACCTTTGCACCCTGGAAGTTAGCGCCAGTTACAACTGCCCCATCAAAAACGGTGCTTGCTAGTTGTGCTTGGCTAAAATTAGCACCTTTTAAGTTGGCATCAATCAAACTTGTGTCGCTAGCTAAAACTCGCTGCAAGTTGGCTTTCTGCAAGTTAGCACCCTCTAAATCTGCACCTTCTAAATTGGCATTTGTTAGGTTAGCATTTGACAAATTTGCATTTCGCAAATCTGCACCTATTAAATGAGCGCCACTCAAATTTGCCCCAGAAAGATCGCAGCTCGGACATTCTCCAGTTGCCAGTAGTTGTTTGACATGGGCGGGATTTTCTGCTTGTACTGGAGTCGCAATCGAAAGAGCAGCGATCGCAACCGTAGTAGAAAGCATTGCTAGTTTCATCTTGCTTACCTCAATTCACGGATGCAGCTACCTAGTAGCTTCTTATAAGCATGGCTCAATTAAAGTGCTGTTTCCATCGGGCAATAGGCAGAACTAAATAGTAAATATATTTAACTTTAGATAGAAAATTTTGAGATTTATAGCAGGGAGTAGCCTACAAATGACCAATGACAAATAACCAATAACCAATAACAAAACACATTAAACCCGCCGCGCGATCGTTGATATAAATGTAGCGCCATTCTCGATCTAGGACGATGTTTTCGACCAATCTTTGGCACGTATTCGCGCCCCCATCTCTCCACCGCCCAGCAAAGAATTAGTGTCGGCGTTGCCTGATAACTTTGGCTTCATGCATTCTTCCCCAGCAGCGTTGCGATCGCCTGCAAAACTTGCTTCATCTCCTATTGCTCTAATCGCCTCAGTTATTTCTGCTACATATCTCCCAAGTAGTTATTGGCTCTCAGTCCGCCGTATCTTGGAGTCAAAAGAGTTTCGAGCAATATATTTGAAGGAGAGCGCATACAATCTGGAGCAAGGCAATGCACATCGCATACAATTGTCTACCAGAAGACAGAAGAATTTTTCTACTAGATATAGTTTGAGTCTTATCTTTAATAGTTTTACCTCAAATGCAGGGATATTCCGCCATTTCTTTCATAGAGCTACGTGGCTGTGCGTTCTGATGCTGAGTATGTTACACAGGCTGCATGTTATTCAGAAGAGCGCGATCGCAGATAGCAAGCTGAGGTTGTGGTGCGATCGCTGCTAAATCTAGGTCTAAATATTTTTGCACTAATTCACCTAAGACGAAACCCCTCGTTCTATATCTGCTAATGAGTTAGAAAAATTCAACCGTACGGCTGGATATCCTTGACGATCTGGGAAAAATGCCGAGCCAGAAGCAACAAGAATCTTTCGAGCTAAAGCTTCCCGACAAATCGCTTGTACGGATACGCCCTCTGGTAACTGCACCCAGAGAAATAGCCCGCCTTTAGGAATCGTCCAACTTACTTGGGAAGGAAAATAACGCTCTAAAGCTCGAAGCATGACATTACGGCTTTGGAGATGAGTTGTCCGCAAGCGGTTGAGATAGCGGCGATAATGTCCGCCAGCCAAAAATTCGCTCACAATTGCTTGCGAAACTGTAGATGAGTGCAAGTCTTGCAGAATCTTCTGTTCTAAAATTGGTTGATAATGCTTCCCTGTGACGACCATGTAACCGACTCGCAATCCTGGCATTAAAGTTTTAGAAAACGTGCTGATATAGGTGACGCGATCGCAGCGATCTATGGCTTTAATTGGAGCTGAAATAGGTTCAAAATTTAGGGCTTCATAAGCATTGTCTTCTAAAACCTGACATTCGTATTCTTGAGCAAGTGCTAACAGTTTTTGGCGGTGAGATTGAGAAGTCGTGATTCCTGTTGGATTGTGTAAAGTGCTAATTGTGTAGATTAACTTAGGGCGATGGCTGCTCAGATATTGCTTCAATAAATCCAAATTCATTCCCTCTGTCGTCATGGGAATTCCAATAACTTTTACACCCAAATTTGCCAGTATTGCTAATGTGCCATGATAGGTAGGTGTTTCGACAACTGCCCAATCTCCAGACTGAAGATAGTAACGTATTGCCAGCGACAATCCTTGTTCCGAGCCATTAGTAATAATAATTTCTTCCGCAGAAACTTCTAACCCTTGATGCAATAACATTTGGGCTATTTGTTGGCGTAAAACTAGCTGTCCTTGCGGCAAATCGTAACGAAATAAAGTATCGCTAGCATTAGCGATCGCCCGTTTAGCAATTCGTTGAAAATTCTCTAACTCCTGAGTCAAAGGAAACCCGGAACTGAAATTGATAATTTCCTTTTGTTGTTGCGCTTGCAAAGCAGCAGTAAATTGTCCGCAAAAAGTTTCTTCCACTTCCGAGATCGTTACCTCTTGAGACGGGGCAAAATGCGATCGCCACTGCTGCGAAGCTACAGCACTATTAACAAAATATCCCGCACCTGGACGAGATTGAATTAGTCCATCGGCTTCTAATACACCATAAGCCTCAATAACAGTCAGTTTATTGACAGCAACACTTGCTGCTAAACTCCGAATCGAAGGCAACTTCACTCCAGGCACGAGTTTTCCAGATTGAATCAAACGGCTGAAATAGTCGCGAATTTGTAAATAGAGTGGTTGGGAAGAGTGGCGATCTAAAATAATTTTCATAATAAATGGGTAATTGGTAATGGGTAATTGGTAGTTGGTAGTTGGCAGTTGGTAGTTGGCAAATTCTCCTCTGCCCCTCTCCCCCTCTGCCCCTCTGCTCCTCTGCTCCCTTTCTTCACTAATAACTGATAATAAAAGATTTTTCCGAGCTATACCCAGTACAATTTGGCGCGGATTAAACTAGAACACTTGCTAATTTGAATGCTGTACGGGTACAGATACAAATCTTTGTGCCAGATACTAAAATTGGAACCGTGGTGCTAAGATGACCTGTATTTGCCTCTTGCTACATTCTTGAGATAAAGCGTCAATTCGGTCTTTCCCCTGCCCCTCTGGTGATAAAGATTGTAAAAACCCTGAAAATCCTAGAAAGGCTAGCTCGTAAATTGCTTGTTGGCTAAATTTACCTTCAAAGTAGCCACTATGAGTATCAACGCCTTGAGGATCGGCGTAATTTAGCAATTTACGTACAGAAGCTACCGAGAGTAACACGTAATCCCAAAAATTTATCGCTGGTTGTTGTAGAGCCAAGCTAACAATTCCTAAACGTTGACTCGGTTCGTCTTTGTAATCCGTACAGTCAAAGTAGGTAAAGAAATCTGCGGCTTGCACCTCAGTTTCTAAAAATGCTCTCATTTCTTCAAGTTTTCTATGTTCTCGGTTAGAGGAACGAATTTCTAGATATTTGTAGGGTTGCTCGACACTTTGCTGAGATAAATTTACAATTCCATACTCAGGAGTATAACCCGTGCGATCGAAGCGATCGCGAAAACGACTCACAGTGACATTACCCAGCCTATAACCACTGATGCGAGTTCTGGCTGGAAAGCTAAAGTAGTTTGCTGCGGTAGAAGTTAATCTTAAAGCAAGATCTCCCTCATTACAGAAGATATAAGCTTCCTCAAAACGACGTAAGGAAGAACGGAGAAAATTGGCTCTTCCTGGCAAAATTGTTTCTACAGGAATATCAGGTGCAACTAAAACCAGTCGCTCTAAACAAAACATATCACCAATATGTGAGTTTGGTTGTTTCTCTATCGAGCGATCGTCAAAAACATCAGAAAGGATGCGAATTGCATTTGTGATGACATAGCATCCCATGCTATGACCGATAAATGATAATTTGACTCGCTGCTGTCCTCCTTTTTGTTGTAGTATGTAGTCGAGTTGTCTGAACAGCTCAACTAAATCTAGAACGCCATAGTTTCTGGCTCTATAACCATCACGAAAATAAACCACAATTCTGAGGAGAAACAGCGTAAAAATTGTGGTAAATGCGAAGCTAGATACAATTAAAAAACTGACTAAGAAAAAATGAAATAGACTAGATTCTCTTGGTGGTAAAAATAGTAAAACTATACTAGAAACTAGACTAATTATTGCACCAATAGCAAAAATAATACCTGGTAAAGTTGGCAGGGCATCAAATGCATTTCTTATTTTTTCTGGAAAAGTACCTGATTCGTCTTGTCTGAAAGGATTTTCAGCCGCCCACCTATAACTGAGAAAAACGTATTTATTGGGGCGATCGATCTTTTCGTTGACATAATTATAAATCTTTTGGCTGCCCTCCTGTCCGTCAGAAATGGTAGAACTATATCCGTGAATATTGACAACGATCTCTGGTTCTTGACTACTGAGTAAATGCTCGGCGATCTCTGCCAGCATTTCTTGTGTCGAACCAAAACGATTTAAATTCACGATATTTGGGTTAGAAAAAGTTAGAAAAGACTGAGTAGCATCGCCTTCTTGTTCGACATTAAGTGTGGCAGTGCTAGCAACTAAGTAACCAGGGATCTTGGCTGAATGGTTTCCTTGAAATTCGTAAATTGTATACGGTTCGACATCTTGCAGATTGGACTCAAGAGAAGAATACATAATACTTACGTCCTTTTGGAGACGGGTGTTTTATAGCAATTCTCGATTGTGCGGATGACATTTGCAGGGCGCACAGCTGTGCGCCCCTAGGTTATTTATTAACTACTGACAAAACTTTACCGATTTCGGAATTCGCTTAAACTCGCTATAGAACGGAGCAAGCCATAACAGGACAAACTTCACTAAAACTGTACTAGTACAAAACTTCTCAATCCGTACCTTCCGCGATCGCTAGCGATCGAATCAATCTGAAGATATTCTTGATTCTGGGATTGGTGGGAGTTGCAGGTGTGAGACAAAAGCAAAAAATTCGCGGCATCGATCCTGAGTTGTTGGGATTAGCGTATGGCTTTATGGGCGTACTCGGCTTTAGTCTGACACTACCAGCAACCCGCGCCGCCGTCACCGATCTCAACCCCACTTTTATCGGTTTAGGACGAGCAATCGTAGCAGCATTTCTCGCCGCGATCGCTTTGCGAGTCACTCGTCAACCCCTACCCAACCGCCGCCACTGGAAAAGTTTAGCAATTGTAGCGGCTGGGGTAGTTGTGGGATTTCCCTTACTCTCAGCTTGGGCAATGCAGCAATTACCAGCTGCCCACGGCGGAGTTGTTCTAGGGCTGATGCCCTTAGCAACTGCACTAGCAGGTGCTTGGCGATTGGGAGAACGTCCTAGTGTGGGCTTCTGGATCGCCAGTATTGCTGGTAGTATTACCGTGATGTTATTTTCGGTTATTGCTGGTGCAGGACACTTACAACCAGCAGATTGGGTATTGTTGTTGGCAGGATTAGCAGCTGCGGTTGGCTATGCTGAAGGCGGACGTTTGGCACAAGATTTAGGTAGCTGGCAGGTAATTTGTTGGGCATTGGTACTGACAGCGCCAATTTTAGTTATTCCCACCGCGATCGCAGTTTATCGATATGAAGTCACCGCTTCACCTTCTGCTTGGATAGGATTTGCCTATGTCAGCATTATCAGTCAATTTCTCGCTTTTTTCCCTTGGTATCGCGGATTGGCTTTGGGTGGTGTCGCCAGAGTCGGACAGGTTCAACTTTTGCAACCATTTTTGACAATTTTTGCTTCAGCACTCTTACTAAGTGAAACAATTACAGCTACAACGTTAGGCGCTGCAACTGTAGTATGCATGACAGTAGTATTAGGTAAAAAGGCAACAATCCAAAAAAAGTCAAAAGTTAAAAGTCAAAACTACACCAACTACCAATAACCAATAACCAACCATGAAGGTTCAAGCGATCGCCTCTTTTGGCGAACCCAGCGTCTTCCAAACTATAGAATTACCATTACCAGAAGTTATTCCTGGTTATGTCTTAATTCGGGTTGCAGCTACCAGCATCAATCCAGTTGATTTTAAACTGCGACGGGGAGCAATGCCTGCGATCGCACCGGAATTTCCTGCTGTATTGCATGGCGATGTGGCGGGGGTAGTAGAAGCAGTGGGGGAAGGAGTCACCACATTTAAACCTGGTGATGAAGTCTACGGCTGTGCGGGGGGATTTAAAGGTATGGGCGGCGCTTTAGCAGAATATATGCTAGCCGATGCCGATTTACTGGCATTAAAGCCGAAATCTCTTTCAATGAAAGAAGCTGCTGCCCTTCCTTTAGTTGCAATTACAGCCTGGGAAAGTTTAATTTATCGCGCCAAAGTACAGCCAGGACAAAAAGTTCTAGTTCATGCTGCAACTGGAGGAGTCGGTCATATTGGCATCCAACTGGCAAAATGGGCGGGGGCAAAAGTTTATACTACAGTTTCTAGTGAAGAGAAGAAAGCGATCGCTCGTAATTTGGGAGCTGATGTTGCGATCGATTATCGTCAGCAAACCGTAGAAGAATACGTCGCAGAACACACTTCAGGCAAAGGTTTTGACGTAGTTTTCGATACAGTTGGTAAAGACAACCTCGATCGCTCTTTCACTGCGGCAGCAATGCACGGTACGGTAGTTTCCATCTCTACCCGTTCTACCCACGACCTCAGCCCCCTTCATGCCAAAGGGTTGACGTTACATGTCGTTTTCATGCTCCTACGTATGTTATACGGTACGGAACGAGCCGAACATAGCAAAATCCTCTTCAACGTCGCCAAACTCGTAGACCAAGGCACAATTCGTCCCTTACTCGACCCCAAATCCTTCAGTTTCTCCGAAGTCGCCGCCGCCCATCGCTACGCCGAATCAGGACAAGCAGTCGGGAAAGTCGTGTTGGAAGTGTAGCTTTTTGGTTGGGAGGGGACAAGGGGGACAAGGGGGACAAGGGGGAGAATTCTAGTCACCAGCCACTAGTCACTAGTCACTGACAACTGATTAATCAGCAAACCCCACAACCACTTTATTTTCCACAATCAAATCTGGCAGTCCTTCCAGTTTTTCTGCGGCTGAGGGTGGTGCTGCTTCCTTGGGGACAAAGATCGTCAGTCCATCTGGAATGCACTTGACATCAATTGGTGTCTCACCAATGATTTCGCCATCTAAAACAACTTTTTGCGGCGGATCGGTGCGAATTTTGACTCGTTCGGCGCGTAAATATCCTACGTCATCTCGTTCGGCTGCATTCTCGTTTAAAGCTGTAGAGAGTAAGTGAAAAGAAGCCGCGATCGCCCCTGCACGAGTTGTAGAAGAAACAACGGTAACATCTAATAATCCATCATCAAATACTACTCCGTCTGGGCCTTGAGCCAAAATAGACGTAGGAGGTGCAGCGTTGGCTACGGTAATTGCAGCAGCCGTGACGTTGATAATTCTGTCTTCTGTCTCAATTTCTGCTGTAAAGCTTTCCAATTCGCGCAACTGTTGCAGTCCAGCCATGACATAAGCTAGCATTCCAAATCGCTTTTTCGCCTGACGATCTGCTTTTTCTACCGTTTCTGCCTCAAACCCAATGCCAGCTAGCAACACCATCGGGCGATCGTTGCACGTTGCGGCATCAACTTTGCGCGTTACTCCTCCTAAAATCATCTGACAAGCAGCTTCAATTGTATCTGGTAGTTCCAAAGCTGCTGCGAAGGCATTAGCCGTACCGCGAGAAATCACACCCAAGGGAATATCCGTTCCTACTACAGCATCAGCCGCCGCCGAGAGAGTCCCGTCGCCGCCAGATGCGATTATTACTTTTGCACCATCTGCGATCGCTTGTCTAGCGATTTCATCCGCGTCCATTTCTGCTGTTGTCATCCGAATATCTAAATCGAACTCCGGCTCTAACAGCGATCTAATTTGTGCTAAATCTTGTTCGGGGTCGCTTTGACCTGCAACGGGGTTGAAAACTAGGCAAGCTGTCTTTCGGGTCATAAAATATTCCGATTCGGCAGTCAGGTGTTTGCATTTTCTTTTAAACTAGCAGCTGAAATATGCATTTTGTCACTATATCCTAAGTTACAATTAATTTATGACAGATCCCTTGATGTATCAAGAAGACAACTTTGTTGTTCTAGAACCCAACCAGCCAGAACAATTTCTTACGGCTGCCGAATTGTTAGAAAAGCTTAAAGGTATTTTGAGTCAGAGGCAACAGAATTTACCTCCAGAGTTGCAAAAGTTCAACTCTATCGAAACTCAAGCTAAGTATTTAATCGATACGAGTTGCGATTTAGATTTAGAACCAGGGCAGTTTTTACAGTGGTATGCCGTGCGGTTAGAGAAGTGATAGTTTTGGATTGTGGAGGTAAGGGTACGATCGTGTTATTTATGTTAGTTCGTCAAATTCTTCTTGAATCATTTCAAACACAAATACAAGTTCAGCACGCGCTTCATCTGGTGTTTGTCCCCAAGCATGACAGCCAGAAATTGCTGGAACATTGGCAACAAATGTACCATTATCATCGGGACGAATAACAATAGTGTAATTTTGTAGCGACTTCATAAGTCATCAAAGAGAGGGAATAATATTTATAGTTTAAACTAGCGATCGCATTTGTGGTGAAGCGAGTGCGATCGCACTCTAATCATCTTGATATGAGTTGATGTATTGTAAAGCTTCATCTTTAGATAATGGCTTTTCATCTTTTACTTCATTCATCAGTTGCGCTAAGCCATTATCTTCTAGTATTTCTTCAACTTTTTCAAACTCAGCAATAGGAATTTGTACGGCAATAGGTTGTTGATTTTCGTCAAGAATATAACTTTTGTGAATTTCAAGCATTGTAGTAGATTTTAAGTAAGCGTTGCGGTTATAATGAGATGCGACGCGATAGCGGCAATGTGATATAGGCTGCGGCTTTTAGTTTAATAACTATTTGATTCTATAATTCCAAGTTTTTATAGCTAAATCAACATACCAACCCAGATTAGTAGGAGTTTGCGTTCTGTAAGATTCCCACCATCTTGTAGTTTCATTATTAATAGGTGGAGTGATACCTTTAAGGAGATAAAGCAATAACCAAAATGAATTCCCTCCTCCCATCGTAGCTTGTGCCAAATACATATTGGCTTTACTCCATTTCAACATTCCTTGTCTGTTAAAGGTTAAATTTTTATTGGGATTTTGTTTCTCTTTGAGATCGATATTAGTTTTGGTACACACTACCCATTCAACTATGGAATCTTTAGAAAAAGGATTATGATTTTCAGCTAAAACTAATCCAAATCTTGCAATAGGAACTTTTATCTTTGTTTCTACTTGAGTTGGTAGCCAAAGAAATAACTCTATGCCTTTACCAGTGTTAGTTATGTCTGCTAGCTTCTTATGATTCACTCCTTCTCCAGTACCATACAGAATTTTCCTATAGGTAGAGCTAACCATTTCTTTAACTTTTGGTTGAATGATGAGTAGCGATCTTAAAGCATCAAAATCATTGCGGTATTCTAGAGGTAAGCGACTTCTAAAGTTGCGTGTAAAAACGGGCAAACTGTTATTGCTTATATCGTAGCTAGTTGAATTTTCTGGTAGACCGAATATAGGATAGAGAATATCATGAGTTCGACCGCATAGTTTGAACTTTGCTGAGCCATTATCGTTTTTTATGCTAAATTGCAAAAACTCAAAATCATTTTCAAATTTAGATGCTTCTTTATCAGTATAATTATCTTCGTGAAAACTAGGTGCAATTGCTATTAGCTTGATTGGTAATGAGTAATCTATCTGTTCTATAAATGGCTTTTTTACTAAAAGAGCTTTTCGATAACGAATTAGCTGAGCTACTATACCTCTGTCCTCTTCATTCTTCAGCTCAATAATTACTGGTTGCTTGTTTGATTTAAAACAACACAGTAGATCGCATCGTTGAGTTTTGATAGTATATTGACGCTTAACTAAAATTAATTCTGCAAAAATAGTATTAAACTGAGATTCAATATAGTATTCTAAATCTGCTTCTGACTGGAAACGGATTTCTCTGCCGTTGTTTATTAAAGTACGATTATCTTGCACTGACTCTTGATTCAGTCTTTTTCCATATGCTGTCAAGTGCTTTGCTTTCAAATATGGCATGAAAATTGTTCTGCAATGATATTTAAGTATAATATTTTACCATCTTCGTCTGCTTTTTTAATAGAAGATGTATTTAAAAATATGCTGTTGCCATTCATTCTTGACTTTCAGTTTGCTGTTTCGGTGTACCGTATAAATAATGGTCGTGTTGGCTAGACCAATCGCTAGGAGCTTCTACCGTCCCTGCCATTGATTCTAGAACATCCCAAGCATTACCTTTAGCTACAGGATCGATAGATTCGATTTTAATAGTGTAGCGCGTATTTGGTTCTAAATTGGGTGGAGAATCTGGACGAAAAACTCGACCGTCAAACACAACTGTTATAACTTCACTCATAATTTAAGTTATCCTATTGTGCAAAATTCATGCAGTTCTTCTATAGAGATAGGTGCATGATAAATACTAGTTTCTTGATAGTAAACGAATTGAAACGAATCAATCGCTTCTTTAAGCTTATTTACAGCATCTTCTTGAGAGTTTCCCTGTCCTACTATGCCATTTTCTAAGCACAACGCTACCCAATAACCTGCACTTTGTCGAAGTACAACCGTGTAAAAATCCATTTGTATATCCTCAAAAGAAATAAGGTGGGCATTGCCCACCCTATAATTATGACTTACTAGCAGCTGTAGGCATTCCTAAAATGTCCTCAATCCGAGGCATTTCTTCTAGAGGAATTACCCGCCCTTCATCCGCAAAACCTGAGATTTGATCGAAGTTCAAATAGCGATACAAATCGCCAGCAAAAGGATGAATTTTGTGTGCCACAATGTCCATATATTCCTGTACGGAAGGCAGACGACCGAGCAACGCACAAACAGCAGCTAATTCTGCAGAACCGAGGTAAACTTGGGCATCTTTACCCATGCGATTATTAAAGTTGCGCGTAGAAGTAGAAAACACCGTCACGCCATCTTCAACCCGCGCCTGATTCCCCATACATAAACTGCAACCAGGCATTTCTGTTCTCGCACCAGCCGCATCAAATACACCGTAGACCCCCTCTTCCTTCAGTTGTTTTTCATCCATGCGGGTAGGGGGACAAATCCACAAACGGGTTTTAACAGCGCCAGCACCTTCTAATACTTTCGCGGTTGCCCGATAATGACCGATATTAGTCATACAGGAACCAACAAATACTTCTTGTACCGGATCGTTTTCTACTTCCGATAACAACTTCACGTTATCAGGATCGTTGGGTGCAGCAACAATTGGTTCCTTAATTTCGTTCAAATCGATTTCGATGATTTCTGCATACTCCGCATCAGCATCGCCTTCCATCAAAACTGGATTTGCTAACCATGCTTCCATCTTGGCAACGCGACGCATAATAGTTTTAGCATCCTGATACCCCCGCGCTACCATATTTTTCATCAGCGCGATGTTGGAACGCAAATATTCAGAAACAGTTTCGATACTCAATTTGATGGTACAACCCGCACAAGATCTTTCTGCTGTCGCATCGGTGAGTTCAAAAGCTTGTTCGACTTTTAAATCTGGCAAGCCTTCGATTTCCATAATCCGTCCAGAAAAGATGTTTTTCTTATTCTGCTTGGCTACCGTCAACAATCCTTTTTGAATCGCCACATAGGGAATTGCATTAACAATATCCCGCAGCGTTACCCCTGGCTGTAACTCACCTTTAAATCTTACTAACACAGATTCCGGCATATCTAAAGGCATGACACCTAAAGCTGCTGCAAATGCTACCAAACCAGAACCAGCAGGAAAAGAAATTCCCAAAGGAAAGCGGGTGTGGGAGTCGCCACCAGTCCCGACAGTATCGGGTAACAACATCCGGTTTAGCCAAGAGTGGATGATACCATCCCCAGGACGCAAAGCAACACCAGCGCGAGAAGACATGAAATCGGGGAGTTCGTGGTGAACTTTCACATCTACAGGTTTGGGATAAGCTGCCGTGTGACAGAAACTTTGCATGACCAAATCTGCACTGAAACCCAAGCAGGCAAGTTCTTTCAACTCGTCGCGGGTCATGGGTCCCGTGGTATCCTGAGAACCAACAGTAGTCATGATCGGTTCGCAATAAGTCCCAGGACGGACACCTGGTAAACCGCAAGCTTTACCCACCATTTTCTGTGCTAGAGTGTAGCCTTTACCCGTGTCGGCGGGTTGTTTGGGACGAGTGAAAATAGGACTCGGTTCTAATCCCAAGGCTGTGCGAGTTTTATCTGTCAGGGTACGTCCAATTAGTAAAGGAATGCGTCCACCTGCACGCACTTCATCTAAAATTGTGTCGGGTTTGAGGGTAAAGGTAGAGATAACTTCGCCTGCTTCGTTGGTAATTTCACCTTTATATGGGTGAATAGTAATTACCATACCCGTTTCCATCTGGGTGACATCGCACTGAATTGGCAATGCACCTGCATCCTCAGCAGTATTGAAGAAAATCGGCGCGATCGCACTTCCTAAAATATACCCCCCTGCCCGCTTATTGGGAACGTAGGGAATATCATGTCCGATATGCCACAACACTGAGTTAATCGCCGACTTGCGCGAAGAACCCGTACCGACAACATCGCCAACATAAGCTACAGGATGCCCTTTTTGCTTTAACTGGGCGATCGTTTCTAAACTACCAGGTTGCCGCGACTCCAACATTACCAAAGCGTGTAAGGGAATATCAGGACGAGTAGTAGCATGGGGCGCAGGAGATAAGTCATCCGTATTCGTCTCCCCAGGAACTTTAAATACCGTTACCGTAATCGTTTCGGGTAAAGTTGGGCGAGAAGTGAACCACTCAGCATTTGTCCAAGCGTCAACCACCTGCTTAGCGTAAGGATTGCCTGCACTTGACAAATCCAAAACATCGTGGTAGGAATCATAAACCAAAGTGATTCTACTCAAAGCCTTGGCTGCTGCCTCAGCTAAAGTCGCCTCAGCACTGAGTAAGTCAATCAGCGATCGCACGTTATAACCGCCTACCATCGTCCCCAATAAAGCGATCGCATCAGTAGGAGAAACGAGGGGACTCGTCACGTCGCCCTTAGCCACAGCTGTCAAAAACCCAGCCTTGACATAAGCCGCCGGATCGACACCAGGAGGAATGCGATCGCGCAACAGGTGCAGCAATGTCTCCTCTTCCCCAGCAGGCGGATGTTTCAGCAATTCGCATAAATCCGATGTTTGTGCCGCACCCAATGGTAACGGCGGAATACCCAAAGCCCCGCGTTCTGCCACTTGCTGTCGATATTGTTCCAGCATTCTCTACCTCTTTAAGATCTCCAGTATTTTTACTCCTACTTCCAGCTTAGTGCTAGCAAGAGACAGTTATCAGTTATCAGTTAACAGTTATTAGAGAGAGTGAGTAGTGAGTAGTGAGTAGTGAGTAGTGAGAACACAAATGACCAATAACCAATAACCAATAACAATGACCAATAACCAATGACCAATAACCAATGACAAACGATCGACCGTTAGAAACCCGATCGGACAAGATAAAATAACTGGTGAGCAATTTACAATGACCGATCCTGCGACCGAAAACGCGATCGCCCCACCTGATATATATGTCTCAAACTTACACCGTTCAAATCCTTCACCAAGGCGAAACTCACACGATTCAAGTCCCAGAGGACAAAATCATTTTACGGGCTGCTACTGCTGCTGGACTAGATTTGCCAAGTTCCTGTAATGCAGGCGTATGTACCACCTGCGCTGGCAAAATCTTAGAGGGAACTGTCGATCAAAGTGATGGAATGGGAGTGAGTCCCGAACTCCAGCAACAAGGGTATGTCTTGCTGTGTGTCGCCCGTCCTCGTTCCGATTTGAAGATTGAGACGGAAAAAGAAGACGAGTTATACGATTTGCAGTTTGGAAAACCGTAGATGTGAAGTCGTAAGTCGTAAGTCGTAAGCAAGAAGACAAAAATCAATAGTCAAAAGTCAAAACTATGGTTTTAACTTTCCCCACTCCAGACTCCAGACCCCCGACTCCCGACTCCCGCCATCGCATGACAACCCAATTCGTCACTCTAGAAATCGATCTTCAGGAAACGCCAGCCCAATTACTTCAGGCAATTGAGACAGAAATCCGATTGTCTGGAGAACCTTTACGTTGGGCAATTACTAGCGTAGATATCCCCCGCCAAAAAGCAATTGTCGAAGCAGTTGTTATCAGTTAACAGTTAACAGTTATCAGTTAACAGTTATCAGTTGTCAGTGGTAATTAGTAATTGCTTCCTTGTCCCCACACCCCACACCCCACACCCCACACCCCACACCCCACACCCCACTCCCCATGACTCGTCCTTACACAGCCCTTTTAATTGTCCCTACTGGTATTGGGGCGGATATTGGTGGTTATGCTGGCGATGCGATGCCTGTTGCTAGGACACTCGCCTCGGTATGCGATCGCCTCATCACTCACCCGAACATCCTCAATGGCGCACAATTATATTGGTCTTTACCCAACGCTTTCTATGTTGAAGGCTACGGACTTGACAAATTTGCTGCTGGATGCTGGGGTTTGCGTCCGGTACATCAAAATCGCGTGGGTTTAATTCTCGATCGCGGAATAGAAACAGATCTGCGATGGCGACACCTCCAAGCAGCAGATGCGGCTAGGGCAACTCTAGGACTGAATTTAACAGATTATGTTGTTACCGACGCACCTTTAAATGTAGAACTGCGTACGGCTGCTTCTGGGGCGAGTTGGGGGACGATTGGCAATCCCGATAGTTTGTTACGGGCGGCGGAAGTATTGATAAAACAAGCCAGGGCAGACGCGATCGCAGTGGTTGCCCGTTTCCCCGACGATATTGGTAGCGAGGCATTGCAAAACTATCGCCACGGTGAAGGAGTCGATCCGCTAGCTGGTGCGGAAGCTGTTATAAGTCATTTAATCGTCAAAACCTTTCAAATCCCCTGCGCCCACTCTCCCGCCCTTTCTCCCTTACCCCTCGATCCCGATTTATCTCCCCGTTCGGCAGCGGAAGAACTAGGATATACCTTTTTGCCTAGCGTTCTAGTTGGGTTGAGTCGCGCCCCCCAATTTGTTGTAAAGACACAAGATATCCCGTCTCTATATCAGGATATTTGGGCAAATCAGATTGATGCTGTCATCATTCCCGCCACAGCTTGTGGTAGTAGCGCCGTCCTTAGTTTGAGTCAGTCTCAAACACAGATTATTACTGTGGCAGAAAATCAAACCACCATGCAAGTACCACCCGAACCGCTCGGAATCAAGGCGATCGCGGTAAACTCATATTTGGAGGCGATCGGTGTTGTAGCTGCCCATAAAGCAGGCATTAATCCAACTGCCCTCAGTGGGGCGATCGCAAATTTACATTGCTTATCTACCACAAACCCCTAGCAGTAGTTTTATACTATCCCTAGCCCCCAGCCCCTAGCCCCTCTACTTCCGTGACTCAGCAGCCCGATCCGAGTATTCAACCATTGTCGCGCATTCAAATTTTAGGATTGATGGGCGTGACTGCTGTAATATTTTTAGTCATAGCAAAACTGTGGTTGCGATTGAGTTCGGTCTCTCTTTTAAATATTAGCTGGGACGCTGAAGCGATTCCGATCGGAGTTGGTTTAGGAGCGATCGTAACTACTGCTAGTTTTGTAGTTTATCGGTTGTGGCCCGCTTATCGCCGCAGTTCTGATTTTTATCTAGAATTTGTCCTCAAACCGTTATTGCTGCCAGATATAATCTGGGTTGGACTGTTACCAGGGCTGAGTGAAGAATTATTATTTCGAGGCGTGATGCTACCAGCAATTGGCTTGAATATCACTGGTGTTCTCCTAACAAGTCTTTGCTTTGGAATTTTACATCTCAGTGGTTCTCAGCAGTGGCCTTATGTGATTTGGGCAACTATAGTAGGGGTAGCGTTAGGGCTTAGTGCTGTCATCACGCACAATTTATTAGTGCCGATTATAGCTCATACATTTACTAATTTAATTTCTAGCTATCTCTGGAAATTGGGACAAGCCAATTCGTAGGAGAGGCGAAATGGGTGTCCCTACCGATTTTATACATCAAAAAACTGCTTTGCGACAATAAAAAGCTTCTGCATATTTTCCTGGTGCATTTGATTCAATTCCGCGTAGCCGCAAAATTGATAAAAAAGTTTCTTCTGTAAACCACTGTTTTTCTGCCTGAGTCTGAAAGCTGTTGAGAATATGTTGAGTTTTACTTTGACAAATTGATGGATCTAAATGTACAAAGAAGTTGGGATTTCCTAAATCGCCATCATATTTAGGAATTTCATATTCTAAAATTAAGTGATTTCTAAAAGTATTCCAAGTTAGCTCGGAAATTAAACGATGGTCTTGATGTAAATCGTGGCGACAATGGGTAAAAATAATATCGGGTTGAAATTCTTGCTTTAAGCTTTCAAATATTTCCTTAACTTCGATCGCCATAAAAGGTAAAAAACCATCTCGAAAATTTGCGATCGCAATCTTTTTTACTTGCGCTCCTTTTAAAAACTGCTTAACACTTTCGTAAGCTTCTTGTTCTCTTTGCGGATTTGAGCTAAATACTACCCAATAAAATACAAGATTTTGGTATTTTTCTATCAGTTTTAAAATCGTACCGCCACAACCAATCTCAATATCATCGCAGTGCGCTCCTAAGCATAATATATTATAAGAAGAATTGCTTGTCTCTGCCAAATTGAATTTCAGCATCTCGTCTACCTTCCAACTTGATATGCTAAACTAAACGCAGTTGATTCATTGGATGTTAAGCAATATTCCGATTGATTAGATTTCCATACTTGCCAAGGTGCTTTCCCTTGACAATAGAGATCGTCTAACTGCTGCTGTTCTTTAAAAGTATCCATACAAGCCCAAAAGCCATCGTATTTATAAGCAGTGAGCTGATTCAATTTCATCAATCTTTGAAATGGTTCGCAAACTAATTCTTCACCCTCATTAATATGTTGATAGATCTGGCGTTTGAAAATAAAATATCCGCCGTTAATCCGAATTCTCGCTTCTTTCACATCCTTAATATCGTTAACTAAACCATCTTCTGTAGCAGAAACAAGATGGAAACTATGAGAAGGTTTGACGCATAAGAAACAAGCCGTTTTATCTTTTCGATAAAAATCATCAATAAATTTTGGCAGATCCAAATCGGTTAATCCATCGCTATAGTTAGCTAAAAATACTTCTTCGCCTTCTAAGTACTTTTCTACCGCTTTGAATCTTTGACCGATACTTGAATGCAAACCTGTATCTACAAAAGTAATTTTCCAGTCTTCAATATTGCTATTAGATAGTTGAATCGTTTTTCCACCATTTAATAGCGTAAAATCGTTAGATAAGCATTCATTGTAATGGAGAAAATAGTTTTTGATCGCATCAGCTTTATAACCAAGGCACAAAATAAAATCTTTATGACCGTAATAAGCATAATACTTCATAATATGCCATAAAATCGGTCGGTAGCCAATATGAACCATTGGTTTAGGTAAATTCGTGGCGGCTTCTCTCAATCTCGTGCCTAAACCACCGCAAAATAAAACGACTTTCATGGATTTTCTCCTATTTATTTTCGATGTCGCGAACGATCGCGATCGATTTATTTAACCGTATTCTCGGAAGGGCGAGTTTGTTAACATCGACGTAGAATAAATGAATTGTCGGTAAACCCACCCCCAAAATTTGACCGATGACGAATGATAAATGACCAACTACCCATTACCAATTACCCATTACCAATATTAATAAACAATTACTTCAGGTATTGGTACGACAAACTTACCACCCCATTCACGAATGTATGACATTTGATTCATAATCTCATGCTGAAGATTCCAAGGTAAAATTAAAATATAGTCTGGTTTAGTTTCGGCAATTTTATCTGGATGAAAGATCGGAATGTGAGTTCCTGGTAATAGTTTACCTTGCTTAAAACTGCTGCGATCGACTGTATAATCAATAAAATCCGTACGAATACCACAGAAATTTAACAGCGTATTGCCCTTGCCTGGAGCGCCGTAACCGACAATAGATTTGCCCTGCCTTTTAGCTGAAATTAAGAAATCTAGTAGCTTAAATTTGGTTTCTTTAACTTTTTGGGCAAACGAGAAATAATGCTCTAGTCTACAAAATCCGGCAGCTTTCTCTTCAGATCTCAATGTCTTTACTTGCTGGCTAATCGATTTTGACATATCTTCAGCATGACTGGCATAAATTCTCAGAGAGCCGCCATGAGTTGGTAATTGCTCTACATCAAAAATTGTCAATCCGTGGGTAGCAAAAACTTTTTCAACTGTGATAAACGACAAATAAGAAAAGTGTTCGTGATAGATCGTATCAAACTGATTGCCCTCCATTAACCGCATCAAATGAGGGAATTCCATCGTGATAACTCCCTCCGGCTTGAGCAAAATTTTCATTCCAGCCACAAAATCATTTAAATCGGGTACGTGAGCTAATACATTGTTACCCAATAATAAATCGGCTTGCTTGCCCTCTTTAACTAGTTCCCAGGCTGTCTGTTTTCCGAAAAACTTTACTACCGTAGGAATACTTTTTTCTTCAGCTACTTTGGCTATATTGGCTGCTGGCTCTATGCCTAAAACAGGTATCCCTTGTGCCACAAAATATTGCAGTAAGTAACCGTCATTACTAGCAATTTCTACAACTTGGCTTTGTCCGTGCAATCCCAAACGTCCTACCATTTTTTCTGTATAATCCTGAGCGTGTTGTAGCCAGGTATCGGAGTAGGAAGAAAAGTAGGCATAGTGACTGAAGATATCACTCGGACTAACATACTCTAGAAGTTGAACTAAGAAACAGCGATCGCACACATATACGTGCAGAGGGTAAAACGGCTCCATTTGGTTGAGCTGTGCGGGTGTTATGTAGCTTTCGCAAAGCGGCGACATCCCCAGATCGACAAAACTGTGTCTCAGCCAGGAGCCACAGAAACGGCAGCAAGACCTATTCATATATCGTATTTTGTCTATGTTTAAAGCCTACTATGCTTAGAGTGTAATCCTAGCTTTCACCAGATTTTGTTGCATTTTGAAATCTGTTACAATTGAAAACTTGAAACAATTTAGAACAGTGTTTTTAATACTCACTTTCCCTTTCGATCGGAATACTACACACTTAATTTGAGCGTGTCAACCCCACAACTGACAAATGCCGAGCCACAAATGCTGAGTCCGAGTAATGGTACTCGTGCAAATTTTGCACAAATGGAGATACTTGCACAGGTAAGATCTGGGTTCAGGTGCAAAGTTATTTTCCTGTTATGAAGAAATTTTGAGCGAAAACTTTCCTTGTCTGCCACTCTTACTGACAGGATGAATTGCCTGCAAGCAAGCTACAACAACTCATTCCAAGAAATTTGTCGCCAGCTTCTTTGGGTTAAAAATTCAGACAATTGTATTACAGATTACCAAAACAATTGAATGACATAGTTGACACTTACAAATAACTTTGATAAGAGGTATTCTATAACTTAGATTTTGACAAAGAGCGAGCTTTGCTTCAATTTGCAATCGACTGCGATTGCGCAATCGCCTCGTGCGCGAAGGGCGGCACAAATGTGCTGCATCTAAATGTAAAAGGCGAGGAAAGGTAACTAAAATCGTTAAAAATTTACAGAAAATTACGAGGAGCGGAATCCTGCATGAGTCAGCCGTGTTCTAGCTTCAGTTATGCACCGCTGGCAACCAGGGATGCAGTTACAGCTCAGGGCAAGTTTTTCTATATCAACGAGCAAAAGTTTTTTCTCAAAGGAGTCAGTTACGGTCCTTTTGCTTTAGCAACTCACGGCACTCCCTTTCCCGAAAAAGGGATGGTTGAAAGAGATTTTGCCTTGATGGTAGAGCTGGGAGCGAACTGCATCCGTACGTATACCGTTCCCCCTGACTGGTTGTTAGATCTAGCAGCGGCTTACGGTCTGAGGTTAACGATCGGTATTCCTTGGGCGGAGCATATCTGTTTTTTGAGTTCCTCTGCCGTCCGAGCAGAGATTAGAAGGGCGATCGCCAAAGGAGTTCGTTCCTGTCGCGACAGCCCCGCCACTTTCGCTTATCTAGTCGGCAACGAGATCCCGCCAGATGTCGTCCGCTGGCATGGAGCTAAGCAAGTTCGTGCTTTCTTGAGGGATTTAGTCTCGGTCGCTAAAGATGGAGATCCCGCAGCACTGGTCAGTTATGCTAACTACCCCTGTACTGAGTATTTAGATATTGACTTTACTGATTTCTTATCTTTTAACGTCTATCTACACAAAGAGAAGGATTTCCGCAGCTATAGCCCTACGGAAACACGTTAGGACAGTGTTTAAAAGCAGCATCAACACAATC
>ERZ1066124.403-NODE-403-length-30492-cov-24.494793_pt1 | contig 30492 bp, 24 predicted proteins | sample MGYA00382771_ERZ1066124 | MGnify/ENA primary metagenome ERZ1066124 (study PRJEB33369, sample SAMEA5778354) | biofilm metagenome | biome: Industrial cooling water; feature: Water cooling tower basin; material: Biofilm | place: United Arab Emirates | collected... | reverse complement strand
AACTTGCATTTTTAAGTAACCATACTGAGGAACAAATTATTCAATTTGAAGATAAGAATTCTCATAATGCGAGTTACGTAAGTTTTTTAAAAGTACAATCAGCACTAGGTTTCAAACATAAGAACGGCAAATTTATTGCTCAGTTGAATGAATTTTATCAAAAAGAATTAAATTCATTGCGTTTTCAGGAAAATTCACACATATACGTTCAAAAAGCATCGTAAATAATATCTCTCTGTGTCCTCTGTGTCCTCTGTGTCCTCTGTGTCCTCTGTGTCCTCTGTGTCCTCTGTGTCTCTGTGGTAAAAGTCAAAGTATGGTGGGCAGTGCCCACCGTACAAATGTACGAATACACTGCACAGGCGAGATGCCTATGCTACGGGCAATTTGTTATGTTTGTGAAGTTGTCTTTGGTGGGTTGGAAGGTGACGGCGCCTACATTATTCACTGTTATATTATCGCGGTCAACTACTTGGAAGGCGCCGCTATTACGCTGAAGTGAGAAACCTGTAGTGGTTTTATTGTTTCTTAATGCTAAACACATTGGATTATTGCTGTTATTAGTAGCACTGAGCGCATTGATTAGCTGGTTTTCTAAGTTATTTAATTCAGTTAATGCGGTCATTTGAGAGCTTCCGTTAGCTTGCAGGAAAATGTCATTGTTGCTGCTGTTAGTGATTGTATTACTGTTTATACTTACTTTTGCGGTTGCGGCGCCGTTTGTTTGCACGAATATTCCTTGACCTACACTGTTAGTGATTTGTGTATTATTTATATTAATGTTTTGCTGTGTGCCGTTGGCTTGGATAAATAATCCTTGACCTCCTTCACCGTTATTATCTAGTTTGGTGTCATTAATTTTACCATTTGTAAGTGTAAAGTCTTGCCGTGCGTTATCGTTTGACTGGACGAATATTCCTTGACCACGACTATTGTTTATATTGGGATTGGTAAGTGTAGCTGTTTGCTGGGTTTGAGGAGCATCTAATTTACTACTTGCTCCAATAAATATACCTTGTCCGGCACTGTTTGATACTGTTGGGTTATCTAGTTTCAACTGTTGCTGGGCGCCACCATTTGCTGCTATAAATATACCTTGTCCACCATCTCCATTACTGTCTTTAGTCGTATTAGTCACCGTAGCTTGCTTAATTTCTAGTTCTTGAGTAGAGCTATTGGCTTGGACAAAAATTCCTTGACCACTGTTATTACTTATAGTAGGTTGATTAGCTGTAACGGTTTGTTTGGCGCCATCATTCGCAGAAATAAATAAACCTTGTGAAGAGTTATCTGTTACTACTGGGCTATTTAATATAAACTTTTGCTGTCCACCGTTTGCTGCTATAAATATACCTTGACCACCATCACCGTTACTATCTTTAGCTGTATTACTAGCAGTTATTTGATTGATGGTAAATTCTTGCTGTGAGCTACCGTTTGCTTGGATAAACACACCTTGTCCTGCGTTACGGGTTGCCGTTGAGTTATCTATAGTGAAGGTTTGCTTGGCGCCAGTATTTGCTGATACAAATATACCTTGGGCAGCATTATCGCTAGCTGTGCTGTTTTCTATTTTAATATTTTGCTGGGCGGCGCCGTTTGCTGTTACAAATATACCTTGACCACCATCACCAACACTATCTTTAACCGTTGCACGCGCTTCTACTCCTGTAATATTAACAGTTTGAGTCGCGTTATTATTAGCTTGAATAAAAACACCAGTACCAGTAGTGTTGGTAATTAAATTATCTTTAAGATTAACTTGCTGCTGTGAAGTATCTGATGCTTGGGCGAAAATACCTTGTGAACGACTGTTATTAATGATGTTATTCTCAACGTTGAATGATTGCTGATTGTTTCCGAACCCTTGCAGAAAGATGCTTTGACTGCCTGTGTTTTGAATTGTGTTATTGCTAATAATATTACGTCCACCTACACCGTTGAGACTAATACCTTGTCCTTCGGGGTTAGTGATTTGGTTATTAGTAATAGTAAGATTATTAACACCCGAAGCTTGAATCGCGTTACCTGTCGCGTTAGTGATGGCAAACCCTTCAAGTGTAGTATTATTGCCCATCGTTACAGTTCCGTTAACAACGGGTAATTGCCCAGTTCCCGAATTGGGTATTTGTACTTTTCCAAGTTCGCGTGTTTCTACAAAGCGTGGAAGTGCGTTGGATAGTACCTGAACACCATCTGGAATATTAAATCCTTCAGAAGCAGAGTTGCTAAATTCTACATATATAATATCTTCGGGTTTGGCGCCACTTAAAGCAGTTTGAATATTACCCGTCGGATTTTCAATCGTTCCATCACCTGCTGCTGTACCTGGAGTAACGTAACGAAACTCTAAAGGTTTACCAGTTTGAGCATTACTTGCAGGTTCTTGAGTATTTTCGGTTTTACCAATAACCCCTATAGTTGGAATTCGCTGTACAGATTCAGCGAACCGCGTTCTAACATCATCTTTGAGAACACGACGTGAACTACCAGCAAAATCTACACTGGCATTAAATACCAATCGAGTATCAAAAATTGAGTCATGCTGTAACATCAAACCCAAACTAACGTTATCAGTGGGGTTTGCGACTAATCTTCCTCGTACTCCTAACGCACTACCCAGACTTTCTCCTGTGTAATAGTACATTCCTCCATACGCGCGCAAGTCTCCTGTACCAAAACGCGCTATTTGCGTACCTGCTTCAACGTCAAACCCAGCAAGAGCTACTTCAAACTGTCTATTTACATCTAGTAGAAAACTATTGCCTGTAAATCCTAAACTGCGAAAAGACTCAGAAATAACTTGTTTGCTATTACCTACAGGAATATAACCGTTTGCGCGTATATCCCAGTTTTTTCCTAATCGTTCTATCCCTAAACCTATTTGGTTAAATACTTTATTACCTGTATCACGAATATCATAAGCAACATAACCACCCCATACTGCATCATTTGAAGCACTAAATCTATGCCCCAGTACTACGTTACCTCCCATTGTTGCATCGGTGGATATCAACAGGCGCCCTTCTAAAAAAGTTAAGTTATCCTTCGTAGCGTTTTGAAATGGAATAAACCCCTCAATACCAAAATAAGGCTCTTGATATCCGGCGCCTGTACTAGTGAAACTGCCACTAAACCGAGGAATTACGGAATTCGTTGTTGTTTGCGCTACTACTGGTACAGCAGAAATTAGACAAGAAAATAGTCCAATAATGCTATATTTAAAAGTATTTTTCATTACGTATGATTATTGCGGTACATGTATCCTTTTCATATACCAGCGACGATAACGCGACAAAATACATCAGCAAACCGTGAAATTACCATAAATTTTTGATAAAGACCCATAATCGTAATGTAGAGACGTGACATGTCACGTCTCTACAACCGTGTAAAATCTTAAATACAATCCAATTCAACAAGTCCTATGGACGTATTAGAACTCAAACGCGAAATTGAAACGTTGTCTCGCCGCCTGGGTAAAACCCAGGACTATCTTTGACCTACCCGCACTTACAGCTAAAATTCAAGATTTAGAACAAGTCTCAGCGCAACCTGAGTTTTGGAACGACCAAGCCAAAGCCCAGCAAACAATGCAAGAACTTGATGAAGTTAAAGTACACCTGTCGCAATACCAACAGTGGCGCCGTAATTTAGAAGACACGAAAGCTGTAGTCGAACTGTTGGAGTTAGAATCTGACGAAGGGCTACTCAAAGAAGCAGAAACTACTGTCAACAAGCTCAACCGTGAACTCGATAATTGGGAATTAGAACAGTTACTTTCTGGTACTTACGATAAAGAAGGCGCCGTAATATCAATTAACGCAGGTGCAGGTGGTACAGACGCTCAAGATTGGGCGGAGATGTTACTAAGAATGTACACTCGCTGGGGTGAAGACCACGGTTACAAAGTTAACCTGGTTGAAGAATCCGAAGGCGATGAAGCAGGAATAAAATCTGCCACAATCGAAATTACTGGGCGTTACGCCTACGGTTACTTACGTTCAGAAATGGGAACACACCGCTTAGTGCGAATATCACCCTTTAATGCCAACGGCAAACGACAAACTAGCTTTGCTGGTGTTGAGGTAATGCCGCAAATTGATAGTAGTGTCCAGCTAGACATACCAGAAAAAGACCTAGAAATCACCACATCTAGGTCAGGTGGTAAAGGTGGACAAAACGTCAACAAAGTAGAAACTGCCGTGCGTATCGTTCACCTTCCTACTGGTATAGCTGTACGCTGTACCGAAGAACGCAGTCAGCTACAAAACAAAGATAAAGCCCTCGCACGCTTGAAAGGCAAACTTTTAGTTATAGCCCAACAACAGCGTGCCAAAGAAATTGCCGAAATTCGCGGTGATATCGCTGAGGCATCTTGGGGCAACCAAATTCGTAACTACGTATTTCACCCTTACCAACTGGTCAAAGATTTACGTACCAACTTGGAAACCACAGCCATCAACGATGTCATGAACGGTGAACTCGACCCATTTATTCAGTCCTACCTCAGACAAGAAAATCAATTGGTCGAAATGTAAGGAGTGCTGAGTAATGAGTGCTGAGTGCTGAGTTTTAAATACTAACTTCTAACTCACTCAGCACTCAGCACTCAGCACTTTCTACTCTCCCCCGGCAAACTGGCACGCCATATTATCAACAAACTGTTACATTAATAATGAGGATTTGTGTACAAATCATATGAGTAATTCTTCTACCGAGCCAAAACCCAGTTACGTTAAGCTCGCCATGCGAAACATGGTGCAAAAGCGTCTTACATCTCTCAAGCATTTTGCTTTAACAACCGTGGGGTTATTAGCTGTATTGATTGGGCTAGCTTACCTAACCCGTTAGTTAAAGCTTCTGTGTGTTAAAAAATGTTTGTGATGTGGGGTTGATAAATAAACCGTGCTGGTTGAACTGTGTGTACAAAATTGTTTTGATGAACTTCGCGACAGCGAAGAAACGCGCGTTATCTATAACGATGCTCAAGTTCCCTTAGAAACTTGGGAAAATTGGTTTAGTGCTTGGTTAGAATTTAACCAATTTGAGGCGCCAAAAGAACATTCAGGTTATGAGATAGCATTGCGTTTGACAAACGACGCGGAAATTCACTCTTTAAACTCTCAATATCGTCACCAAGATAAACCAACAGATGTACTAGCTTTTGCAGCACTGGAGGTTGACTCTCCTGATTTCGAGCAGGATGATTCACCTTTATACTTGGGCGATATCATTATTTCCGTCGAAACAGCATTCTTACAAGCGCAACAACAAGGTCATACGCTATTAACTGAACTTGCGTGGTTAAGCGCACATGGATTGCTACATTTATTAGGATGGGACCATCCGGATGACGAATCACTAGAAAGAATGTTAAAACAGCAGGTGACAATGCTGAATAAGATAGGTATTTCTATTGATATAAATTAGTGTTAAAATTTGCTTGCATCAGTAATCGTGGTGCTAGGTACAGCTTGGCATAGGCTTATCACACTTTTTAAAGTAATTGTGTATAAAATTTATGTTAATTGGAGATAAATTTTTGATTAACTTGTCATCTATGTCTAAAGTTTTTGTATAATTCGCCCAAAATATCGATGAAAGCAACCTGTGCTAGTGCCATACTTTACTTGTCTGCTGTCACTGAGAGCGTATATTAGATTAAAACCAATTTTGCTATCTTAATTACCTATTTATATGTCTATGTCGCAGAAATTAACACCAATCACCAAAATTACACCCATAGAACCCGTTTTACCACAAGAACGGCAACTGTCTTGGAAGGTGGCTTCAAATTTATTTGTCAGTTTTAAATATGCCTGGGCTGGAGTCAGTTACGCTTTTACAACACAGCGCAATTTTCGCATCCATGTTTGTGTTGGGACATTAGCCATTGGACTCTCACTTCTATTACATTTACAAGGTGTGGAAATTGCTGTAATTGCCATAACTAGCGGTTTAGTTTTAGCTCTAGAGCTAGTAAACACAGCCATTGAATCACTAGTTGATTTAACAGTAAAACAAACGTATCACGAACTAGCTAAAATCGCAAAAGATTGTGCAGCTGCTGCCGTACTCATTTCAGCTTTAGTCGCAGTACTTGTTGCAGGGACACTTTTATTACCTCCATTAGTCAAGCTTGTACTGGCACAACTGTAATTAGAATCAATTTAGTACATAAATATTATAAAAATTCAGGCTAATAGAATAATAAAATTTGATTATCGTATTGAGATGGCTTTAAAATGCTGCAAGAATCAGAGACAATGCTTTGATTGATAAAATACAGGAGCTATTGTCACGGTGCTAATAGTCATCGATAACTACGATAGTTTTACATATAACTTAGTTCAATATTTAGGAGAGCTTGCAGCAGATTTTCCTGTTGCAGCAGATATCCAAGTTTTTCGCAATGATAAAATATCAATCGAAGAACTGCGTGCTATCTCTCCTGATGGAATTGTCATATCTCCAGGTCCTGGGCGCCCAGAAGATGCAGGTATCTCACAATTAATAATTGAGCAACTTGGGGAAACGATGCCTATATTAGGCGTGTGCTTAGGGCATCAAAGTATTGGTCAAGTATTTGGCGGTAATATAACGAGAGCCAAAGAACTTATGCACGGCAAAACTTCCCAAGTGTCACATACTGGGGTTGGTGTTTTCAAAGGTATCGAAAACCCAATGACTGCGACTCGTTATCACAGCTTAATTATTGACCGTGATACCTGCCCCGAAGTGTTAGAAATTACAGCTTGGATTGATGATGGCACGATAATGGGCGTGCGTCATCGGAACTATCCACATATTGAAGGCGTCCAATTTCATCCAGAGAGTGTTCTTACTACCTCTGGTAAGCAGTTGCTACGTAATTTTCTGGAACAATTACAGGCGAGAAAAAATTAATGAAACGAAGAGAGTTGATAGGCTATGCTGGCGCTGGGCTAGCTACAGGATTAATTGCGACTTTGGCTAACTCGACTAAGTCTTTGGCACAAGCTGGTGGGTTATCGGTACAGTGGTTGGGTCACACCTGCTTTTTGTTTACTGGTGGTGGTCTCAGAATTTTAGTAAATCCGTTTCGGACGCTTGGTTGTACTGCTGGGTATCGCGCTCCTAAAGTAGCAGCTGATTTGGTTATGATTAGCAGTCAACTTTTTGATGAAGGTGCAGTTGAGGGTTTACCCGGTAATCCTAAGTTGATTTACGAACCAGGTGTTTACGACTTTAAGGGTATCAAATTTCAAGGAGTCGGAATTGACCATGACCGTAAAGGTGGAAAACAATTTGGAATTAATGCTGCCTGGAGTTGGAGCCAAGCAGGTATTAAAATTACCCATTTAGGTGCCCCAGCAGCACCTTTGTCATTCGAGCAAAAAGTTCTGTTTGGGCGCCCAGATATATTATTCGTACCCGTAGGTGGTGGTCCAAAAGCATACAATGCAACTGAAGCCCAACAAGCAATTCAGGCATTAAACCCCAAACTGGTAGTTCCCACCCACTTCCGTACCCAAGCTGCTGACCCTAAATTATGCGACATTTCACCACTCGATGAGTTTCTTACTGTCATGCAGGGTACACCCGTAAGACGTAGCAACAGCGACACAATTTCAATCGGTGCGCGCAGTTTACCAGAAGCAACTACAATTCAACTCATGAGTTATAGATTTTAATGTAGAGACCGAATAAATTCGGTCATTACATTATTCTGGGCGCAATCGCGTTAATTTTAACGTGAAGGCGCCTTCAACTGGTTCAGAGCCAAAATTACGTACACGAACAATATAGTTTCCAGCCTTGGTGATGCGCTCGAACAACATTGAGTTGGTTGTTCCTTCTGCGGCATCGTCGTTTTCGCCAATAATTACACCTTTGGCGCCGATTAAGGTGACAATAGTATCAAAGCTATCCGATTTCAAATCGATAACAATTTGGTCGCCCGCACGTAAATTGATGATATAATCGCGTGCAAAACCACCAGACCCAGTGGGAAAATCAGACTTTGTTAAGTTATCCTTAATTTCCCTACCAATTGGCAGAGCTATTGGATTATATGCTTGCCTTGGTGTTGTAGCTAGACTTATTGGTACATTTATTTGATTAATTAATATTACAGTTGAAGCTATTACGATTCGTATTACAAAATTCATAGTTAGTTACTATATGTCACACATCTGAAATTTGCCTACGTAATCTTACCAGCGAATGAGCAAATATTACGAACAGAATTATACGCTAGATGATTTGTTAATTTTTGAGAAATTCTGGGAACACTAAGTATGTAATCACTGTATTTAGTAGTTATTGCCAACAAAATGTTTGCACTGTCTCGTCAATTCGTAGGAACATCACTTGCAACTTTATTATGTGTCATTGGAGTAACATCACTTCAATACCCACGCATGAATAAAATGCTTGCGACAAAGCAGGGGTTATCTTCTGAAGCATTAGAACGTGACGTACAAGCCGAAAAAGCACGTTTAAACCTGCTGGAAAAAATACCCTCATTTGGCTACGATAACTTACTTGCCAACTGGATGTATCTCAGCTTTCTACAATACTTTGGTGACGATGAAGTTCGTGCAAAAACAGGTTATGCTTTAAGTCCTGAATACTTTGAAATTATCCTCAAACACGACCCACGCTTTCGGTTGGCATATTTAGGACTCTCCACAAGTACATCTATGTATGCCGCAATGCCCGAACGTTCAGTCAAAATAACAGAACAAGGTTTAAAAAAACTTACTCCTTGGGCACCTGCTGATTCATACTATGTATGGCGATACAAAGGAGTAGACGAACTATTATTTTTAGGAAACTCCCAAGCAGCCAGAAAATCATTTCAGTCAGCAGCAGACTGGGCAAGCAAACATACAGACGAAGATAGTAAATTATCAGCTAGTATATCTCAGGGTACAGCAAACTTCTTAGCACGCAACCCCAACAGTAAACGCGCGCAAATCTCAGCTTGGGGAATGGTACTACAAAATCAAATCGACAAAGAAACCGAAAAACGCGCAATTCGTGCCATCGAAGCTTTAGGCGGTCAAGTTGTCAACACTCCTCAAGGTAATCAAATCAAATTTCCTCAAAACGACTAATATCAACTTGTGCATGAGCTGTAGAGACGCGAGGAACATCGCGTCTCTACCAAAACGGCGCCTCCCCGGTACATACCCCTGAACGGTTACGCCAAAACATGTGTAAATAATTAATAATACTTTTTAAATTTGACAGAAGTAGAACTTAGCATTAATTGGGGGTCTATAAGTTTAGTACCAAAGTAACTTTTGCAAATGAAAACCAAATATGAATATTACTATTGCTGGTTACAATCTCATCGAACTCCTTTATGAGAGTACTAATACTTATGTGTATCGGGCTTTACGAGAATCAGACCAAACATCGGTAATTATTAAAACTTTTAAATCTGAGTATCCAAGCATAGAACAAGTATCTAGATTCCAACACGAGTATAAAATACTACAAAATCTAGAAATAGAAGGGATTGTAAAACCCCTATCTTTGGATAGTTATCAAAGCGGTCTGGCACTAATTTTGTCAGGCTTTGAAGGAGAAACTCTAAAAAACTTTTTGACTAAGAACAATTTACAATTAAACATTTTTTTACATATTGCTATTCAATTAGCTTCTACCCTTGCTCAGTTACATCAAGCTAATATTATTCATAAAGATATTAAACCTCATAATACTTTAATTAACTCGAAAACAGGTAAAGTAAAAATTATTAATTTTGGCATTTCATCATGCTTATCTCAAGAAAACGTAAATTCCAGTAATTCTAATTTACTAGAAGGCACCCTTGCCTATATGTCTCCAGAGCAGACAGGAAGGATGAACCGCTCAATTGATTATCGAAGCGATTTGTATTCTTTAGGCGTTACTTTTTATGAAATGTTAACAGGGCAACTTCCTTTTCAAACCACTGACTTCTTAGAATTAGTTCATTGCCACATTGCTAAAATGCCAATATCACCTAAAGAAATTAACTCAGAAATTCCTTTAGGAGTTTCCGATATTGTCATGAAATTATTAGCCAAAACTGCTGAAGATAGATATCAAAATGCCTTGGGGTTAAAAGCGGATTTAGAAGAATGTTTACGACAACTGCAAGCAACTGGAAAAATTGAAAATTTTATCGTCGGTCAGCTTGATTTATATAGTCAATTTCTCATTTCCCAAAAACTTTATAGTCGCGAAAAAGAAGCTGACGTTCTCATAAATGCCTTTGAACGAGTTAGTCATGGAACAAGTGAGATAATGTTAGTAAGTGGCTACTCTGGCATAGGCAAATCCTGCTTAGTCAATGAAATCCATAAACCTATAATACGTCAACGTGGCTATTTTATTTCGGGTAAGTTTGACCAATTTAAACGCAATATTCCTTATGCTTCTTTAATTCAAGCTTTTGAAGAATTGATTCGACAGTTGTTAACAGAGAGTAGTGAAAAAATCGTAGTTTGGCGAGCAAAAATTTTAGAAGCTTTAGGTTCTAATGCTCAAATTATTATTGATGTTATTCCGGAAGTCGAACAAATTATTGGAACTCAACCAGATGTTCTGCAATTAGGTTCTATTGAATCACAAAACCGATTTAATCGCCTGTTTCAAAAATTTATTCATGTATTTTGTAAACCCGAACATCCATTGGTGCTATTTTTGGACGACTTGCAGTGGGTAGATTTAGCATCATTAAAGTTGATTCATTTGCTTGCTACTAACCCAGATAGTCAATATTTATTACTAATTGGTACATATCGAGATAACGAAGTAAATGCAACTCATCCGTTGATTTTGGTTTTAGAAGAAATTCAAAAATATGGTACAGTTGTTAACAATATTGTACTTCAACCTTTGCGAATTACTGATGTCAAGCAATTAGTAAGTGATACCCTCCATACCAACTTAGAAAAGTCAGAATCGTTAGTTGACTTAGTGTATAACAAAACTCAGGGTAATCCTTTTTATTTAACCCAACTACTTAAATCACTTTATCAAGAGAACTTATTGTCATTCAGTTTTAGTGAGGGTTGCTGGCAGTGGGACATTCATCATCTACAAAATATTGATATCACTGATAATGTAATTGAATTAATGGTCAGCCAGATTCAAAAGCTGTTACCAACTACACAAAATGTTTTAAAGTTAGCTGCTTGTATTGGTGACAAATTTTCTTTAGAAGTATTGGCAACTGTTAATAAAAAAAATCAGTCAGAAACAGCTATAGATTTATGGGAAGCTTTGCAAGCAGGTTTGATATTACCTTTAAACCATTACTATAAAATCCCCCTTTTACTCAATCAACAAGAAATAAACAATGGGGATTACCAATCAGAAACAATATTAAATAATACCTATCAAACAATTACATATAAATTCTTGCATGACCGATTGCAACAAGCAGCCTATTCTCTAATTCCTGATGAGCAGAAGAAAGCAACACACCTAAAAATTGGTCGATTGCTTCTGCAAAATGCAACGCCAGAAGAACGCAAAGAAAATATATTTGCAATAGTTAATCAACTCAATTACGGTACTGAACTACTCACATCTGAGTCAGAGAAATATGAACTAGCTCAATTCAACCTCTTTGCAGGGCAAAAAGCGAAAGCAGCGACAGCGTATGACTCATGTGTTCGTTATTTCAACATAGGTTTAAGGTTGTTGCCAGCCAATAGCTGGTGGACTCAATATGAGCTGGTATTAGCTCTGCATCAAAAAGCAGTAGAAGCAGCATTTTTAACTGGTGATTTTGAGCAAATGGAGCAGCTGATTAAAGTTGTTCTGCAACAAGCAAAATCGCAACTGGATAAAGTAAAAGTGTATGAGTTGCAAATCAAAAGTTATCAAGTACAAAGAAAACTTCTTGAAGCGGTAAAGCTAGGTTTACAAGTTCTAGAAATATTGGGAGTAAAACTAACTCAATCACCAACTGATGGCGATGTCCAGAAAGCTATTGAGGAAACAACAGCGAATTTAGCCGAGAAAGGAATAGAAAATTTAATTAATCTACCGTCAATGACAGATGCAGAAAAGATCGCAGCGTTTCGGCTCATAGTCAGTTTAGTTCCTATTGCCTATCAATCGGCACCTGCATTATTTATTTTAATGGCTTGTCAGCAAGTAAATTTATCAATTCAATACGGAATTACTTCTTTATCTGTTAGCGGGTTTGCTGATTATGGAATTATTTTCAGCGGTCTTTTACAAGATATAGAAGCTGCTCATAAATTTGGAGAAGTGGCTTTACATTTATTAGAAAAAATAAACACTCATGAGATGAGAAGCCAGATTTTATTTAAAGTTTCAACGTTCATCCTGCCTTGGAAATATCATGTTAAGGAAACATTACCACTTTTAGAAGATGCTTATTCTAGTGGTTTAGAATATGGAGATTTAATACACAGTGGATATGCAGCTAGTAATAAGTGCCAATATTCTTATTGGAGCGGTTCAGAATTAAAAAGCCTAGAACAGGAAATGTCAAAATATAGTAAAGCAATCGCTCAAATTAATCAAGAAATAGCTTTAAAGTTTCATCAGGTGTTTCATCAGGCAGTTTTGAATTTAATAGGAGCGTCTGAAAATCCTTGTCATTTAGTTGGCGAAGCTTACAATGAAGAGGAATTTTTGCCCATTCATATTCAATTCAATGAGCGAACAGTAATTTATTATGTATTCTTGAATAAATTAATCCTGTGCTACCTGTTTGGTGAATTTTCTCAAGCTGTAGAAAATGCGACTAAAGCCGAACAATATTTAGATGGAGTAATTGGGTGGTTAATTGTACCGTTGTTTCATTTTTACGATTCTTTAGCACAACTAGCAATATATTCATCACTGCCACAGTCACAACAACAAGATTTATTAAGTAGAGTAATCAATAATCAAGAAAAAATGCAGAAATGGGCGCATTATGCCCCAATGAATCATCTGCACAAATTCTATTTAGTAGAGGCAGAACGCTATCGAGTTTTAGGTGAAAAAATAGAAGCAATTGAAATGTACGATCGCGCAATTACACTTGCCAAAGATAACGATTACATCAACGAAGAAGCGCTTGCTCACGAACTCGCTGCTAAATTTTATCTGTCATGGGGTAGACAAACGATTGCCCGCACTTACATGACTAACGCTTACCATGCTTATAACCATTGGGGAGCTGTTGCTAAAGTCAAAGATTTAGAAGCACGCTATCCCCAATTGATTATGCGCTCGCAGAACATCGCCAACATCAATATAGGAAATACTTTTACAAAAATATCTACAACTAGAAGTAATTCTCAAGCTTTTGATTTTTCCACAGTCATGAAAGCTTCTCAAGCTCTTTCTGGCGAAATTGTTTTAAGCAATTTGCTGGCTAATTTAATGCGAATTTTAATTGAAAATGCAGGTGCAGAAAAAGGATTTTTAATTTTAGATACAGCAGGTAAGTTACAGATAGAAGCTTCAGGAAGTGTAGATCAAGATCAAATAAATGTCGAGCAATCAATATTTGTGAAAAAGAGTCAGCAGCTACCAATATCCCTCATTAACTACGTGCAAAGAACACAGAAAGACGTGGTTCTAAATGATGCCACTAGCGAAACTGCATTTAATCTGGATAATTATATCATCACCCAAAAACCAAAATCTATTTTATGTACTCCAATTATTCATCAAAGTAAACTAATTGGTATTCTTTACTTAGAAAATAATTTAACAACTGGGGCATTTACACCAGAGCGTTTGGAAGTGTTACAACTTTTATCCTCGCAAGCAGCAATTTCAATTGAAAATGCGCGTCTGTATCATGATTTAGAAGAATATAATCGCACACTGGAAGTTAGAGTAAAAGAGCGAACTTTAGAATTACAAGCTAAAAATTTGCAACTGCAACAGGAAATTAGCGAGCGCCAAAAAGCAGAAGAAGCGGCAGCGGCAGCCAACCGCGCGAAAAGCGAGTTTCTAGCTAGTATGAGTCATGAACTTCGCACACCGCTCAATGGAATTTTAGGGTATGCTCAAATTTTTCAGAAAAATCAAAGTTTAACAACTCAGCAAAAGAATGGTATAAACATCATTCATCAATGCGGTGAACATCTACTAACACTAATCAACGATATTTTAGACATCTCTAAAATTGAAGCTCGAAAACTGGAACTTTATCCCACAGAATTTTATTTTCAGGATTTTATTGAGGGTGTTGTGCAAATCTGCCATATTCGTAGTGAGCAAAAAGGAATTTTGTTAACTTATCAGCAACTTTCTCCTTTACCTAGAGTTGTTAAAGCAGATGAAAAACGTTTACGACAGGTTTTAATTAATCTACTTAGTAATGCTATCAAATTTACAGAACAAGGTACTGTAAATTTTCAAGTGGGATACCATGAGGAAAAATTAAGGTTTCAAGTTGAGGATACAGGAATTGGTATAGCAGAAGAGCAATTAGATGAAATATTTTTGCCGTTTAAGCAAGTAGGAGAAGATAGCCGCAAAACTGAAGGTACAGGATTAGGATTGGCAATTAGCCGTCAATTAGTTGAGATGATGGGCGGTGAAATTAAAGTGAAAAGTACTTTAGGTAAAGGTAGTGTTTTCTGGGTAGATTTAGATTTACCTGAAGTTGTATCAGCAATTAATATTAAGAAAATTGACAAGTATCAAATTACAAGCTTTGTTGGAGATAAAAAGAAGGTTTTAGTGGTAGATGATAAATGGCAAAATCGTTCTGTTTTAGTAAATTTGCTAGAGCCTCTAGGTTTTGAAGTTATAGAAGCAACAGATGGCTTAGACTGTCTTAATAAAGCACAAGAGTTTAAACCAGATGTAATTTTTATGGACTTAGTAATGGGTGTGATGGATGGTTTTGAAGCCACTCGGCGCCTAAGAATGTTACCAGGTGTTAAGCAAGCAGTAGTAATTGCCATATCAGCTAGCGTTTTTGATTTTGAGCAAAAACAAAGTCGAGAAGTAGGTTGCGATGATTTTATTGTTAAGCCATTCCAAGTTGCGGAACTTTTAGAAAAATTAAGAGTGTACTTGGGATTGGAATGGGTTTATGAAGAAATAAAAAATGAGAGAAAAGACCCAAATGATATTAAAGTTAAATCACAAATTTTAAATAAAGATTTGATTGCTCCACCACCAGAGGAAATGGCAATTTTACTTGATTTGGCAATCAGGGGTAATCTAAGGAGTATTGTACAAAGAGCAGCTAAATTAGAGGAGTTAGATGAAAAATGGTCTCCATTTGCGACTCATTTATGCCAACTGGCTAAAGAATTTAAATGCAAACAAATCGTAACTTTTCTTAAAAAATATTTACAATCAACATGAAGTGAATTCAGAATGTTAATACAAGTAAAGCGAACTAGTAACAGTGATTATTTTTCCTTTATCATTGGTAAGTTTTCTACATTTATTGACTTTCGGCAAGCTAGTTCAATATCTTTATACCAATTTATTTGGTAGTAAATAGTCTAAATTATTATTCTTTCATCTCTCGGTATGATTTTGAATGAGGTTTTATGAGTACTGATGTTAGTGATAAAGGCGCCATTTTAATTGTTGATGACAACCCAGCAAATTTAGAAATGTTGCTTGAGTTTTTAGCAGATGCAGGATTTACTGTTTTGGTTGCGGAAGATGGCGAAAGTGCAATCACGGCAGCCGAATATGCCCCACCCGACATGATTTTATTGGATATACTGATGCCAGTAATGGACGGTTTTGAAACTTGTCGGCGCCTAAAAGCGAATCCATTAACGCAAGATATCCCCATTATTTTCATGACCGCACTCACGGAAACCGTGGATAAGATCAAGGGCTTGAGTATAGGAGCAGTGGATTATATTATTAAACCGCTACAGCACGAAGAGGTTTTAGCCCGGATTGAACTTCATCTGAAACTGCGAAACTTAACCAAGACACTGCAAGAGCAAAATCAGCGTTTAGAGAGGGAAATTTGTGAGCGCAAGCAAGCAGAACAAAAAATCTTCGAACAAGCTGCTTTGCTAGATATTACTACAGATGCAATTGCCGTTATAGATTTTGATAATCAAATCAGCTTTTGGAACCAAGGGGCTGAAAATTTATATGGATGGCAGGCAACAGAAGTAATTGGTCAAAATGTTAATCAACTTTTGTATCGACCGGATGTCTTACCTCAACTGCAACATATCCAAAAAAGTCTTACCGAACATGGCTGCTGGCAAGGTGAGTTGGAGCAAGTTACCAAACAAGACAAAAAAATTCTTGTTGCCAGTCGCTGGACTTTAATGCGCGATCAACATGGACAACTTAAATCCATTTTGACAGTTAACACTGACATTACAGAAAAAAAACAACTTGAAAGCCAATTTCTCCGCACTCAGCGTTTAGAAAGTTTAGGTACACTTGCTGGCGGCATTGCCCATGACTTAAACAATATATTGACACCAATTTTATCGTTAGCACAACTACTACAGCTAAAACACCCTAAGTCTGATGAATGGAATCAGCAAATGTTGAGGACGATAGAAAATAGTGCTAAACGTGGATCTGATGTAGTTAAGCAAGTGCTACAGTTCGCGCGCGGGGTCGATAGCGAGCATACAATTGTACTATTAAAAAATCTGTTCTTGGAAATTCAGCAAATTGTTCATAGCACATTTCCCAAATCCATAGAATTTTTTCTAAATATTCAGTCAGACCTTTGGAGCATAATTGGAGATGGTACGCACTTACATCAAGTACTAATGAATCTCATAGTCAATGCTCTTGATGCCATGCCTGATGGTGGTACTCTCAGTATTTCTGCCAAAAATCTGTTGATTGATGAACAATATGCTCGGATGAATCTAGAGGCATCGGTTGGCCCCCACATTGTAATTACTGTTGCGGATACAGGAATTGGAATGCCGCCAGAAATCTTAGATAGAATATTTGAGCCTTTTTTCACTACTAAAGAGGTGGGTAAAGGTACAGGTTTGGGACTTTCAACCGTAAGAGGAATCATCAAAAGCCACGATGGTTTTATTAGCGTGCATAGCGAAATTAGAAAAGGAACTGAATTTAAATTGTTCTTGCCAGCAATAAAGGCAATGGCAACATCGCTGACCGAAAATTTAGATTTGCCATATGGAAATGAAGAATTAATTTTAGTAGTAGATGATGAAGCTAAAATTCTCGAAACTACTCAAATTTTATTAAAAAGTTATAACTATAAAGTAGTGACTGCCAGTGATGGTATTGAAGCAATCGCACTGTATGCTAGCAACAAAGATAAAATCAGTGCAGTTTTGATAGATATGATGATGCCGTTGATGGATGGTGCAGTTACCATTCGCACATTGCAAAAAATCAATCCGTTAGTCAAGATTGTTGCTGTTAGCGGTATAGTAGGCAGCAATAAAATTTCCAAAGATGCGACTGTCAGCAAATTTATTTCTAAGCCCTACACAACTCAAGAATTATTACAAACTTTACATCAGCTTCTTTGCCGCCAAGGGACTTGCACAAAATAAATTTGGTAAAATATGTAATTGCACAGAGGTTAAATCTATTTTTTGGTACAACAGTAAACTTATAGATTCACAAACCATTGAGTTAGACATCAACAATCCAGGGTTATTATACGGCGCCACCGTTTTTACAACGCTGCGAGTATATAATTCTCTGGATAATCCTTTGACGCAATGGCAAGCACATCTTGCGCGGATTAAAACTTCCTTAAATTATTTTAACTGGCAGCAACCTAATTGGGATTCTATAAGCGTTGGCGCCGAATTAATGAAACAGCATTTTCCTGTATTGCGAATAACAGTGTTTCCTGATGGTAAAGAATGGATAACAGGAAGAACGCTGGCGCCAGATTTACAACAAAAGCAAAAACATGGAATTACAGCAAGTATAGTTCAAGATTATTACCGTTCGCTACCCACTCATAAAACAGGAAATTATCTGGCGCCAATTTTAGCAAAAACAAATGCCGCTCAAAACCATAATTGTCAAGAAGCTATATTTATAGACAAAGAAGGAAACTGGTTAGAAACAACAACAGGCAATCTTTGGGGATGGAAAGATAACTGTTGGTGGACTCCTCCCCTGTCTGAGGGTATTTTACCAGGAATCGCGCGGCAGTATATTGGAACTAATTTAATTAAACAAAATCAGGTACTGCGCGAAGACGTTTGGAATATAAAGTTAGTTAAAAGCTTTGAAACGCTTGCTTACAGTAATTGTATAGTAGAACTTATACCTATCCATACCGTTGTTATAGATACAGGTATGTTAATATACGGCGCCCAACATCCAAGCTTGAAGGAATTACAAGCATTGTTTCAAAAGGATTAATATCATGATAAGATTTGAGAAAATATTTATTCTAATAATTGCTCTTGGTTATTTGACATTTGAAGTTAAGACAAGTTTTGCACAAACTATACCTCAAGAGATTAATAAAAATCAGCAATTAGAACAATGGCGTTACAGTCAGTTTATTCAAGAAGTCGAAAATGGAAACGTCGAGAAAGTTAATCTTTACCAAGACCTTACTACAGCAATAGTGACTCGCAAAAATGATACTAAACACAAAAGGGTAACTTTAGTTGATGACCCTGAATTAATTAATATTCTTATAGACAAAAATATTGATATTGATGTTATACCCGAACGACCTCAACCGATGTATGACAAACTTTCAACATGGTCATATAGTCAACTGCTGCGAGAGGTCAAAAACGGTAACGTCAAGCAAGCTATGATGTCTTCAGATGGTTACACTGCATTAGTTTTTTATAAAAACGAACCAACATTAAAATTAGTTCATTTAATTAATGACCCTAAACTAATTAACTATCTTGTAAATAAAGTTGACATCACCGTTTTACCAGCGAGTAAAGGGACTGACATTCTAGTTATAGAATATACAGACAAGACAACAGAAGCAAGTATAAGAGAAAAACCTCCTGAAAATCAACAATGGAGTTACAGTAAGCTAATTCAAGAAATCGATAAAAATAATATAGCTAGTGTTACTATCAATCAAGATGTTTCAGAATTAAGTGCAATTTCAAAAAATGGTTTAAAAAGTCAATTAGTTTATTTAGTTAAAAATCCAAAGCTTATTGAGACATTAATTAAAAACAATATTGATATTACTGTTACACCAGAAAGCACGTATGTGCAAGACAAAAAATTTGAACAGCTAAAATATAGTAATTTAATTCAAGAAGCTTCAAATGGCAATATTAAACTAATAAATATATATCAAGACCGTCCTGTAGCGCTTGTGACGTTTAAGAATAATGCGAAGATAAAACTTGTTTATCTACCTCAATATCCAAGTTTAGTTAGTACATTAGCTCTCAATAAGGTAGATATTACTGCTATCCCTAAAAAAACAGATGAGAAAGATAGGCGATTTGAACAATGGTCATATACCAAGTTTATCCGAGAAGTGAAAGGTGGCGCCGTTGAACGTGTGTTGTTAAGTGCTGACCGAACCAAGGTTATGGTAAAGAGTAAAGGTGATGCCAAGAGGAAACTGGTTTACTTAGTTGAGGACCCAGAGTTAATTAATACTTTGACTACTAACAACGTTGATATCTCGGTTGTGCCTTAAGTTTAGTCTTGTGGGGTGGGCATCCTTGCCCGCCCTATATATTAGATGAGACATATTGGATGAGACATATTAGATGAGACGGGCAGGGATGCCCGTTCCACAAGATTATATTTCTACAAGATATTTCTACAAGATATTTCTACAAGATATTTCTACAAGATTATATTTTTACAAGATTGTGGTTTTGTAGTGTAATCCCTCTATGGGTACTCAGGCGCCTACAAGGGTTGGCTCGCTAGAATGTATCTTCAAGGGTTTGGTATCCACTTAGGCGCCAAGCTTAATGTAAAGAAGTTGACTGAGGGTTCTAGAATTTTTTTTGCTTTTACATGAATATGAGAGCATTTTGCGATACCTTAAGATAAGTTAACATAATTCTTAACTACACCCAGTTGATTTCGGAACGCTCTGCGGTTCTCTCATAAACAAGAGGCACCGGGCATGACAGCACAAAATGTACAGGAGGACTCACTTCGGTGAATAGTAACAACAACAATAATAATAAAAAGTGGAGAAGCGCGGGGCTGTACGCACTGCTGTTTATTGTAGTCATAGCGTTGGGAACAGCGTTTTTTGACAAACAGCCTCAAAACAGGGAAACATGGCGCTATAGCCAGTTTATTCAAGAAGTAGAAAGAGGTAACGTCGCACAAGTAAGACTGAGTGCTGACCGTACACAAGCTATCGTCAAGTCACAAAGTGGCAACCAAGTATTGGTAACTTTGGTAGACGACCCACAATTAATTAATACGCTTACTGAGAAAAACGTAGATATCAGCGTTTTGCCTCAAACCGATGAAGGTTTCTGGTTTAAGGCACTTAGCAGTTTATTCTTCCCAGTATTACTACTAGTAGGTTTATTCTTTTTACTGCGTCGAGCGCAAAATGGTCCTGGTAGTCAAGCGATGAACTTTGGTAAGTCGCGTGCTAGAGTCCAAATGGAACCGCAAACCCAAGTAACTTTTGGTGATGTTGCGGGTATTGACCAAGCAAAACTGGAATTAAACGAAGTTGTTGACTTCCTTAAAAATGCTGACCGCTTTACTGCTATTGGCGCCAAAATTCCCAAAGGTGTATTGTTAGTTGGACCTCCAGGAACAGGTAAAACCTTGTTAGCACGCGCGGTTGCGGGTGAAGCTGGTGTACCTTTCTTCTCTATCTCTGGTTCAGAGTTTGTAGAGATGTTTGTTGGTGTAGGTGCTTCTCGTGTGCGTGACTTGTTCGAGCAAGCAAAAGCGAATGCACCTTGTATTGTATTTATAGATGAAATTGACGCAGTAGGTCGTCAACGTGGCGCCGGTTTAGGTGGTGGTAACGACGAACGTGAACAAACCCTTAACCAGTTGCTCACCGAAATGGATGGTTTTGAAGGTAACACAGGTATTATTATCATCGCTGCTACCAACCGTCCCGACGTATTAGACGCAGCATTATTACGTCCTGGTCGTTTCGACCGTCAGGTAGTAGTAGACCGTCCTGACTACGCTGGTCGCGTAGAAATTCTTAAAGTACACGCGCGTGGTAAAACTTTAGGTAAAGACGTGGACATCGAACGTATTGCACGTCGTTCACCAGGGTTTACAGGTGCTGACTTGTCGAACTTGCTAAACGAAGCAGCAATTTTGGCAGCACGTCGTAACCTTACCGAAATTTCGATGGACGAAATTAACGACGCTATTGACCGCGTATTAGCAGGTCCAGAGAAGAAAGACCGCGTAATGAGCGAACGTCGCAAGCAGTTAGTAGCGTATCACGAAGCAGGTCACGCTTTAGTTGGTGCATTAATGCCCGACTATGACCCAGTACAAAAAATTAGCATTATCCCCCGTGGTCGTGCAGGTGGTTTAACTTGGTTTACCCCTTCTGAAGACCGTATGGACAGCGGACTTTATAGTCGTTCCTACTTAGAAAACCAAATGGCTGTTGCCTTGGGTGGACGTATCGCTGAAGAATTAATCTTTGGTGACGAAGAAGTAACCACAGGTGCTTCGGGTGACTTACAACAAGTTGCACGAGTTGCCCGTCAAATGGTGACACGCTTCGGTATGAGCGACAAACTTGGACCCGTAGCTTTAGGGCGCCAGCAAGGTAACATGTTCTTAGGACGTGACATCATGTCCGAGCGCGACTTCTCCGAAGAAACCGCTGCTTCTATCGACGAAGAAGTACGTAAGTTAGTAGATGTAGCTTACATACGCGCGAAAGAAGTATTAGTTAAGAACAAACACATCCTTGACAAACTAGCAGATATGTTAGTTGAAAAAGAAACCGTAGACGCAGAAGAACTGCAAGATTTACTCGCTAACAACGACGTACAAACCGCAGCATTCGCGTAATGAGTTAGGAGTTAGGAGTTAGGAGTTAGGAGTTAATGAAGTAATTTCTAACTTCTAATCAATAAAAATACATTTGTAGGGTGGGCAATGCCCACCTTACTTTTTGCTAAAATTTTAGTGATTAACTAACCCTGGATTGTAAATAAAATAAATACATTATGCTAGAGTACAATCCATTATCCTGCCTTCCTTCTTCTGAAGAACTTCCCGACTCGGATGATACACCTGTGGATAATCAACTGCAACATCTGATACCAAGTTTACTGGAAGCAATTTTGGCAATGGCTTGGTCAGAGCGGATGGACTGGTTTTTTGCCGCAGATATGGCTGTTTATTATGACCCTGATTTACCAGGAATAGTACCAGACGCTTTTCTTAGTTTAGGAGTTGAGCGATATTTTGATGAAAATTTACGTCTAAGTTACGCAATTTGGGAAGAAAAGCAAGTCCCAATTTTGGTATTAGAAATAGTATCTCAAACTTATCGTGGCGAATATTCGAGCAAAAAAGACAAATATGCTTCACTAGGAGTATTATATTACGTTGTTTATAATCCTGGGCGCCGTCGTAAAGCACGCTTTGAAGTGTATAAATTAGTAAATGGTGAATATCAGTTATTACCGGGACACCCTGTTTGGCTACCAGAAGTCGGTTTGGGTATAGGAGTGGAAAGAGGAACTTATCAAAGTATCACGCGCGAGTGGTTGTATTGGTATAACGAACAAGGGAAGCGCTTGTTAACTCCAGAAGAGCGTGCGGCTAAATTAGCTGATAAATTACGTGATTTAGGTATAGACCCTGATAGTCTTTGATCTAATACCATTAAAGTTGGTAACAGTTTAATTAATCGCTTTCAAAATCTATCTCTAGTTGAGTTTCGGTTACTGTATCATCTTCTTCGTCAGCTAATTCAACATTTGGCTCGTCCATCCTTTGTGAAAGATGTTTGGTAAAGATTTGTATAAATCGCTCAAGTTCTGCTCGATTAGAATTACGCTTCTTTCTCCCCCATCTCCAAATAGAAAGAATTTTGTACTAGCTTGTGAGGCTTCAACTATTGTTAAATCCATTTCTTTTCTAAGAGCTATTTGAACAGATAAACAATGAGGATTTCCCCTGTTCATTAATTGTCCTCTACCTAACCAATCAAAAAATTCTGATTGTGAAATTCTTATTTTTGAATTTATTGTAGAAAGGGGTATCACAGTCTGATTTTTTCCTAACTTATATATTGGTTGTTTAGGATATGGTTCATCTGAAAGCTTTATTTTTCCATCTTCGCAAGTAATATCCCTTCTGTAAAACCTCCGGCACCTGCAAATAAGTCTAAAAATGTATATATAGACATAAAAAATTGTAAATTAATATAAAATAATAAGCAAAATGCAATATAGAGATACTTAGGTTTAAAGCATCTCTATAGACTATATATAATATCTTTAGTTGCTTATTCTAGCCAGTAGGTGGCAGCATATCTCGAATATTAACCAGTAAATCAGGGAACTGTAACGGTGAAATTGTTTTATCTTCACTCAAAATGGTTTTGCTTTTGTAACCTTCTGGTGTCGGTTGTCGATATACATATAGTTCACGATTAATTACATCTAGTACCCAATAATCAGCAATACCTGCTTTTGCGTAAGCTTTACCCTTGGTATCGCAGTCAAATTTCAAGCTACTATCAGCAACTTCAATAATCAAATAAACTTCTTTAGGTGTGGGATGGTGGTCAGCATAATATAAAGGATCTATTTTAACTACAGCTACGTCAGGTTCGGGTTCGGAATGCTTACTTAAAGTAATTGGGTCTTGAACAGATACCCACGCACGGTTATTCAAAGCTTCTTTGAACAGATAATTTGTTCTACCGACTGCTGAACAATGCGCTGTTCCCTTTGCGCTCTTCCAAATAACTTTGCCTTCAAGAAGTTCTACTCGTTCTGAAATACCTAAAATACCAGTAAGAGCCATGCGGTGGTATTCATCAACTGTCCATAAACGAAGATTAAAGGTAGTTTCGATACTTTGCATAGCATTAATTAATATACCTTCAGCGGACAAAGCCTTATTTACATGATACACAACTCGAAGCTATCAGTTGTTTTAGGCGCCTTGTACTGCTCTTGCCAATAGTTGGGTAAATATTATTACCAAAGAGCCTAACAAGGGCACAGAGAGGAGTTGAAGTAGCCCCAGTTTATAGTCTGTACTGAATATGTATAAAAATTACGCTGATTATACATATTAATTCTATAAAATAGCGGTTTTTTTGCGCCAAACACGTAACTATTTCAAGATAAGAGTATTCATATTTACCTAATCATTGTATTACTTCCATGCCTAATTTTTTGGAGCAGTATTTACAGCAGCATGAACTTTTAATATTGGCGCCTAAAAAATGCTGCGTACACCTACAAGAGTAGTGTATATCAAAAGTCTTGGTAGGTTATATTTTAATAATTCTCTCTCTGTGTACTCTGTGCCTAATAAGGTAAAAATAATATTTGTATTACTGCACAGGCGAGAACCCGTCAGCTACAACTCTTTAAATTAAATAATATGAAGTATTAACGTGCGTAACTGTCAGAATACTTTTTAAGTAGCATATATTGCTTTTATAGCTATATTGATATAAATTATCACTGATTAGTCACTAAGAAGTATTAAAGGGCTGAACCAGCAAAGTTATAGTTAACGGTTAAAGCATTGGTAGTACTTCCAGTTCTAGTAAAGGTGTAAAGCAAATTAGTGGCGCCATCTTCAAGGACGCTACTGGGAGATAGGGTCAGGGTAATACTGGGAGGAACATCTAGAGTGATAGTTTGGTCAGAAAACTGTATCCTTTCGATATTGTATAAATTATCCCTACCATCACGATTAGCCACCGTATCGTTAACTGTATAGACACTGCCATTATTAGTTATTTGATATTGAGAACGATTACCTGAGTAAACAGCAGTATCATTATCAGCACCACCATAGAGAGTGTCATTACCAGTTCCTCCTAATAACCTGTCATCGCCCTGTTCACCAAATAAACGGTCGTTACCAGCATTCCCTTGGAGAGTGTCATTACCCAAACCGCCAAACAAATCATCATTATTATTAGTACCTGATAGGGTATCATTCACAACCGCAGCATTGAAATTGAAATCGCTTGCTTGCAGTTGGCTTTGACTAATGCCATTGAGTTTTAGTTGATAATAATAATTACCGTCACTTAGGTTATAGCGGGTCGTAATTAAAGCATTTCCTGCTGAATCATTACTTGTGAGAGTCAGGATGGTATTGTAGTCACTAATACCAATATTTCTGAGGTCAATAATTTATTCATATTCATAATATTTTTGTTTAAGGGTTTATACTGATAAGCTTGTAAAATTGAACTTGTTAACTTATCGCTCTTTTATATATCTGGCGAGAGAAAATAATACGCTAACGCTGAATCTATCTTAAAACCTTGATTCTCAACCTTGTTTCAGTGTCGAGTTCAAAAGATATGATTTTTAACCAAGTACGTAAAAACAGGGATTCTAAATTTTATCTAGCGAGAGTAATAAAAAAGCGTCAGCAATGCAGGAGAGATTGAAAGTTCAACCTGTGGATTGGGAAATGCTGGCTCGGTTGAGGTCAATACTGGCACATTGCAACTTGTAATTTCAGAAGAAGAAGTACGTTTTATTACATTGTATAATGTATTAGTAGATACTCGTACAAAAACTTTATGTTAGCCAACAGACGGCTATTGCGCGCGTTAGGTTTAACACTGAAACATAAACGTTAAAATATAATCATTAATATTAAAAATTCTCTCTATGTATAGTAGGAGATTAATTATGCAAATCAAAGATAACAATCAAATGGGTAAAGTTTTAACGACTCTGACTATAATCAATAGGGCTGACCAGATTTTAGCAAAAGCAGGAGTGATTTCAGAAGCAGAAGTACGTTTTATCACATTACATAATGTATTAGTAGATACAGGTGCTACAACTTTATGTTTGCCAACAGACGCTATTGCGAAGTTAGGTTTAACATTATTGAAAGAAGTTGATGTTGCAACTGCTACCGGAATTAGTAAAGCCCGAATATATGAAGACGCAAGACTTTCTATTTGCGGTCGAGAAGGAACCTTTGAATGTTTAGAATTACCTGGAGGTAGAGACCCACTTCTTGGTGTAATTCCATTAGAAACGTTAGGTTTAGAACTAGACCTAAAAAACCAGACATTGAAGGTTTTACCAATTAGCCCAACTGAAACATATCTGACTATATTATAAAAATGTATAGCAGTCTTATACGTAACGCGATTGATATTAAGCTTACTTAGTGATGAATGTTGAGTTATGGCGCCTTGATTTATTTATTAAGCTTCAAGTTTTCTTGTGTGCCTAACCCAACCTGAATTTTTATCAGTCCACGCGCAAATACATTAACTATTTTTTTCTTCGTCAATTTCAGAACGTCCCCTTGCTTGATAGACTGCTTTTCTCAGTTCAGGTAAGGAATAATCATAACTAAAAGCACCAGCTTGGCTCAAAAGAATAGAACGATTATCTTTACAACGTAGCCAACCATCAATAGCAACCTTTAAAAATCGCCATTCGTTTCCTATTTGGCGCCCTGGAATGCTTCGTTGTAAAGCTTGATGTAAAACGGTTTCAATAGGTAGGCGTAAATATTTTGATGTTTCTTCTAAGGTAAGAACGTCAGGTATAGTTACTTTATCCATTTAGTTGTATTCGATGACATAACGGAGGAAATAGTTCAATGGATACCAGATTGAAGTACCAAGAGATAATCAAAAAAATATTAACAGAAAACGCTGAGTATCGCGCATCAATACCAGATTGCTATGATTCTCAAGTTTTATTTGATGATGAACGAGGGCGTTATTTAGTTTTAGATATTGGTTGGGATAAAGATAGTTACTTACATACCACTCCTATACATATTGATTTAATTGGTAATAAAGTTTGGATTCAATATGATGATACAGAGGAAGGTGTTGCTAACGATTTACTAGCAGCAGGTATTCCAAAAAACGATATTGTACTTGGTTTCCGCAATCCTAGAGTCAGGGAATATACAGGTTTTGCAACGAAATAGTGTTTAATATAAGTATTGTGTGGCGCCCTTCAAAATGGAAGGGTGAAAATTGTTTAAACAAGCTTTTAAAAGTTGCTTTCAGGCTTACTAATATATCGATTACTTGGTCGCACGTCATAAATTTTATCGATAATCTTACGTGCTTCATTAGTCTTATCACAATCCATATACAAAATCGTTAAGCGGGCTAAAGGGTAGAAGGTTCAGGGATGGGTTCACATAAAGCTTGCCAACCTTCTAAATACATTTCGATTACTTCTTCTCCATCACAAATGGCTTCTTCACGAGTTTTACCGTGGGTACAAGGCATAACGGCGCGCTCACTAAATTCTGGGATGGTAACTATAAAAAGCTCATCTTCATCACTCCGTTGAAGAATCATACTATACCGATTCATCAATCTTTGTCCTCTCTTTAGCACCACTACAGCGTATATTATAAACATCTTCTTCCAAAAAGACATTTATCGCTCGATTAAGCCCAGAAGAAGTAAAACAACTAGCACCAGAATTTACAATTCAAGAAGTGCCTTCTTCAGCATCAGAAGTTACATCCAAAATTACTATTTTTTCTGTAGACGACTTGGGTAAATTATCACAAGTTATCATTAAAGCTTATGACGCAGAAGCTTTTAAGCACTCACTTCAGAAAGGATAAGGAGCATGTTGGGTTACAGCAGGTTGATAAATGCAGGTCACGTTATAAATAAGTGGTGAATCCTTACTGTAGCAGAAGTACGCTTATTTTGTGTTATTGCTTACTATCGCTACTAAACCGCATTTATCCATCTCTGTGGGTTCAGTTACTTGTTAAGCCAGTTGAAGCGTAGAAGGTTCGGGGATAAGTTCACCTTCTGCTTGCCAAGCTTCTAAATACATTTCGATTACTTCTTCTCCGTTACTAATAGCTTCTTCACGAGTTTTACCGTGGGTACAAGGCATAACGACACGCTCACTAAACTCTGGAATAGTAACTAGAAAAAGCTCATCTTCATCACTCCATTGGATAACCATACTATACCGATTCATGAATCTTTCTCCTCCCGCATTTCTTGAAGTTCAGCTAATAGTTTTTCTAACTCTTTCTCTAAATAGCGTGGCACATCATCTCCATCTTTACCAGGGATTGTTAATGTTTTTCTAAGTAAAGGGTGTCGCCAACGCTCGTGACTACCTTTCCCGCGCTTTGGTAGATAAATAAACCCCTCACGCTGAATACCAGCTTTAAATTCTCGAATCTTTCTCGGCATAAGTTTTATTAACTCTTGCCTATTTTATCATAATATAAGTGAAATTAATTAACATACTTTTTATTAAGGATTTAGTTTAACATCTATCAGTACTCCAGCTAAATCACCCTCTTGTGTATATCCGAGAACATATATATCAAATTCGGTATTAGAATTGGCACCGATAATATACACTACTAAATCGTTTAAGAACAATTCTAGCCAATGGTCTAGATTTCTAAAATCTTTGTTTTTAGGATATTCTGGAAGTGGATGCTCCTCACGTGTTCCCCTATCTATTTCATATTCAATACCAGTTTCTTCATCATAATATGAGCTTGGTGTGTCGCAATAGTTATTAATATATTCTACTATGTCACAGAATCCAGGGCTAAATTCTATTGCAAGGTTTTGGATGCCATTAAATTCCTGAATGATGAAAAAGTTTATTGATGCTAATATCTTTTCTACAATCTCCTCTCTATTTTCCGTTACATGCCATGTAAATTTTTGTTTGTCATTTTTTTGCAAAAGGTCTATATATACAGATTTTTCTAATAAATCTATTAATGTTAAAGCAGACTGGCTATATGGAGTTACTCCTTCTATCAAAAATTGATTTGATGTTCGTCCCAGATAATTTATACCGCTCGTTTTTAGTTCGTAATCAAATGAAGATGAAATGCCAAACCATTCATTATCACTTGATTTACCAATAAAAATGTAAAAGCCTTCATCAGGAAAATAAGCCTGGTAAGCTTCTATTTCTTCTAAGTGAGATTTAATAGCTTCAATTACAGGCTGCCAAGAAGGTTGGTTTAATGAATTAATATCTATTAATTTTAGAGAATGTATTCCCCAAACTTTATTGGATAGTAACATTTTTTCTGCTGTTAGTTCTCCTTGAGTTTCTGTTTCCCATATGAAAGCATTTAATTTCCCAAAATCTGCGAATCGCAAACCTTGTACTAGATTTGCCAATGTGGAATAAATTTGTTCATTGACTCGTTTCATCAATTTTTTATGTCAATCAAAAGATTCTGTATAAGTATTTTGTGGTTCCTATCTTATTCAAATATATTTACTTTTACTCAAAACGGGTTAAAACTTAACTTTTAAATAAACTTCAAAATTTTTAAGATGCTACCCTTCGGGAAAACTGCGTTAACGTACCTCAGCATGACAGGTTCATATTTTACCCGTTTGGAGTATACATGTATATAAATAATAATCTTGTGGGATGGGCATCCTTGCCCGTCCTTCTATATATTAATGTTGGGTTGCGCTGTCGCTCCACCCAACCTACGCATTGGTACACATAATAAAAAGGATGAGCAAATGCCCATCCTTAAAATCGTGCATTGTAGAGACGCGATATATCGCGTCTCTACATTTTGTGAATTATGTTCCTGATGTCCAGGAGTTGGTGTATTCGATTTGGTCGGGGGTGAGGGTGTCTACGGTGATACCCATTGCTTGTAGTTTCAAGCGCGCGATTTCTTTGTCTACGTCAGCGGGGATGGAATGGATACCTGGTTGCAGTTTACCTTTGTTTTTGAGAAGGTATTCGGCGCCCATTGCTTGGTTAGCGAAGCTCATATCCATTACAGCGCTGGGGTGTCCTTCTGCTGCTGCGAGGTTAACTAAGCGACCTTCTCCTAATACAACTACTGACTTACCGCTCTTTAGTTTGTATTCTTGGGTGAAAGGACGAACGTCTTTAACTTCTTTAGCTTTGCTTGCTAAGGCTTTGAGGTCAATTTCGATGTCGAAGTGACCGGAGTTACACACAATGGCGCCATCTTTCATCGCGTCGAAGTGTTCGCCACGAATAACGTGCTTGTTACCTGTTACGGTGATGAATAAGTCACCTATAGGCGCCGCTTGTGCCATTGGTAATACACGGAAACCGTCCATTACTGCTTCAATTGCTTTTACTGGGTCGATTTCTGTAACAACTACATTGGCGCCAAGTCCAGAAGCACGTTGAGCAGTACCTTTACCACACCAACCGTAACCTGCAACTACTACTGTTTTACCAGCTAGTAATACGTTAGTTGCACGGATGATACCGTCAAGGGTGGATTGACCTGTACCGTAACGGTTATCGAAGAAATGCTTTGTGTCAGCATCGTTGACGTTCATTGCTGGGAAGGTAAGAACGCCATCTTTTAACATCGCTTGTAAACGTACAATACCTGTGGTGGTTT
>ERZ1066124.397-NODE-397-length-31037-cov-28.546866_pt1 | contig 31037 bp, 28 predicted proteins | sample MGYA00382771_ERZ1066124 | MGnify/ENA primary metagenome ERZ1066124 (study PRJEB33369, sample SAMEA5778354) | biofilm metagenome | biome: Industrial cooling water; feature: Water cooling tower basin; material: Biofilm | place: United Arab Emirates | collected... | reverse complement strand
TTGAAGCAAAAAACGTGTATATCGTCCATAACCGCAAGCAAAATCTAAAAAGCTATTGATATTGTCAAAGCTCTTAAATTTCCACTGAATAACTTGTTTAATGACTTCCATAATATTTGAGCCAATTCGGAAATAATCAAGAAGTGCTTTTTCTTGATTTCCTTGATGGATCTCTAAACTATAAAGATACATTTCATCATCAGCGTGGATCGATAAATTAAACTGGTCTGGATTTTTTAGATAATCTTTTACTAATCTTTTTACCAAATCCTGCACTGATGTCATTTGGTTTGAGCTTAAGACCAAGGGAAAGCTATTAGTAGGAACATTCATTTTTAATAAGATAATAAATAAAGGACTAATTGACAATTAAACATATCACGACGTGTTGTTAATAGCAAGAGATTTTTTGGTCTTAGCAATTATTCAAAATAGTCTACTAATCTAAAAGTACAATTTATGATTAGAAAATTATAGTCTGTATGAGATGAAGTCAGTCAGATGGCTCATTCTGCGACTTGACTTTTGTCATCATTGCTTGTAACTTAGCTGAGTAAGAGAAGTATCTATTTTTTAAGTTAGCGTAGAGTAAAGTATAGTGAGGAGCGTCTAACCCCCTATGAGTCACGAGGACGTTATATGCCTAGAAGGGATATCGAAGTGTTATAAACAGTATGCTTATCCAATCGATCGACTAAAAGAACTTATTATTCCCGCGCATTCGAGAGCTACTGAATTTTGGGCATTGAGAAATATTGATTTCAGGATCAGTCAAGGAGAAACCCTAGGCATTGTCGGACGCAACGGCTCAGGAAAAAGTACATTATTACAGATTATCGTGGGAACTTTAACGCCCACATCAGGTCAAGTAAAAGTTAAGGGTAGAATTTCGGCTCTTTTAGAATTAGGTAGTGGCTTTAACCCAGAATTTACGGGTCGTCAAAATGTATTTTTTAATGGTAGGCTATTGGGCTTAGAGCAAGAAGAAATCGAGAAAAGATTTGATGAAATTGTGGCTTTTGCTGATATTGGACATTTTATCGATCAGCCAGTCAAAACTTATTCGAGTGGGATGTTTGTTCGACTTGCCTTTGCAGTAGCGATTAATGTCGATCCAGATATTCTGATTGTAGATGAAGCTCTAGCCGTGGGTGATGAAGCCTTTCAAAGAAAATGTTTTTCTCGAATTCGAGCTTTTAGAGAACAGGGAAAAACGATTTTATTTGTTTCTCATGCAGCATCTTCAGTCATTGAATTGTGCAACCGCTCTATTTTAGTTGATCATGGAGAAATTATTCTTTCAGGTTCTCCTAAACTAATTATTTCAAAATATCATAAACTTCTCTATTGTCCTAACGATCAAGTTGAAGCATTTAGAGAAGAAATAAAAGAATTAAATCGACAAAACAATCAAAATCACTCTCAAAATAATTTAGTTTCAGGGGAAGATTCTGATAACCCATCTTTGCAGTTATTAAATAATAATCATAAAAATAATACTCTTGTTAAAAAATTACAGCCTTTTTATGATCCTTATTTAAAACCTGAAAGTACGGTTACTTACATTTCTAGAGGTGCTGAAATTAGAGATCCTTATTTAACAACTATAGAAGGAGAAAAAGTTAATAATTTAGTTCGTGGTGAGGAATATATCTATCATTACACTGTTGATTTTACTCAAGATTCTTATCAAATTAGATTTGGAATGTTGATTAAAACAGTTAGTGGTTTTTTCTTAGGGGGTGCAGCTTCGCATCCCATCAATAAAATGATTGAATTTATTCCAGAGAAGACAACTGCTAAAGTAGAATTTAAGTTTACTTGTCTGTTACTTCCTGGAGTTTACTTTCTCAATAATGGGGTTTTAGGTTTGATTAATGCTGAAGAATGCTATCTGCATCGATGTGTAGATGTTTTAATGTTTCGAGTTCAGCCAGAAGAAGATCTAATAGCAACTCAAACAATTGATTTTTTAATCGAACCTAATGTATCTTTATGTGAATCTAACGTTTCATTATCTTTAGAACAGTGTAAAATTATCGCCTAATTTAACAGCAATACCTCTAAAACTTAAATCGGGATCACTCATAAATGTTCATCAATAACTCATCAACTCTCATCATTACAGGGATGCACCGTTCTGGAACCTCTCTGACAGCTTCTTTATTACAAAGTGCGGGACTCAATATCGGTAAGGATTTAATGAGTGCTTCTCAAGGCAATGCTAAGGGTTATTTTGAGAACATTAATTTTGTTGATTTTCACCAACGGGTTTTAGTCTCCCAAGGTTTTGCTAAAGAAGGATGGACTTTAAATAGAGATATTGCTGTTCCAGAAAACTATTTAGAAGAAGTCAAACAACTCATTCAAAATAATCAAGCTGACTCAGCGTGGGGATGGAAAGATCCACGTACTACTCTTTTTCTATCTTTTTGGTCAAAATTGCTGCCTGATGCCAAATATATTTTCATCTTTCGCTCTCCTTGGGAAGTTGTTGACTCTTTATTTCGACGTGGAAATTCTGGAGATGAAGTTTTTACTTATAATCCAAATTTAGCTCTTGAACTCTGGCAAAGTTATAATCAAATTGTTTTAGATTTTTATCACGATTTTCCTGAAAAATGTATTTTACTCCATTTGAATACAATTACTGATGATCCTAATAAACTGATCCAATTAATTAAGCAAAAATTTAATATTTCTTTAGGGCATTGTGCTTATCTTTTTGAGCAACAATATTTAAATCGAGCAATCGAATTTAATAGATTATCCTTATTAAAACGTTATTTTCCAGACGCAATTAAGCTTTACTCGACTTTAAATCAATCTGCTGATTTAGTCTATCAAGATGAACAGTTTAATGACCTCCTTGCAGCCGATATTGATAGTTATTTCACTCAAAAAGCCTGGGTTCTTCAAGATTGGTTAAATATTCGTAAGTCAGAAAAGAGTGTTAAACAGTTACAGACACAACTCCAACAGACACAAACTGAGTTAGAACAAGCTCGAACACAACTCCAACAGACACAAATTGAATTAAATCAATCTCATATTCAACTCCAACAGACACAAATTGAATTAAATCAATCTCATATTCAACTTCAACAAACCCAATCTGAATTAAATGATTGCTATGTTCAATTACAAGAGACTCAATCAGAGTTAAATCAATCTCATATTGACCTACAGCAGAATCAAAAAGAGTTAAATAATTCTTATATTAAATTACAAGAGACTCAATCAGAGTTAAATCAATCTCATATTGACTTACAACATAACCAAAAAGAGTTAAATGATTCTTATATTAAATTACAAGAAACTCAATCAGAATTAAATGAATTTCATCTCAAACTTGAGCAAGCACAACTAGAAGTCAAAGAGTCTCAAGCACAACTTTACATAACTCAAATCGAATTACAACAAATCTCTGCACAATATAAATTAACTAAGGATGAATTAGACCGATCGCAAATTCATCTTAAACTGACAGAGGGTGAACTAATCAAAGCGCAAAGACAACTTAAACTGACAGAAGATGAATTAGATCGATCGCAAAGACAACTCGACCAGACTCAAATCAAGCTAAAAAAATCACAAGTCCAAATTCAGCAAATGCAAGCTGATTTACAAAAATCACAAGTGCAGTTTGATCGAACACAAGAACAGTTTCAGCAAATTACAGGAAAGACAAAACATCAACAGTTAGAGTTATCTCAATCTCAAACTCAACTGCAAGATATGGAAAAGTCATATCAGCAAATTTGTAGACAATTAGAACAAGCTAAAATTCTCATTACAGCAATGGAAAGCAGTAAGTTCTGGAAGCTACGAAGGTTGTGGTTAAAACTTAAAAGACAATTCGGACAATTAGAAGAACAACTGAGCGATAAATCAATAGATGACTTGCCAGAACAATGCTTCTTACTGCCATTAAATACAATTTCAGTGAATGATGAAAAAAATCGCTTAGATAAACTTTTTCAATTTAAAGAAGTTATTCCTACAGGTGATTTAGTAGGACATTTAGACTTACCGACACAGAAGGAAAAAAGCCAAACGGGTTTGTTATTGGTGTCAGGTTGGGTTTTTAGCAAAAATGACAGGATTCAAACACTTCTAATCGAAAAAGAAGATTTTAGCAAAGAACAAATCACCTATGGTTTATTACGTCCTGATGTAGCAAGCCAATATCCAGAAATAGCTGAGGCGAGTATGTCTGGATTCCAGTGGCAGATAACTTTAGGCGACGATTTGACAAGAGTTCGTGAAATTCGGATCTGGGCAATTCTTGAAAAAACTCAACAACAAATTTGTTGTTTTGCTAGACAAATTACGATCGAGAGTAATGACGATCAGACTACTCCACAAGCGAAAGACAAAGACCTGTTTTTTTTAGGTAATCCTCATACGGTTCATGCCTGGCAAAAACAAGATTTGTATCAAAGATGGCGAAGCAATAACCTTTTAACGCCAAAACTCTTGTTGGTCATGAAAAACGAGGCGACACAACTTCAACTCAACGCAGGAATAAAAATCAGTTTGATTGTTCCAGTCTATAACACTCCCTCGCAATTTCTTGAAGAAATGTTGCACTCAGTTTTAGCGCAAACCTACCCAAATTGGGAATTGTGTATTGCTGATGATGCCTCTCAAGAAAGCCATGTCAAAAAGATTCTTGAAGAATATATGGCAGTCGATTCTCGAATTAAAGTGTGTTTTAGAGAAGAAAATGGACACATTGTTAAAGCCACTAACTCAGCCTTAGCCTTAGCGACGGGTGATTATATTGCCTTACTCGATCATGATGACACACTCTCTCTGGATGCTCTACAACAGGTAGCCGAGTGCATCGCTTCTCACCCTGAGCTTGATTGGATCTATACCGATGAAGACAAAATAGATGAAAACGGCAATCATTATGACCCACAGATGAAAGGTCAGTGGAGTCCAGAAATGGCGATCACTCATAACTATACTCATCATCTGGCAGTGTTTCGCCGCACTTTAATTGAGCAAGTGGGAGGACTGCGGGAAGGATACGAGGGCGCGCAGGATCTAGACTTGTTTTTACGCATTGGTGAACAGACAACCGCCGAAAAAATCGCTCATATTCCTAAAGTTTGCTATCATTGGCGTTCTCATCAAAATAGTACCGCTTCAGGAGGCCAGCAAAAGCAATATGTTTTTGACAGTGCTTATCACTCCATTACTGAAGCACTTGAGCGCAGAGGACTAAAAGCTAAACCGTTTTTACCTGCGATCGCCAAACAATACGATATGTGTCTCTATCAATTACAATGGGATACTTCACTACTGACAGAACGTTTAGTTACGATTATCATTCCGACAAAAGATCGAGCCGATCTCTTAAAACGATGTATTACCAGTTTGGAAAAGACCATAAATCCAAGATCGGTCAAGCTTTTAATTATCGATGATGGTTCTACAGAAGTAGCGACAAAGGACTATTTCAAACAGCTACAACAACAACTTTGGTCTTGTCAAATTGTTCCTTCTAATCGACAAAACGATACGTTTAACTATGCTCGCTTGATGAACTTAGCGATGAAATATGTCGATACACCTTATATTCTGCACTTAAATAATGATGTCGAGGCGATTCATCCTGGCTGGCTAGAAGATATGGTGGGTTGGATGAGCGTTGCAGGGGTTGGAGTAGTTGGTGCAAAACTACTTTATCCTGATCAAACCATACAACATGGAGGAGTTGTTATTGGTTCTCATGATGGTTTAGCCGATCATCTTTTCCATCAGTTACCGCAAGAATCAGTCGGATATTTAGCTTTACCTCATGCTGCTCGCAATGTATCCGCAGTCACAGGAGCGTGCTTACTCACAACAACTGAGCTTTATCAACAATTTCTGGGATTTGATGAAGAACGGTTTGGGGTACAGTATAACGACGTTGATTATTGTTTAAAAGTGATTCAATCTGGACGACGAGTTGTCTTTACTCCTCAAGCAACTTTAATTCATCAAACGAGTGCTTCTCGTGGACAGGACTACAATTTTGAGGAACATCTAAATTTTATAAAACTGTATCCCGATTATCGTGATCCATTTTTTAGCCCTAATTTAGAGATTGACTCGATGCAAATGGCAATTAATCCAGAGCAATTCTGTTATGCAGAAAGAGCTAAAAATCTCAAAATTCTTTTGATTAGTCATAATCTTAATTTGGAAGGCGCACCTTTAATGCTTAATGAGATTGCACAATATTGCGTGTCTCAAGAAGGCTATCAAATTCATGTTTTATCACCCAAAGATGGAGTATTACGACAAAGATTAGAAGATTTAGGAGTTAAAGTTATCATTCATCCTATTGATATATATTCTCCTGGAAAAACGCTTTATACTCTCAAACAAGAACTAGAAGAATTAGGAAATGAGATTCAGTTGAAAGATTATGATTTAGTGGTTAGTAATACATTAGGTCTTTTTTGGGGCGTTGAATTAGCTAACTTATTTAAAGTGCCTAGTATTTGGTACATTCATGAAAGTACATCGATTCATCTTTTCGGTCAGTGTTTTGAAAAATCAATTCAATCTTTAATTTTAAGTTGTTTTACTACGGCTGCTCAAATTGTATTTGTTGCCGAAGCCACTCGCCGACTCTATCATAGTTTAGATATAAAAGGAAATTTTCGAGTCATTCATGGTGGCATTAATTTAGAAAAGATCGAGGAATTTCGTCAAACTCATCAAAAATCAGAGTTACGACGTAAGTATAATATTGCCAATGATCATACCGTGATTTCAATCATTGGGACAACCTGCGAACGCAAAGGACAACATATTTTTCTTGATGCCATTAAAGAATTAAACAGTATTAATCCCGAAGATTTTTCTAAGATTACAGCATTAATTGTTGGTGGGCGAAAAGGAAAATACTTAGAACTCTTGAACAGAAGAATAGAAAAACTGAATTTAAACAACGTCATCATTTTTGAAGAAACATCAGAAATCTATGATTTTTTCCATCTGAGTGATATTTTCGTTTGTGCTAGTCTTGAAGAGTCCTTCCCAAGAGTCATTTTAGAAGCAATGGCATTTGAATTAAAAATTATTAGTACCGATGTCTTTGGCATTCCTGAAATGATTAATAATGGTGTAGAAGGATATTTGATCAAAGCCGGCAATTATCAAGCTTTAGCTCAAGCGATCAATAATTGTCTTAAAAATCCTGAACATTCCGCTAAAATGGCTAGGAATGGTCATCTGACTATACAGCGCAAATTCGATGCTCAACGCCTTTTGAAAAAGCATTTAGAAACAATTAAAAAAGTTTCTTTAAGTTAAATCTTAATCAGAAAATTATGTCTAATTTAGCCGAAAATTTTCCTTTAGTCAGTATTTTAATTCCCACTTTTCAAGGTGAAGAATTTCTTGAAGAAACGCTCTTATCTGCGATCGCTCAAACTTATCCAAACTTAGAAATCATCATATCAGATGATCACTCAACTGATGCAACCGTAAAAATAGCTCAATCTTTTGAAAATAAATCACCCCACCCATTTAAGATTATTTTCAATCCTCAGCCTGGAATGGTACGAAACTGGAATTATTGTATTGAGCAAGCTAAAGGAAAATATATTAAGTTTCTTTTTCAAGATGATTTACTTAATCTTGATTGTGTAGAGAAATTGGTTAATTTAGCTGAACAAGATCATGATATTGGTTTAGTATTTTCACCAAGAAAAATTTTAGTAGGATCAAATAAAAATCAACAACAATTAGATCTATCTTATGAAGAAGTTAAAGATATTCATCGTTTTTGGACAGTTTTGAAGTCGATTCAATCGGGGCAAGATTTATTAGAAGATTCTCAGTTATTAGAAGATCCAATTAATAAAATAGGTGAACCGACTACTGTTTTAATTAGAAAAGAAGTTTTTGAAAAAGTTGGTTATTTTGATTTAGAATTAGAGCAACTCGTTGATTTAGAAATGTGGGTTAGAATCATGGTTCACTACAAAATTGGCTTTGTAGATGAAACCTTATCGACTTTTAGAATTCACCCTAAGCAACAAACACTAAAAAATGAACAAACGGGTAAATCGGCACTTGATCATCAAAAGTTTACTCAAAAATTGTTAACCAGTGATTACTCTACTTTCTTCTCGACACATTTAAAAAAACAGATTTATTCTCGCCGAGTTACCTTAGTAGAGGATGATTTACGATGGCAGTTAAACAGATCTAAAGGTAGAATCCAACAATTAGAAGAATATGAACAAGAATTAGAAATTAGATGGTCAAAGCATCAACAAGAAATAGAGCCTATATTAGTGGAATTAGTTCAATCCCAAGCTTTGATTAAAGCGATGGAAAGTAGTAAATTTTGGAAAATTAGAGAAGCCTGGCTACGAGTAAAAAAAGTATTTCTGTCCGAAGAACAAGCTGAGAAAAATGATTTATCACTAATCTTTTTTAAAACACAAAAATTAGCTAAAACTTTTTGGTTTAGCCTAATGGAAGAAGGTTTAAAAGTTGCTAGTGAACGCACCTATCGAAAACTCCTTAAGATGACGACAGGAAAGGTAGTTTTACCGCTTGAGGAAGATCTGCAAAAAATAGCGCAATTATCTAACCCTAAGCCGCTACAACTTCAAACTACCTTAAACCCGATCATTTCGATTATTATTCCTGTTTATAATAAATATTTATATACATTTAACTGTCTTAACTCAATTTCTAAAAATATTTCATATAATCTAGCTTTTGAAGTTTTACTCATTGATGATTGTTCAACAGATGAAACACAAGAAAGTTTAAAAGAAATTTCAGGAATTCGTGTTATTAAAAATTCAGAAAATTTAGGTTTTATTCGCTCTTGTAACGCGGGTGCTGCTGAGGCTAAAGGCAAATATTTATTCTTTTTAAATAATGATACTCAAATTTTACCAAATTGTGTAGAAAGCTTACTTAATATTCTTGAAAAAGATGTATCAGTTGGTGCTGTTGGTTCAAAACTGCTCTATCCAAATGGAAAATTACAAGAAGCTGGCGGTATTATTTGGCAAGATGCTACAGGTTGGAATTATGGACGTTTAGATAGTGCTGATCAACCTGAATATAATTATCTAAGAACAGTAGATTATTGTTCGGGTGCAAGTTTGTTAGTTATAACTGAAATCTTTAAACAACTTAATGGATTTTCTGAGCAGTTTTTACCCGCTTATTATGAAGACACAGATTTATGTTTTGCCATTCGACAATTAGGCTATAAAGTTATTTACCAACCACAATCACAATTAATCCACTATGAGGGGATTACTTCTGGTACTGATCTTAATAGTGGTGTGAAACAGTATCAAGAAGTTAACCGTAGCAAATTTTTTAAAAAGTGGGAAGTAGAACTTAAACAACATTATTTATCTGATGCTAAATTAGTTCCTCAAGCTGCGAGAAGACTACAAGGTGAAAAAACAATTTTAATCATTGATTCTTATGTTCCACTGTATGATCGCGAATCAGGCTGTGTCCGATTATTTGAGATTTTAAAAATTTTATTAAACTTAAAATATCGAATTATCTTTTTCCCAGATAATGGAATTTCAGAAGAACCTTACACATCAACCCTACAACAAATGGGGATAGAAGTTCTTTATGTGACTCCTAAACAAACTGATTTAAAACAGTTACTGATCAATCGTTTACCTTTAGTTGATTTAATCTGGCTATGTCGTCCTGAACTATGTGAAAAGTATTTAGATTTAATTCGCTATTATTCTAGAGTTCCAGTGATTTATGATACGATTGATCTACATTTTCTCCGTATCAAAAGACAACAAGAATTTTTATCTAAAGATTATCAAAATACTAACTGGTCTTGGGAAACCTACCAAAAACAAGAAGTTAAATTTGCTCAAGCGTCAAATGCTACACTGGTCGTTACAGAAGCCGAAAAAGCAATACTCAATCAGTTAGCGGTTGATAATGTTTGGGTGATTCCTAATATTCATTATTCCCATCAATACGGTTTAAAATCATTTGAACAACGTTTTGGCTTATTATTTATTGGCAGTTATAATCATCCGCCGAATATTGATGCTGTGGTTTGGCTATGTAATGAAATTATGCCGATCATTTGGCAAACTCATCCAGAAATTCAGCTAACTTTATTAGGTAGTAATCTAAAAGATGAAGTAAAAGCTTTAGCATCAGAACGTGTTTTAGTAAAAGGTTATGTCGAAGATGTCGAACCTTATTTTTTAGAAAATCGTGTTTTTGTTGCTCCTTTAAGATTTGGTGCAGGCATGAAAGGGAAAATCGGTCAAAGTATGTCTTATGGAATGCCTACCGTAACGACGACCATTGGAGCAGAAGGAATGGGCTTAAAAGATGGTTATGATGTATTAATTGCCGATCAAGCCAAAAGTTTCGCTCAACAAGTGATCTCTGTCTATGAAAATTCCCAACTGTGGAACACGATCGCTCAAAACTCTCTAAAATCCATTCAACAGTATAATCCAGTTGCCGTTCAGAAAAAATTGCAAAACTTATTTTCTAGTTTATCAAACTCAAACTTAAGGAATAAATGAATCTTAAAATTTCTAAAAGTTTGATAGTATATTAGGGAATTCACTGTATCTGAAAATTAGTACGAACGTTCATTAGAAATATGATTAGGAACATCAAATTTATTATTTCATCTGCCTTTTTAATTATGCTAACCGCTTGTGGTAGTACAACACAAACCACCACTACACCGACTAGCAGCCCAGAGACGACTGCTTCACCCACAGAAACTCCTCAAACCACTACACCTTCACCGACAGGCACCACAGAAACTTCATTGACGAGAGGAGACATTATTTTTAAAGAACCCGTAAAAAATCAACTCAATGGTTACATAGAAGCACTGAACAACTCACCAAAAACCTCTCAAACCATTGAAGCAGGTAAACCTATTCAATTATCAGGATGGGCGATCGCACCTGATTTAAGTCAACCCGCAGAGTCAGTCGTCATTACTTATGGTGACACCAACACAGTAGTAACGACCATACCAGTGAATATCGCTCGTCCTGATGTCGCTCAAACTCTCAAAAAACCAGGACTTGAAAAATCGGGATGGGTTGCTAAACTCGATCCTGCTTCTCTTAATCTAACAGGTGACACGGCTAAAATTAGAGCTTGGTCTTTTAATAGTCAAACCAATGAAGCTTACCCTCTGAGCAATTCTTTTGAAATCGTTCGGAAATAACATCTCAAAGAGGTGGGGCTAACCCACCTTTTTAATTAATCCCAAAGCTATTAAATGGATTAGACAATAAACTGTTCAGATAACGAAATATTTCCTAATGTTAAATCAAGCCTGAAACTTTCTTGAGGCAAACAACTAAATTCAAGTTGTACCCCATCATCAGTGTAACCTGTTTGTGCTTCCATACAAAGTTTATCGGTTTCATCATAAATACTAACTCGTAGTCCTGATGGTAAATAGTCTTGATTGGGTTCAGGATAAATTTGTAATTGTAAATCAATTTCATCGTTTTCCGATTCGGTCATCTTAACCACTAAAATAACCGATTGGGGATGTTCTCCTTGCTGTAGGGTCAACATTTTGCCCCGACTGACCATCTGTTTTTGCTCCTGTGGGGTATCGGTTTGACCCAGAGGAGAAATTGATCGTAAAGCCATTGCCCCTAATAAAGTCGTTACAGGCTGCCATTGCTCATCAAAAAGCCCATTAAACCATTGTTGTAAATGATAAGAGCGTTGCCGCACTTCTATAACATCGAGCAGGGCATCAAGTGACTGAAGCTGAGTAAGAGGAACGGAAGTAGAAGAATAATTAACCGCTTTAGCACTCAAAAAGCCTTTTAAGCCCACCTGTTTTAATTGCTCATCAAAGTGAACAGCGACATAGCCCAGTCGATCTGAGAGTGTTTCTAAAGGTACTGTAATTTGCTCTTGCCCTGGGAGGATGGGACGACACTCCAATTTACCAATATTGGGCAAAACTAGATCAGCCACATTAAACATTGCTCTTAAACCCGAATTCCAGCAATCTCCAAGATCCAATCTGGTATAGATTGAAAGCCATTGCAGATAAGATTGAACGGCACAAACCGCCAAAGTATTGAGATAAACTTGCTTTCCTTTGAGTACATTCGTTTGTTGAGCCGCAAACTGAGCAGCATAACGATGAGCTTGTTGATCTAAAGCGACTGGAATTGAATCGGGTAAAGATGTTTTCATGGCTGTGATCCAAAACGACGAGCAATTTGTTGAAGCAGTGGTAAACACTTTTGCTTCCAATGAGAATAAAGAGTTTGATGATTAATCCCAAAGCTACGAGCAATTTCTGCGATAGACTCTGGCGGTTCTGTGAGTAGTAGTCTCATAGCGAGTATCTGGCAATGACACTGAGGATATTGTCGCGGATGACATTGAGTGAGTTGACCGTCTGGATCTTGTTCAATATAAGATCGGATGGTGTCCCCTTGATGCCGTTGTTCCGCTTCTTGTAATTGGGCAATCTTGAGATCGAGTAAAGTCAGCGAAAATTTCGGATCTGGAAAGTTTTCTAAAGGATCGATGGCAGAATCCGCATCGGGGCTGTTTAAATGCACCCTCAGAGCGTTATATTTGTCTTCAGGAGCATATAAATCTCGCACCCGCCATTTTAGATAACCATTAATCCAAGCAACAAAACTTTGCTCGGTAGAAAACGACTGCCTTTGATATCGATCGATATTTTTACAGAGCCATTCTAAGGTACGATTGTAAGCCTCTGGATAATCTTGGTGAGACGAACGATAAAGACCATTTAGTTGAGGAATGACCCTTAATAATCGATTTAAGGCTTTTCGTCTTGCTACTGAACCTATTTCATAACGACAAGCTTCATTGATTAAGCACTCAAGCAATTCATCAGTCACAGCGATCGCTATTTTTAAAGAAATAGAATTTAGCCTCCTAGATTGTGAGTTTACCTGAGTTAGATAATCTTGTCGCGTTGATTGTTCAACTTGAGCGAAAAGCATAACGGCTCCAATACTTTTTGATGCCCTATTGTTCTATCAGGAGCTATTTACGGTTTTATGAAATAAATATTAAAAAATTCTAAAAAAATCGCTGTTCTTAACATTTACCGAATTATGAATCAACCCTGGGAATGGTTAGCCCTGATCATTGGAAATTCTCGTTTACATTGGGGATGGTTTGAGCAAAATCATCTCAAAAAGATTTGGCATACTCCCCATCTAACAAACCTGTTGTCAGAAATAGAACAACGCTCAGACATCCCACTCTATCTAGCTTCGGTAGTTCCTGCTCAAACGACTTTTTGTCAAAACTATCCTGATACAACTGTTATTACATTAGAACAAATTCCACTTAAACAACTTTATCCGACTTTGGGCATTGATCGGGCTTTAGCAGCATTGGGCGCAGGGGAAATGTATGGTTATCCTTGTTTAGTGATTGATGGGGGAACTGCTTTAACTTTCACGGGAATTGATGCGGAGCAAAACTTGTTAGGTGGGGCGATTTTACCTGGTTTGCGGCTACAATTTCAGTCTCTATCCACTCAAACTGCTGCATTACCAGAGGTGGTATTACCGCAACAATTACCGCCTCTGTGGGCTAATACAACTCCTGCGGCGATTCAGAGTGGCATCATTTATACTACTATAGCTGGCATTCAATTTTTTATTAACGATTGGCTCAAACAATTTCCCGATGCTGCCATTGTCATCACTGGCGGCGATGGTTTAATATTATTAAATTATTTACAGATGCTCTTTCCAGATTTATCTCAACAAATTCATCTCGATGTAAACTTAGTATTTTGGGGAATGCGTGCAGCTACGCTGTGCCTTTAGGCATCGCTAGTTTTGACCTCATAAACCTAATTTTTGTTTATTTCTGGCTTTAGCCGAAGAAAATAGCCAAATTGAACCCGAAATCAAAGAAGGCGCGACGACAAAAACCGTAGCAATAATTACAGGATGTTCTCTAGCCCAAGCCGAATATAACATAATTCCTAAAATTAGAACGCAATAGAGCAAACCCAAAAAAGGAACCCCTAAGACTAATGCCGCGAATTTGGTATCTTTATCCATATATAGCCCCTCAAGTTGTTCTAAAATCATTTTTCTAACTTTAGTCTAGTAGGATTAATTATTCAATGCCAGAACTCTATCCACCAATTGACCCATACGATCAAGGATATTTGCAAGTTTCTGATTTACATACTATTTATTATGAAGAAGCAGGAAACCCACTGGGACTACCCGTGATCTTTCTGCATGGTGGGCCTGGTGGTGGCATTGATGCAATTTATCGTCAATATTTTGACGCGCAAAAGTGGAGAATTGTGATTTTCGATCAGCGTGGTTGTGGCAAAAGTACACCCTATGCTGAATTAATAGAGAACACAACTTGGGATCTTGTCAATGATATTGAAAAAATTCGTAACCATTTAGGGATCGAAAAATGGGTGGTTTTCGGTGGCAGTTGGGGGAGTACATTGGCTCTAGCTTATAGTCAGACCTATCCAGATTCTTGTTTAGGTTTAATCTTAAGAGGAATATTTTTATTACGACGTAAAGAATTACTTTGGTTCTATCAAGAGGGTTGTAGTTATATTTTTCCCGATGCTTGGGCAGAATATGTTAAACCCATTCCCTCCGAAGAACGGCATGATTTTTTGTCGGCTTATTATCGAAGATTAACCAGTACAGACCCATTAATTCGTTTAGAAGCGGCGAAAGCTTGGTCAATTTGGGAAGGAAGCACCAGTAAATTATTGCCATCTGAACAATCGATTAAACGTTTTGGGGAGTCTCGTTTTGCAGAAGCTTTTGCAAGAATTGAATGTCATTATTTTGTGAATAAAGGTTTTTTGAAAACAGATAATCAATTAATCGAAAATATTGATAAAATTCGCCATCTGCCAGGGGTAATTGTCCAAGGTCGTTATGATGTAGTTTGCCCAATGGTTAGCGCGTGGGAACTGCATCAAGCTTGGCCCGAATCTCAGTTAATTATTGTTCCTGATGCTGGACATTCGATGACTGAACCAGGTATACGGAGTGCGCTGGTTGAAGTGACTGATTTATTTATTCATTAAAGTACATGATTGCTCTATATAGAACTAGATAACGTTAAAAGAAACTGGCGTAATTGGGCTAACACGGGTAAAGAAATTTCATGACCCATATTAAACTCGTGGTGGTCTACTGTTACACCCAAAGCGGTTAAAACATCCCTTGCTTGTTGGGCGGCGGCGATCGGAACGACTTGATCTTGTCTACCATGTGCTATGAATACAGGTGGGATGGGTGTAGCTGCGACTTCTGGAGTAGCGTGTAAATAACCAGAAAGCGAACATAAACCAGCTAAGGGTAAGCTTAATCCAACATCTAAAGTCATCGCCCCACCTTGAGAAAAACCAGACAGCACCGTTTTATCCAAAGAAACCCCTGTTTGTGCTTCTAGCGACAATAACCAACTGATCAGCATTTCTTTGCTTTCATTTAAACCTTGATAGCTGCTGTTTTCTAGAGCATACCACGCACGACCACCAGGAACTTGAGGATGCGGAAATGGAGCGTTAGGAAACAGAAATTGATAGTTTTGTAAATCGAGCATAGACGCTAATGGGACTAAATCTTTAGCATCGGCACCCCAACCATGAAGGAAAATCATTAAATGAGTTGGAGATTGATCACTGTTTGGGGCAAGAGAAATGATATCCAAAGACAAATGTTACCTCCTGTTTCATGAAAAATTTATTATTTTTATTTTTTAATTAATTATAATTCAAGACTAAGTTTCTAAGCGAGTGATTGATTCAAACACTCAATAACCTCACTAGGATTTAATGGAACTGTCTTAGAGACTTTAAAAACACTTTATATGATATCAAAGATTAATAAGCCTCAAATCGCTCTATTATTAATTTTTAAATTATTTTAATTAATTATAAAAGAAAATTAAGCGTTTAGCTAAAGCCGCCCATTTTAGACCGAAGAATACTTTTAGAAACGAAAAAGTTTCTAAAACTGGACTAGCCTGCTTTGCATTTGTCAAAATGTAAGTTATGATTTCGGATATTAATAACACTTTCATACTTAAAGAAGAGGAGTAAACAAACGTGAAAAAATGGCAAATCATTCCGACATTGCTTGGAATGACGGCAGCAGGTTTAACGGCTCAAAGTGCTAACGCTCTAACACTAACCTTGGTTCAATCAGGTGTCGCGTCTGACCCCCATCCAGAGGGTTTCGGTTCAGAATTAAAACTTTTTGAATCTGCATGGAGAGCAGGAGTACAAGGGCCAGGGGATTATGAGGCGGCATTAGGCCCAAATGGTGCCAATTATCCTCTAGCAGGAACATTTGATATTGATTGGGGCAACAATCAAGAAGTGGTCTGGGATTTGAGTTATCAAGCAGTTGATGGCATTTCAACACTGACCCTTTTTGATGGAACTAATGCTCAAACGGTTACTTATGATAATGGTGATGGAGGCCTTTTTAAAAATTTTGCCTTCGTTGCTAAGGTTAGTGATCGACAAGATGGTTTAGTCGCACCTGGAACCAGCATCGCTATTCAAGTCACTGATATTAATGGTTGTGGAGCCAGTTGTGATTTTAGCAATACCTTGACTTCTGCTTTATACGACACAGAAGACGTATCACAAGCTAATTTCTTCTCTAGTGATACGCCGATTACTTCAATGGTTGGTAAAGTCGTGATGAGATGGACTACGCAAGACCCCCAACCCGCAGGGCAAGGGGCCAGAAGTAGCGTAGCTGTCCAACTCAAAGCTTATGATCCAGACGATGTTGACCCCGTTTCAGTTCCAGAACCAAGCGTTATGTTAGGTTTATTGGCTATTGGAGCTTATGGCACATTGTCCCGTCGTCTGAAATCAAATTAATTTTTTTAATTGATTTCTTCTCGCTTCTCATTTTCTTGAGTCAATGGCTTGAGCAATCAAATTGTTCAAAGTCTCAACAACTTCCGTCACGGGGATTTCTTGAGCTTTTTGTGTTGCTCTTTCGACGACTTCGACTTTGCCCTCTTTCAGCGATCGCCCTGTGACAATTCGATAGGGTATCCCAATCAAATCGCTATCTTTAAATTTAACCCCTGGTCTTTCGTCACGGTCATCGAGCAGGGTTTCAATTCCCGACTGATTCAATTCTTGATACATTTGTTCGGCTACCTTGACTTGTTCAGCGTCTTTAAGATTGGGAATCACGATAATCACTTGATAGGGGGCGATCGCTACTGGCCAAATAATGCCATTTTGATCATAAGACTGTTCGACCGCCGACTGTGCTAAACGTGATACGCCAATTCCATAACATCCCATGACAATAGGCATTTCTTCCCCTTGTTCATTGGTGTAGGTAGCACCCATCGCTTTAGAATATTTTGTGCCAAGTTGGAAAATGTGACCGACTTCAATTCCTCTAGCACTATTGAGGGTTTGGCTAGAATCATGAATTGCGCGATCGCCGATTTTCGCTTTTCGTAGATCCATTTTTAGATCACTTAACTGAAAATTTTTCCCCCAATTAGCACCGACGACATGATAACCCGTTTCATTCGCTCCCGTGACAAAATCTTTTAGATCAAGCACTGTTTGATCAACCAATCTTAGAAATTTTGGCGCATACTCTGAACTGGTTTTAATATAGTCATCCGCTAAATCGGGTGCAATGTATCCTAATGGTAAAGGTTTAGTCGTCCATTTTTTCTGTGCCGACTCATCAGGAACTTGTAGAGCTAAAATAGTTTTGGCTTGATATCGAGAGGCTAAACGGGTTAACTCATTTTGTAGCTTCACCTCATTAACATCTTGATCACCGCGAATCTGAACTAAAACCAGTACCGTGATTCCATTATCGTAGACCACTTCATAAAGAACATTTTTCACAACCACCGTCGGCGAACACTTCAAAAATTGACAGAGTTTTTCAATCGTATCTGTCTTGGGTGTTTCTCGCTTTTCATAGGTTGTAAAAGGTGATTTTTCAACTTCAGGGGGCAATGAAACGGCTTTTTCTACGTTAGCGGCGTACTTTTCATCATTAGTATATAGAACTTCATCTTCTCCTGCTTCGGCTAAAACCATAAATTCTTGTGAAGCTGATCCACCAATTGCGCCCGAATCTGCTTCTACAGCACGAAAGGCTAACCCACAGCGACGAAAAATATTACGATAAGCTTGATCCATCGCTTGATAGGATTTTTTTAAGCAATTTTCATCAAGATTAAAAGAATACGCATCTTTCATGATGAATTCTCGACCTCGCATTAAACCAAAACGGGGACGAATTTCATCTCTAAATTTTGTTTGAATTTGATATAAATTAATGGGAAGTTGACGATAGGAACGGACTAAATCACGAACAATTGTGGTAACGACTTCTTCATGAGTTGGCCCTAATCCCAATTCTCTCTTTTGGCGATCCGTTAGCGCAAACATGATACCTTCTGCTTTTGTGTAAGTATCCCAGCGTCCCGACTCTTTCCATAACTCAGACGGTTGAAGCTGAGGTAGAAGGGTTTCTTGCGCTCCAGATGCGTTCATTTCTTCGCGAACAATTTGAGAGACTTTTTGTAAAACACGCCACATCAAAGGGAGATAAGCATAAATCCCGCTTCCGATACGACGGATATAACCTGCGCGGACTAGGAGTTTATGACTGGGAATTTCTGCTTCTGCGGGATCATCTCGCAGAGTGACGAAGAGCATTTGAGAGAGTCGCATTGTTCGCTATTTGATGTAGATAGGTTTAATCTTATCTCATTTGGGTATGATATGAATGAAGGTTCTTAAACGGAATTTTAAATGTTTTTACGGTTTCAGATTGTTTTTTTAATCGATAAATGATATGAATTGTTTTTTATTAAACCAACTCGGCAAGATTTCCCCTTCCTAATCGCTAATGGAAGGGGTTTTTATTGCGTTCTGGGACTAGAATTTACAACTTCACTTCAATGTCTACCCCAGCAGGTAAATCCAATTTCATCAAAGCATCAATTGTTTTAGAGGATGGTTGATAGATATCGATAATGCGACGATGGGTACGGGTTTCAAAGTGTTCACGAGAGTCTTTATCCACGTGAGGCGATCGCAATACACAATAAATCTTACGCTTGGTGGGTAAGGGAATGGGGCCAATTGCAGTGGCATTAGTCCGATTAGCGGTGTCAACAATTTTCTCACAAGAGGTGTCGAGTAAACGGCGGTCAAATGCTTTTAAGCGAATTCGGATTTTTTGTTGTTGAAGTGTAGCCATAGTTTTAGTCTTTAGTTTTCAAGGTACTAATGATTAATTAACGATAACGATAAGAATGGAGCAGAATTAGCTTGACAAAATGTCAATGATCTGCTCCATTATTTTTTAGGTCATCCTACTTGAGAATTTTAGTAACAACCCCTGAACCGATGGTACGACCGCCTTCACGGATCGCAAAACGCATTTGTTCTTCAATAGCGATCGGGTTGATCAATTCTACAGTCATTTTAATGCGATCGCCAGGCATTACCATTTCTACTGCATCTCCTTCATCGGAGGTATAGTCTTTGATGGTTCCTGTTACGTCGGTTGTCCGTACATAGAATTGAGGACGATAGTTCTTGAAGAATGGGGTATGACGGCCGCCTTCTTCTTTGGTTAATACATAAACTTCGCCTTCAAACTGAGTGTGAGGAGTAATCGAACCAGGTTTAGCAATGACCATACCACGCTCGATATCTTCTTTTTGCACACCCCGTAGTAGTAAACCCACGTTATCCCCAGCTAACCCTTCTTCGAGAGATTTCTGGAACATTTCTACACCTGTAACGGTGGTACTGCGGGTCGCTTTAATGCCAACGAGTTCGACGTTTTCGCCAACTTTGACTTTACCGCGCTCAATCCGTCCTGTCGCTACTGTACCCCGTCCAGTGATGGAGAATACATCTTCTACTGCCATCAGGAAGGGTTTATCAATTTCACGTTCGGGGGTAGGAATGTAGTCATCTACTGCGGCCATCAGGTCATAGATTTTATCAACCCATTCATTTTCCCCTTTTTTGGTTTTGGGGTTGGCTACCATTGCTTCTAAAGCTTTGACAGCAGATCCCGCAACGATTGGGGTGTCATCTCCAGGGAAACCATAGTCGCTCAAGAGTTCACGGACTTCTAATTCGACTAGCTCGATTAATTCCTCATCATCTACCAAATCTTTTTTGTTTAAGAAGATGACGAGACGAGGTACGCCGACTTGTTTCGCTAGGAGAATATGTTCACGAGTTTGAGGCATCGGGCCATCTGCGGCGGAGACAACCAGAATGCCGCCGTCCATCTGTGCTGCACCCGTGATCATGTTTTTCACATAGTCAGCGTGTCCAGGACAGTCAACGTGAGCGTAGTGACGATCTTCAGTTTCGTATTCTACGTGTGCGGTATTGATGGTGATACCCCGTGCTTTTTCTTCTGGAGCCGCATCAATGTCATCGTATTTTCTGGCTTTTGCTTGACCTAAAGCCGCTAGGGTCATGGTGATCGCAGCCGTTAGGGTTGTTTTACCGTGATCGACGTGACCGATGGTGCCGATGTTAACGTGGGGTTTGTTCCGTTCAAATTTTGCGCGTGCCATTGTATGTTTATTTCCTTGTTATCTCACTAAGATTTTTCAGCTTCGTTATTCAGTTAACAGCCAATTAAGCTTGCCTGTTAACTGGTAACGATAGCTTGAGTGTTATGCGTTCCCTTTGCTTTTAGCGATAATCGCTTCAGCGACGTTACGAGGGACTTCGTCGTAGTTACTGAACTCCATTGTAAAGATCCCTCGTCCTTGCGTTTTTGACCGAATATCGGTCGCGTAGCCAAACATCTCAGCTAAAGGTACTTTAGAAGATACTTTAGCGAGGCCAGCTTCGGAGTTCATCCCTTCGATCGCGCCGCGACGTGAGTTGAGGTCACCCATGACATCACCTAGGAAGTCTTCGGGTACTTCTACTTCTACTTTCATCGTCGGTTCAAGGATCACGGGTGATGCTTTGCTGACAGCACTTTTCACCGCCATTGATCCTGCGATCTTAAATGCCATTTCGTTAGAGTCTACCTCATGATAAGACCCGTCCGTTAAAGTCACTTTTAGGTCAATTACAGGATATCCTGCAACGATTCCTGTTTCACAAGTTTCTTTAATTCCTTGTTCGATGGCAGGAATATATTCTTTAGGAACAGAACCACCAACGATTTTAGACACAAATTGGAAACCTGTGCCAGGCTCTCCTGGTTCTAGATCAACAACGACGTGACCGTATTGACCTTTACCACCACTTTGACGGATGTATTTTCCTTCAACCTTTTGGACTGGTTTACGAACGGTTTCACGATAAGCAACTTGAGGCTTACCGACATTCGCTTCGACTTTGTATTCCCGTAACATCCGATCTACGAGAATTTCTAGGTGTAACTCACCCATTCCCGCAATAATCGTTTGATTGGTTTCAGGATCGGTGTTAACGCGGAATGTTGGGTCTTCATCGGACAAAGCTTGTAAGGCTTTGCTCAATTTTTCCATGTCCTGTTTGGTCTTAGGTTCGACCGCGACGGAAATTACAGGCTCTGGAATAAATAGGGACTCTAGAATGATCGAATTATTTTCATCACATAGAGTATCACCAGTGATGGTGTTTTTTAAGCCAATCGCTGCACCTAAGTCACCTGCTCTAAGTTCATCAACTTCGATCCGTTCGTTGGATTTGAGGATGATTAAACGTGAGATCCGTTCTTTGGTGTTTTTGGTTGAGTTGTAGGCATAGCTACCTTTTTGGAGGACACCCGAATAAACTCGTAAGAAGGTTAAACGACCAAAGGGATCAGCCATGATTTTGAAGGCTAACGCCGAGAAAGGCTCGTTATCATCGGCTTTTCTAACCGCTTCGGTTCCATCGGGAAGGACTCCCTTAATTGCGACAACTTCAGTAGGTGAGGGTAAGTAATCAACGACTGCATCGAGTAACGATTGTACCCCTTTGTTTTTGAAAGCAGAACCACAAAGCATCGGCATAATTGAGCCGTCGATGGTTCCTTTTCTTAAACCCTGTCTGATTTCTGCTTCGGTGAGTTCTTCGCCTTCTAAATATTTTTCAAGAAGTTCTTCAGAAGTTTCTGCAACGGCTTCGACTAAAAGGGTGCGATATTCTTGCGCTAGTTCTTGTAATTCTTCTGGAATTTCAGTATCTAAGACTTCTTTTCCGAGATCATCTTTGTAGACTTTCGCTTTCATTGTTACTAAGTCTACTAAGCCTGAAAAGTCTGTTTCACTGCCAATTGGAATTTGAATCGGAACTGCATTCGCTCTTAGACGATCTTTAACTTGTGCAAAGACTTTGTAAAAGTTCGCTCCAGTACGATCCATTTTGTTAACAAATGCGATCCGAGGAACTTTGTAACGATCAGCCTGTCTCCATACAGTTTCTGACTGGGGTTGAACACCGCCGACTGAACAAAATACAGCTACTACACCATCTAGAACCCGCATTGAGCGTTCTACTTCGATGGTAAAGTCTACGTGACCTGGAGTATCAATAATATTAATCCGATGATCTCGCCAACTTGTACTAATCGCAGCCGCCGTGATCGTAATCCCTCTTTCCCTTTCTTGCTCCATCCAATCGGTTACTGCTGTCCCGTCATGGACTTCACCGATTTTATGAGCAACACCTGTATAGAATAGGATTCGTTCAGTCGTTGTTGTTTTGCCCGCATCTATATGCGCTGCGATACCGATATTCCGTACTCTTTCCAGTGGGATGGTACGAGCCACAGCAACCTCCTTTGTTTAGTTTTACTAAGCGTGAATTTTATGTCTAGATTATTTACACTATTTACAATTCTATACTTTTCTTTGCGAAAATTTAAAAGCGGCAGTGGAGGTAATTCTACCGCCAGACTTCTTTTTCGGTACGGATTTCCACATAGATACGGTTTTTTAGTACCGATAATGAGCAAACGCTTTGTTTGCTTCGGCCATCCGATGAGTTTCTTCGCGTTTTTTGATGGTAGCTCCCGTCTCATTGGCTGCATCTAGGATTTCATTTGCTAGTTTACCAGCCATTGTTTTACCGCCTCTAGCTCTTGCATAGTGAATTAGCCAGCGTAACGCTAGAGCAACTCCGCGAGATGAACGGACTTCCATCGGAACTTGATAGGTTGCACCACCGACCCGACGCGCTTTGACTTCTACTAACGGTGTTACGTTTTTAATCGCTTTTTCAAACACTTCTAATGGATCAGCACCTGTGCGCTCTCCAACGGTTTTTAAGGCATCATATACAATATTCGATGCGACTGATTTTTTACCGCTACTCATGACCCGACGAATAGTCATGTTAATCAGTACACTATTATACATAGCGTCAGGCGGAACTGGACGTCTTTTAATATTTTTACGACGAGACATGGTTTTGTTTTTTTCTCCCGGTCACCCGATAAGTTAAGTTTCCTCTAAAATGATGCTTTATTTAGCAGCAGCTTTTGGTCGTTTGGCACCGTATTTTGAACGACCTTGCTGACGGTTTTTTACGCCTTGTGCGTCTAAGGTTCCACGTACAATGTGATATCTCACACCGGGTAAATCTTTGACCCGTCCACCCCGAATTAAGACGACAGAGTGTTCTTGTAAGTTATGACCAATTCCTGGAATGTAAGCAGTTACTTCAAATCCTGATGTTAAACGAACCCTGGCCACTTTGCGTAAGGCTGAGTTGGGTTTTTTCGGAGTTGTGGTATAAACTCTTGTACAAACACCTCTACGCTGAGGACACTGCTTCAGCGCAGGTGATTTCGTTTTTCTCTGTATTTTAGATCGCTCAGTGCGAATTAGTTGTTGAATGGTTGGCATGAGTTATTTTAAGGTCGATGTAACTTCCTTGTTAAGTCGCTCTAGAATCGTTGACAAAAGGGTATTTTAACAATTTTGGTTACCCCGTGTCAAGCAATTAGGTTTCAAATGATAAGCCACAGCCGCAGGAAGATAAAGCTTGATCATTATGAAAGCGAAATCCGCCACCCATTAGATCTTCGGCATAATCTATGACTAAGTTTTGTAAATAATAGCGACTCATTTCGTCAACTAAGATATTAATGCCTTGACTTGAACAAGAATAATCATTATTTTTCGGATCTTGAGATAATTCTAAATCGTAGTAGAGTCCCGAACAGCCACCCGTTTTAATGCTAAGACGAAAATAAGTTTCTAACTGTTGACGACTTTTTTGTAAACGTTTAATTTCTTGTGCGGCGGCGGTGGTTAATTCGATCATTGTCTTATTTGAGATTAATTAACGGGACTGGCCAGAATCGAACTGGCGACCTAGCGCTTCAGATTAGTGTGAGTTTCCCCACTCTCTGGACTATTCCTTCACCATAGGTCGTTAAATCAATTAACCCGTAGGTGGTGGCCGTAATGTTGTAGTTTTTTTTAAGCTCCTTTTTTCTACAACCAGTCTCTGCACCTTCTCTAACGGAGCGATAGAGCTTGGCTCAAGATTACCTTATCTTTATAGTTAGACTTAGGTTTCCTTGAATTTGACCACATTCATTCATGAAGTTTCCCCCATGATGCCCGATTATTCAGGAGGCGCTCGCTCTATCCAACTGAGCTACAACCCCAATTCTTAGATCTAATATACCTTGAAACTTAACCGAACTTGTGAAAAAAGCAACTTAAGTTAACCAAGCGCGTCTTATTCTAGACCAAATATTAAAGAAAGATTGTTTAAGCTCATCTTTTAATTGCCAACTTTGAAAGGCTTGTTCATAAGCTTCCCCTTGAATTTGAAAGGTTTTCCAAGCGGACAAGGAAAGCGGTAAACCCATGAAGAATAGGGGATAAGTTGCCCAAGATAAAGTCCCCGCCGTGATTAAATTAAAAGTCACCAAAAAGCCATTAATAATTAAATATCTAACCGCTTTATTCTTAAACTTTTCTTGTTGATATAACTTAAATTTTTGTCGTTTTTGATCAATTAAATGTTGTTGGTACCATTCTTGTTCGGCAATTTCTAAATCTGATGTCTGAATGTCCATCTCAGCAGCAATTTCCTCTAGCTGCTCTCTCGTGATTTCTCCCTGTGTCACTTGACGGGTAATCGCTCTAGTAAGAATTTGTTGCACTTCTTCTGAGGTATATAGCTGACGGGGGGTAAATTGAACATCCGACATAGTAACTTAAAAACTGGCTTTCTAAATAACAATAATTCTATTATGCGAAGTTTTTGGGAAAACGGCTAATCTTTTGCATCGTTTAGATGAATTGCGATCGCACTAAAAAACACATTAACCCATTCAGGTAAGGAAATTAACTGTTTAGCTAAGTCCCTTCTCTCATCATTAGACAAAGCTTTCATTAGTTCTAAAACGATTTGTATTTTCTCATCAGAAGGCAGAGTATCTTGATCTAGATCATGCGCTAATTTTAAAAATGATTGTTCATCGTGAGGGATTTCTAGTAAAGTCTCTCTATCTGTGTACGGTTGAGTTGCTACAATTGCTGGTTCTTCAGTCCAAGAAAGTTCAACAAAAGCATCAGATGTCTCTACCTGAACTTGAAAACCCGATGGGATCATTAATTCATCTTCCCAGGGTAATTTTTCATTTAATACATCTGGAGATGGCATATCAAGTTGCACTTTTTGTAAAGCCATCATTGGTGATAATCCTCGTAAATACCATCGATAAATATCTGCTAGAGTTTGATTATTGCCATCCCACTGAAGAGCAATGCTATCTCGAATCGCTTCAGGAACTAACGATCTTAAATCAGTGAGAGACATTAAAGAAAAATCATCATTTGTTAATACCAATTTTTGATAATCTTGAGTAGTTGCTGTTTCAGCAAACTGGAGAAACTGAGTCACTTTGGGATTAATCGGAGGTAATGAGGTTTGCGATTTGCGACCTAATGCTTCACTTATACAACGATTAACAGCATTAATAGCAGAACGATTTCCCTCTTCTGAAATACATTCTAAACTTGTATTCGTAAAGTTTCTGAGAAGTTTGTGGACTTGTTGATGTAAGGATAACAGTTTAACTTCAGTAACTATTGTGTGTTGTTTAAGCTGATGAAAAATTGATTCACTATCGCCTTTAATATCTAATGTTTTTATCCCAAGTTGTTTAGCTTTGTGGAGTCCAATAATTAAACCTGTGTATTTAGCTTCCTCTACCGTTGCATTGGATAAAAATTGACTCACCGTGTATCGCCTGCCATTATTCATCAATAATACCGCAGCCGCAGCCGCTATACCAGGATTGCTGACTGATTTTCCATCAAAAAGCATGATCGGGTTATTATTTTCTGAATTAGATAAATTCATGGCAGTAGACATAATCAAAGTTAAAATGAATGATCTGAGTTGGAACACGCGATTAAATCAGTGGATAATCAATGGAGCGTATCTTAGAACCTGAAGTTATGGATAGTCTCGAAGAAGCTATCGAGTATGATGCCATGAACTTTACAGAAGTTAATACTAATTTTGCTCAACGAGCGATTACACTAGGGCCTCAAGTCGCTAAAGTTTTGGATGTCGGTACTGGAACAGCAAGAATCCCCATTTTAATTGCTCAACAGTGTCAAGAATGGCAGATCACTGGAATTGATTTAGCACGATCAATGTTAAACATTGGGAAACAAAATATCAAAGAAGCGAATAAGACGCAACAAATTGATCTAAAAGTCGTTGATGCTAAACAAATGCCTTACACCGATGCTCAATTCGATCTTGTGTTATCTAATAGTTTGCTCCATCATCTCCCAAACCCTCTACCTTTTTTAAGAGAACTTAACCGAGTCTTAAAACCCAATGGGGGAATTTTACTACGAGATTTACTAAGACCTGCATCAACAGAAATCATTAATCATATGGTAGAAGAAATCGGCGAGGATTATTCTCCACACCAAAAACAACTTTTTAGAGATTCACTTCATGCAGCTTTTACCCTAAATGAAGTACAAGAATTATTGGAAGCAGCAGGACTAAAAGGCGTTAATCTTTATCAATCATCGGAACGACACTGGACAGCAGAAAGAGCATATCAATAAATTAATTATAAGGATTTTTATAACAATGACTAAAGTGGGATTTTTAGGCTCAGGTTTAATGGGACAACCAATGATTAAACGGTTATTATCATCCGATATTCCAGTAATTGCTTATAACCGTACCAGTTCTAAATTAGATGCTTTAAAAGAATTTGGAGTAATGCTCGCTCAAACACCAGGAGAAGTTGTACAAAATTCTGATTGTATTGTTTTAATGCTAACTAATGCTGCCGCGATTCGAGAGCTATTATTATCCGAATCAGCTAGTAAATTAAGCCAAAAAACGATTATTCAAATGGGAACGATCGCACCCCAAGAAAGCCGTACTTTAGCACAAGAAATAATAGATAAAGGGGGAGAATATCTGGAAGCACCCGTTTTAGGGAGTATTCCAGAAGCAGAAAAGGGAAAGTTATTAGTAATGGTAGGTGGCACAGAAAACCAGTTTAAAAAATGGTCGGCTTTCTTACAACATTTTGGAACCGAACCGATTTTAATTGGAGAAGTTGGAAGCGCAGCAGCTTTAAAATTAGCCTTAAATCAATTAATTGCTTCATTAACCAGTTCTTTTGCCTTAAGTTTAGGATTTCTAAAACGTCAGGGAGTGGATATCGAGAAATTTATGGGGATTTTGCGTCAGAGTGCTTTGTATGCACCAACCTTTGATAAGAAGTTAGATCGAATGTGTGAGCGCAATTACGATAATCCTAATTTTCCAACTAAACATTTACTGAAAGATGTTAATTTATTTCTTCAAGAATCAGACTCATTAAATTTAATGAACAATTCTTTAAATGGCGTTCAAAAAGTTTTAGAAAAAGCTATCGAATTAGGTTTAGCGGATGCTGATTATTCAGCTTTGTATTCTGCCATCACACCGAAAGAATAATTACTCACCTATTAACCAACTAACTACTATTACTAGAAAACCGATAAAAATATACCAAAAACCATGTTGAAATAAATTAATTATATGAAATGGAATAAAAAGAAAAAATTGTGAAGTTAACCAAGAAGTAAAGATTAAAAAAAGCATCATTGCAGCAGTAATCATCTAATAATCGCTCCTTTTAATTGTTTAATTAAATGAGATAGTTCTGGTAAAATCAATTTTTCTAAAGCGAGTTTTACAGCATTAGAAGAACCAGGAAGTAAAAATACTAATTTTTGACGATAGATGCCTGCAATCGCCCTGGATGTAATAGCTCTTGAACCAATTTCTTGATAACTTAAAAAGCGAAAAATTTCCCCAAAACCAGGTAATGTCTTTTCTAATAATTGACTAATCGCTTCATAAGTTGTATCTCTCGGAGCAATTCCAGTACCACCATTAAAAATAATTGCTTCTAGCTCCGAATTCGCTCCTAATTCTTGTAGTAAAGTAGAAATTTGTGACGGTTCATCTGGAAGAATTCGATAAATGAGTATGTGATGTCCTGCTTCTGTTAAAAATTCTTGTATCAGTTGTCCACTACGATCATTTTGAGTAGTTCGTGTGTCACTAATGGTAATAACCGCACATGACACAGAAATCGGCGTAGAATCAGGATGAGGAACAGTTGACATAAGGAGTCAAAATTTTTACTTTACAATTATAGCTAAAAGATAAACCAGGGCTAATATTCCCTGGTCTAAAGACAAAGCATAAAATCAATAAAAATGATTTATCTAGTTTTTGTTCAAAAGAGTTTGAAAAAATAATAGAACTATTTATTGACTAAAGTAATTATTCAGATTTGGTAAATCCTAATCCATGTTCTTGAGCGTATCTTTCCATAAAACGCATAAAACGTTCCCATTCTAATAGAGAGGAGATAATGAGGGTTGCTTCAATCGCTTGAGGTTTACCATTGACAAATTTACCCTTTACCTCACGTGTAACGATTTCTCCCTCTTCATCGATCAGATACATTCCCGTAATTTCTTCAGTCCGTTCTTTTTCTAGAATAGCTGGCGAATTAAAATAAAATGTAGCTGTACCTTTCTGTCCATCACGAGAACGGGTTAAACGCACATCGGGAACAATTTCCTCTGTCAAGCCCTTTGAAAATTGGATTTGAGCCATCCTGTAATAATCCTTTAGCAATAATGTGTTTAACAATTATAAACCCCAGACGACAGATTAAGCTCTTGGGGTTTGATGGTGCCGTTTAATGAAAAGACTTCTGTGAAAATCTTTGTTAAAATTGATAGATAAGTCTACTAAAAACTAAGTCCATGACTTCTTTGATTGCCGTCGAAAAACAAAAATTAGAAAATCCTCCTTTAAAGCTTCATTATTTAGGGGATCGCGTTTTACGTCAGCCCGCGAAACGGATAGCTAAAGTTGATGATAGTATCCGTAAGCTGGTTAGAGAAATGCTGCAAACGATGTATAGTTCTAATGGAATTGGTCTAGCAGCCCCACAAGTCGGCATCAATAAACAACTGATTGTGATTGACTGTGAACCTGATAATCCCTCTTCACCTCCCTTAGTTCTGATTAACCCCCAGATTAATAACTTTGGTAAAGATCTGTGTAAAGCTGAAGAAGGTTGTTTAAGTATTCCAGGGGTTTATTTAGATGTGATTCGTCCTGAAGCGATTGAAGTCACTTATAAAGATGAACAAGGACGACCCCGCAAAATTCAAGCTAATGATTTATTAGCCCGTGTGATTCAGCATGAAATGGATCACCTTAATGGTGTAATGTTTGTAGATCGAGTAGACAATGGCCTCGCTTTAACCGCAGAATTACAAAAGCATGGTTTTTCTGTTAATGCAGTTAAACACATTGCTTAAGGAAGTTCATTAAGAGGAGTTTTTTAAAGTGACCCCGAAAAGTGGTGTATTTTTAATGGGATCTTGTGTGGCAGCGATCGCCGCAGTGGGTAGTATATTTGAACTATCGTCAGGCAACCCTGATTTAGGAACAACGATTACCAGCATTATTCTAGTCGCTTCGATTCCTCTGACTGGGTTATTTTTTTGGGCAGCCGTGCAGGATACACGAGCTAATATGAAGTAATCGATCAAGATTGGTTGAGCGATCGCAAGATTTAATTTTTGTTAGTTGCGATCGTTCAATTTTGAACATAATTTAAAAATTTTTGTCTTAAAAAAGCTTAAATTGACCAGTGCGATCAAGCGTTAAGCGCGAAGAACAAGGATAAGACACGATGATAGGATTTTCAAGCATTGAAGTGGTTTTCTCCAAAACTGCTTAAATCATCATTCTTGCACATTTTGAGCAATGGCTTCCCAGTGTTGATGTAAGTGTGAGTAAAATTGCTCTGCTTGAGCATTTAACTCGTCTTCTGGCAAATCATCAAAAAATGAAACCGTTTCGTTAACCTCAGTCCAGTCCACCTCGGATTCTAGTTCGGTTGGAGACCAAGGATAAATCACATCTTCTGTTTGAAGAATCATTTCTACTAATTCCTCTGTTTGTTTTTGAGAAACAGATAAGTTATACATGAAGTAGCCCTACAAAACGGCTCATGAATATTCTGCTGTTAATGACTACATCATCATTAAGGTGAATTCCATAAATAAACAGAGCCTAGAGAGGAAAAATCTTAAATAATCAGAGCTTCTTTTTGGAAAAACTGATTTTAAAGATGATTGCTTAAGGATATTGATATGTTACTACTATTGTTTTATCTAGGTAAAGAGGTTTATGGACTTAATCGCTCTTAAGTGGTAGAAATTATTCCGAAAGACAATTTAAAACAAATGTACCAAGTCTCTGATTATATTGCTGACTTATTTAACGATCAAGAAAATTTTGTACCTGTAGTCGATCTTTGCCAATCAACCTTCTTTGAGTACACGTATCATTATTGTAAACTATCCAATTAGGACAAATAGTCAGCAATATCTCGGACTGATGGCCGAAAAAGTCACCAAAGAAATGGGTTAGAAGCCCCGTCGTTGACGACGGCTTTAGAGTA
>ERZ1066124.396-NODE-396-length-31062-cov-24.297900_pt1 | contig 31062 bp, 26 predicted proteins | sample MGYA00382771_ERZ1066124 | MGnify/ENA primary metagenome ERZ1066124 (study PRJEB33369, sample SAMEA5778354) | biofilm metagenome | biome: Industrial cooling water; feature: Water cooling tower basin; material: Biofilm | place: United Arab Emirates | collected... | reverse complement strand
AACCAGGTTTCTTTGTCATAACTTGTAATATAAACAAAAATTTTGGGGTAGAAACCTGGTTTCTTGTATCTCAAGGTTGAGATATTTAGAATTTTTTTATTATTTCTTTATATCAGAAGAACGATAAATTAATTTAAAAGAGAGTTTAAATTGTAAACATAAATTTACAAACAGTCCTTGATTACGAAAGGCTTGTGAGTAAATAGCGTTGTCGGTTATGAAGGTATAATTTTGGGTGTGAGTCAATAAAAGTAATTTTACCTTGATTATTGAATACCAGTAGTAACAAGCAATGCAAATGGGAACACACACATCTTTATTACCTTGGAGAGAGTAATCAATCCAAGGTTTAGTTTTTAATTGCGGCTGATAGTTAATTAATTTTAAGTTTTGTTATGCCACAAGAACAATTACAGCCACCACAATCTCAAGAGTTACCAGGTTCTGAAGCGCAAATGACTCCAAAGCCTCAAGCTGATGATTCAAAATATCGGGGTAGTGGTAAGTTAGAGAATAAAGTTGCATTAATTACAGGCGCCGATAGTGGTATTGGGCGTGCTGTTGCAATAGCATATGCAAAAGAAGGCGCCAACGTAGCAATTCTTTACTTAAGCGAACACGAAGATGCCAAAGAGACAAAGCATTTAGTTGAAAAATACGGTGGTCGCGCGATTACAATAGCAGGGGATATTGGTTCAGAATCATTTTGCCAGCAAGCAGTTCAGCAAGTTGTAGACGAATTTGGCAAGCTAGATATTTTAGTCAATAACGCTGCCGAACAGCATCCGCAAGAAAGTATAGAAGATATTACCGAAGAACAATTAGAAAAAACCTTCCGTACAAATATTTTTTCAATGTTCTTCATGACCAAAGCTGCCATGAAGCACTTACACGAAGGTAGCGCAATTATTAATACCACTTCAGTTACAGCATATAGAGGTAGTCCTGAACTACTTGACTATTCTTCTACCAAAGGCGCCATTGTCGCTTTCACCCGTTCGCTATCGCAAAACTTAGTAGAAAAAGGCATTCGCGTCAACGGTGTTGCACCAGGGCCAATATGGACACCCTTAATTCCAGCAACATTCTCAGAAGAAAAAGTAGAAAAATTTGGTAAACAAGTACCAATGCAGCGACCAGGACAACCCGAAGAAGTGGCGCCAAGCTATGTATTTCTAGCTTCAGACGACTCATCTTACATAACAGGTCAAGTATTGCATCCAAACGGTGGCGCCGTCATTAATGGATAATTTAATCCCCCCAACCCCCCCGAACTCGCGGGGGCTAAAAACCACCTCTTGTTCCCCCCTTACCAAGGGGGGTTAGGGGGGATTAATATTTCAACCGTAAGAAAGAAGACTCAATAAATATAAATTGTTACTTTAACCAAAGTGGCGAAATATAAATAAGGAAAAAGCTATGGCATCTCTAGAAAAATTACAAGGCACAGAACTAGTAGACTGCGCGCGTGCGAATGCCAAACAAGGAATACAAACCGCAGCACGACAATGCGGTTATGGCGATAATTTAAACGAGTTTGCCAGAGACTTACGAAAAGCTTGCGAAGAAATGAACTTACAAGTAACAGAACTTAGCGAATTAATCACCGACCAAGACATGATACTCGAAATCGGCGAAGGTGAAATTGTGGCGCCGGACACAGAAGGTGTATTATAAAAAATTTCTTGTGGAGCGGGCATCCTGCCCGCCCTTACATTATCAATAAGCCCCAGTCTTATTAAACACAACCCCAACAGTTTTAAACAAAATCTTCAAATCAAGCCAAACAGACCAATTTTCAATATAACTGATATCCAATCTTACACCCTCTTCAAAATTATCAATATCCGAACGTCCAGACACTTGCCATAAACCAGTTATACCAGGCAGAACTTCCTGACGAATAAAATGCATGGTCTTAAAACGTTCCACATCACGTAACGGAAGTGGACGCGGACCAACAAGACTCATTTCACCAAATACCACATTAAATAACTGTGGCAACTCATCGAGACTATAGCGACGTAAAAACTTACCAACTTTAGTAATGCGTGGGTCATCTTTGAGTTTAAACAGTACCCCATCTTTAATTTCATTTTTGGCTTCTAATGCAGCCTGTAGTTTTTCTGCATTCGTCACCATAGTTCTGAACTTCCAGATTTTAAACTTTTTACTATGTAACCCCACTCGGTCTTGCTTAAAGAAAATAGGTCCTGGAGAGTCAAGTTTGATAAGTATAGCAATACTAATGTACAGTGGCGAAAAAGCGATTAATAGTATTGTCGAACAAACCAAATCAAAAATTCGTTTCAGCCAAAAATCAGTACCAGCAAGAATAGGCGCCGGAATAGTTAGACAAGGAAGGTCACCAAGCATCCAGACTTGAGATTTAGGGTGATATAGCTCGTGCTTATTGGGGAGTATACGAATTGTGATGCCAGCAGTATAAAAGTGCCAGCAAATATATAAGCGGTTTTTAATAGAACTCCAAGAAACAAAAGCTTCCACAACATCGAGTTCGCGTAGATACTGAAATGTCTGTTCGCGATTTGCTAAATCAAGACTACTCGAATTAGCAACACCTTGAATTACATAGCAATTTTCTTTCTCAATTAGATTGACTTGCTCTTGTTGTTCCTCCTCATCAGTAATCAAAAAGATAGCGTGACGAACGGCGCCACCCTTACGTAGAAGTTTTGTACTTGAATCAAAGACAAAGCGAGAAGCACAGGTAAAGATTACAGATAACAGCCAAGAAAGTATAAAAATAGAACGCGATACATATACTTCGGGAGCGTAGAGAAAGCCAATTAGTAATAGTAGAACGGAAGAAAGTGAAATGGCTTTAATAACGCGCGTGTAGTTACGACGATTTACACCAGCCCTGTATAAACCGGACGTGAAAAATATGCTAAGTGCAACAGTAACATTCAATAAGAGAAAAGATGCTTGTTGTGTCCAAGGTGACTGAATTGGAGTACCAAGATATATAGCTAACTTCCATGCGGAAGCTAAAGATGCTGCATCTAACAGTACTAATGTGATTACTCGGAGTAATCGAACTGTAAATCCCCGTTGAACTTGGGTGCCTTTTGCTGACCTTAAATCTGGTTTAAAAGCTACTATCGGCAACGATTTTAATACCATAACTTCCACTATTTATTATTTTGTATGTTCAATCAAATCTGATACAATTCACTCCATTGCGCTATGTCAATATTTTCAAGCCAAGTTAGAACACACATTACCGTTACTATTGACAAATTAATATATAGATGATTTTGAGGGCTTAAAAAGCTTTGTTATTTGAGAGCGTATGACGCGGTAGAAAAACAATGGATTACCAACTACATAACGTTCCCATAGACGCTGGGGTTCGGTGAAGAATCTTGTTAACCACTCAAGACCTCGGTTAGTCATCCAACGTGGTCCTCGGTATACGGTACCTGTATAGAAATCAAGGCAGGCGCCTAATGGTAAAAATACTTTTGCATCGACTCGTTCTAAATTATTTTGAATCCACCGTTCCTGTACAGGCATACCAAAGCCTATATAAAGTACATCTGGCTTAAATTGATTGATACGCTCAATTACCAATTCATTTTCTTTACCAGACTTGTCAAAATAACCATGATGTGAATCTATTCTAAGATTAGGTGCAATAGCTTTAAGTTTTTTGACAGCTTTGTCAGCTACACCAGGTTTACCTGCAAGCAAGAATAGAGAAACGTTAGCTTGTTCACATGCAGAAGCTAGATTTTCTATATAGTCGGGGCAAGTCATGCGATGTGATGAGTTAAGACAATGCCCACACATTTTGGCACCTAGTAATACACCAAAACCATCGCAAAATACAACATCTGACTTGTTAATAAAATTTTTATACCAAGGTAGTTGGTAAGCAAAGTTCATTGCTCGTACATTAACATTGCCGACAATTGTTTTTTTATCCAACTTTGAGCTTTGAACGATATAGTCAATTAATTCTGGGACTTGTATTTTATGAAATCGTGTTCCCAATAAGACTACTTCTTCTATTTTTTGAGCATTAATGCTAGTTTTCATAACCAATAAAAAAATTACATAACATCAGTTTTGCTTAATATTAATTGGTTGAAGCTGTTAACTACATTACCAATTTCCAAATTGATTAGTAGATAGTTTTCCAGTTCTATTTCTTAATATTGCTTTGAGTTTGATTACTATATAAGGGTCTATCAATTTAATCGGCAAAGTAATAAGTTCTCGTAAAAACCACTTTATGTAAAAAAGACTATGTTTTAACGCAAGAGAGCTTGAGTGATTTTTGACGAAAGGATAAGCTACCTTTTTACTCTCTGCAAGAAGTTTTAATCTATTATTTAGATTGGCACTCATACCATTCAGAGAGTAAGAAGCAAGAGATTCCGGGATATAATGAAAAGTAGCTCCAGAACTATAAACTCGAAAAATAAAGTCATAGTCAGCAGCTATGGAGTAATTTATATTAAACAACCCTACTTTATTGTAGACCGATTTTTTCACAAAACAGCTTGGATGATTTAATACAAATTTAAAAACTAAATTATCTAATCCTCCTGGTGAAAACTTATTTATAAATTTACCATTAATATAATTATCTATCGGTGAATAGACAACAGAGATATTTGGGTTTTTATTTAAAACAGTTTCAACAATTTCTAAAGCGCTATGACTATACCAGTCATCAGCATTTATAATACCTATGACATCACCAGTCGCTAAAGATACACCTTTGTTCATAGCGTCATAAACACCGTTATCTTTTTCAGATATCAAGATATTTATTCTGTCAGAATAACGGTTAATAATATCTAAAGTGCCATCATTAGAGCCACCATCAATTATAATGTATTCTAATTCTGACTCTAATTTTTGGTTTAATACACTTAAAATAGTTTTTTCAATTGTGTTAACTGCGTTGTACACAGGTGTAATAATTGAAATTTTCATTATTTCTCCAAATTAGGATGTGAGTATCTGTATCAGTTCCAATTATAGAAAAGTACGAACAACAAAATATGATAATACTAGAATTTTTACTTATTTGATCTGATACAATTTTGCATTACTAATAATTCATCAATTGCAGATGCAATTAAACTGCAAAATTGTTTTTTGCGGGTGTAATACCATTTCTTAGCTTCCTCAATTGCAGTTTCTGCGTCTTCCGAGTAAATAGCAGATACAATCAAATCAGCAAATTCTTTTGGGTGCATAGCGAGTTTAACTGTTGATGGTGGTTGTGAGATTCCTCTTAGTGCTACAGGAGTTGCAACAATTTGTGAGCCAGAAGCAATTGCATCCAAAGTTTTGATTTGGATACCACCGCCACTTTGGGTAGGAATTACAACAACTTTGGCTTGAGCCATAAACTCTTGAGCATCTGGCACAACGCCACGATAGTAAATATTAGGATATTTATCTCTCAGCCAATCGGCGCCTTTCCCCGCAACATGAATAGATAAATTTATTGGTAGGTAAGGGTAAACATTTTGAATAAACCATTCAAGTGCTTCGATATTGGCTTTCCACGACCAACTACCCAAAATACCAATATCAAATGATTTAGAAACTAATTTATTTTGCGGTTGAGTAGAACTAGGTGCTATCCCAAAGGTTTTAGTTCGACTTATACCTGTTAATTGTGAAAAATACTTATTATCATAGTCGGTTAACGTCCATACTTGTTCGGCTGAAACACTGAGATATTCTTCTTGGCGCCGAATTAAATTTGCTTCTCGCTGATACAGCAACTTAGAAAGCGGATTACTTGCTTTTCGAGACAGTTCCTCATACATTACATGCTCAACGTTATGAGCTATCATAACAATTTTAGTTCTTTTTGGGAAAAACTTATGTATCCAAGCTAGTTGAGCATGGTCAATCACAACTAAATCATATTTGTAATTAGATACTAGTGTACGTATCAAACGGATGTATGTATAGGAAAAATACTTTGCTGTTGAATAAGGTAAGCCTTTCCACAAACTTAGTAGTAGCCATCGCACAGCAAATAACTTTGACTTATTTGTCTCTGTGTACCGTTCATCAACAACAATAGTTTCTTTTCTATCGTGTAAGAATTTATCTCCTTTCCGTAGGTATCCAACGACTGTAACCTCATGATTAAGAGCTTTTATTGCATCTACAAAACACTGCGATGCAACTTCGCCACCATTACAATTTTTACTTATAATGATGGTTGTTAAAAACAAGATTTTCATATAATTTTTGTGAAATAAATTATTATAAATATTGATATTTATTGGCAATGATTAAGCCATTACGGTTATCTTGTACTTGTTGGAGATAGCGATAAAAATGCTTATAAAATCCTTCAGGTGATAACCATTCTTTCCAAAGTTTGCGACATTCATACTGTAAATCTATAAATTCCTGTGATGAAAGTTGACTATGGAAATCAAGTACTTTTTCAGCAATAAAAGGCACTTCTTTCTCTTCTACCCATATACAGTAGTTTTTCCAATTAATAGCTGAATCGTAAGGTAATACGCAGTCCGTATCAATAAAAATTGGTATTCTGCCACAGCAGAGAGTTTCAATCAGCCGATGAGAATAGTTTCCAGAACCTCGACAGTTTATTATATAGTCGCTCTCCTGCATATTTTTAACAAATTCATAACGTGCATTTTGTTTTTGGATTTGATTGTCTCCGCTCAAAAACACAGAGTTATCTCTAACAATAAAATTTGTATCTACTAATGAACTATCGTTAAAAAGTCCTAAAACTTTAGTACGTAAGATTTCCCCTTTATAGGGTGAGATACCAAATTGCCCTGACTTGGTAAATGTTAATCCATGATATAAGAAAGTTTTTAGCCTTCTTGCCCAAGAATCTCTTTTAGCTAAACCACAAAATCCAACTACAGGTTTATCAGTTTTTTTACGAAAGGATATTTGTCCTTGCAAATAGTAATGAACTAAATCTTCAATAAAGGCAGGCATTATACAATCATTTTGCTTTCGGTGAGAGCGATAAAGCCCTTGGCGAATCATAAGTGAGTTCTTGATAGGAATGTCTTCATCAGAACAATCACCGGAGAAGAAAACTACTAGAGATTTGCCAGAACCTTCTATTTTTTTAGCAAATTTAATGCATAAGTCTTGTGCTTGTTTGTTGACTTTGCATCTCCAATTATCACCTCTGATTGTTCTCCAGTTAGCAGGCATAACTGCAAAGTCAGCTTCATCTAGAGAAGTGATTTCAAAAATCAAGCCACTATCTTCTATATATCTATCATAAGTTTTTATCCATGAGTACTGCTGATTAGGTATAAATTCTCTCCAAAAAGGATAAAGTATCGGATCGGGAGGCATTCCTTCAGGAAGAAATTGTCTATCAGAATATATTTTCAATTTCATTGTTTCTAGTTATAAGATAATGAATAATTTATATATTGACAATAATTTAAAAAATCTAACTATTTTGTAAAATGTTATTTCGTTGAGAATGAATATATCATGTCTCTACAAAATAACATTTCGCAGTCAACTTAGATTAATGAATTGCTTCAAGGCTAAATTCTTTACAGATAGATTCAGTTAAAGGTTGAGATTGGAACATTTTTTGTAACGCTTGCTTAATTGGACTTAAAACCCACTTGGGATTTTGACGTAATTTACGAGAAAAAGTTATGGTAGCAAATAAATTATCTCGATTTATAGGACTTATGTAGATAGCAGCTTCAAAAGGTAGTGGTTCAAGAGGTGTCCCTTTTTGTACCATTAACTGTACAGCTTCATTGTGGTTAATATGATATTGCCCTCCAAAACCATCAGCAGAATCTTCTAAATTTATGGGTAGCCCATACAAGTCTTGTCTCAGGATAATGCTAGTGCCACACAATCGATGCAATTGTTTTGCTGGTAGGATACGTTTACTACCATCTGTATAACGGTAGCCCTTGTCCACATACCATCCGTTACACTGTTTATTTTTACTTACAAACTCTGCCAACTTCTGACTAACACAGTCGTCAGCATCTACAATCATTATATGAGATGGTTTAAACTGACGAGCTAAACACAATCCCTTCATAACTTTTTGTGTTCTGTCGATGAGCATTGGTCCATCTCCATCACCAAGTGTAGGTGGTGAAAAATTAACTTGAACATATAGGATATGAGGATGACTAAATTGAATATCAGGTTTTTCATGACAAATAACTATGGCTTGAAAATCTTGAGAAGTTTGATTACAGATTGACTTAATACATCTTTCAAATAACTTTGATGTATATTCCCAAGATTTTGATACTTTTTTGCTTTTTAGAGGAATGATAAATACAAGCATCTGAGTTTGAATGGTAATGGTTATGATTATTTACGTCTTAACTTGAATAAAACTGTTTGGCTGCGCTTGGCGCCTGAGTAAGATGCTGTTGAAGTTTTATTCTTTTAGATAAAATAATAGTTGTCAATGATATTGACATGTAGAATATCCATAAACTATCATTGCCCAAAACGCCGCCACTGTCTGACCAATTAAATAGAAACATAGCAATTAAAGTTTGAATTAACCAAAAATAATCCATTTTCTTATTTACGTCTAAAGTGACATTGATTAAATTAACAGAGCGAGATACAGCTAAAAAATAATTTAGTAAATATAGACATAAACCTGGTACTCCTAATTGTAAAAGTAGTTCCATAAAACTATTGTGGGAATTAAAACGGAAACTTTCACTTCCTCTTGCCCAAGAATTTTGAAAGATGTAAAAAGCTTCTTCAGATGTCCAAAAACCTGCAAAACCATAGCCTGTCAATGGACGTTGCCAAAACTTATCGAACATTAGTTCCCATATTGTTGTACGTCCATTGAACGTCAAATCTTTTTGGAGAATATCAACTAAAAACAGTTCCAAGTTACCTAGAAGTAAAGCTATGGCACCGCCACTGATTATTATTGTAACTAAAATAAAAATTACTCGAATCTTATAATGTAACTTAATAAATCTATATATGGGGAAAATGCACATCATTACAACAAAAAATACATAACTAGATTTGCTTTGAGAAAGGAATGTCAAGCTCGCACACAAAGCATACCCAAACAAGGCAAACCAACGCCATTTTTCAGTCTTCAGATAATTAGTTATAAAAAGTAATGAAGCAAAGGTCATTATCTTTGCTAGATGGTTTTTGTAAAGGAATATACCTGTCCAAGCTTCATTAATGGGACGCATACCAACGACTAAGCTTGAGATAATAGTTAGCCAGAAAACCCAATTCCATAACTGTATCTGTTCTGTAAAGCTGTAGCGAGTAACTACATATACAGCAAATACAAATGTACGTATTAAGGCTCTCAGTTCTGTTTGCGTATTACTGGGGTCGGCAGACCAAAAAAAGGAAGCAATGGATATTCCTATTAAAAGCAACAATACTTTGTCCTGCATAAAAACGTAAAGGAAACGTTTCCATTGCTTTAATTGACCGAGAAGCAAAATAGTAACAAGAGGATAACTTAGCGCTTTGATAACTTTATCTATCTCAGGAGGACCTAAAGCTGGAACTAAAAAGTAAATTAGATATAGAACTGTGATAACTGGCTCTAATTTCCTTGCTAATCTACCTAATGAGTGAATAATCAATATTATTTCTCCTATTCAAATAATTATTTTGTAGGTGTGGCAAAGCCACCTTCCCTAGACAAGAAAATTTGTTTAGTTATTTCAACCTTTTTAGGCATCAAAATATCGTGGAAAAGAGAAGAGTACTTACGAGCTTGTATATCCAAGCTAAATTCTTGCTCTGTTTTTGAACGCGCGCGTTGAGAAAGTTTATAGTGTCGTTCCTCGTTCTCTAACACCCACGCAATTCCAGTAGCTAAATCTTCTGTTTTAAAAGGTTGAGCTAAATAGCCATTTTTTTGATGCTCAATCATATCGGGCATCCCACCAATGTTAAATGCTACACAGGGATTTCCACATGCAATTGCTTCTAGCACGGTATTAGGCAAGTTATCCTCGACAGAAGGTAGTACAAACACATCGGCAGCAGAATATACAGCAGCAAGTGAAATATCATCTGCTAAGGTACCTAAATAGTGGGTTTTAAAACCAAATTCTGGAGGATTTTCAGGTTGAGACGCTCCAAATATTATTAATTCTAATTTATCTTGCAATCCAGATTTACTTAAGCTTTGTAATGCATCTTGAAGTAGGTCAAATCCTTTTCTTTTATCGCTAGTTGCTTTTAAAGAGCCAAATAAAATTAATTGTTTGTCTTGGGGCAAACCAAGCAATTCTCTTGCGTTTTTTCGAGCAATTGGTCTATACTTTTGCGTATCCAATCCGTAGGGGATTCGTTCGATTCGCAAATTTTTAAATAGTGAACTAGAATTAGCACATTTAGCTAGCCATGAGCTAGGAGTTACAACCGTTAAATTCAGATTTTTCCAAGCTTTTAGTTTACGCTGCCATACCCAACGAGATAAATCCCAATCTTTACTACTGGCAAGTTGAGGGCAGTTACCACATGAAAGGGTATAGCTATCGCAGTTACCGCTATAGTGACATCCTCCAGTAAAAGCCCACATATCATGAAGTGTCCAGACTAGGGGCTTTTTAAATTTGGCTAGGGTTTCAATCTGGATATAACCTTCATTTATCCAATGAAGGTTAATAATATCTGGTTGAAAATTGGCTATTTTAGGAGCGATACCATCTGGCAACCATTGAAGAGAGAATGTAGCAGCTTCCCGTTGGCGATAAAACTTAAGTGGTAAGGCATCAAAAGCAACTCGACTGTTTGAAATACTTTGCTTTATTCTGGCAGTTGGAGCTACTACAGCTTTATCATCGCTAGATTTATCTTGCACTAACATCTGAGAATCAATACCAATTTCGTGCAAGCCTTGATGCAGCCTGTAAGCAGAACGAGCGGCGCCTCCCGCTTTGTCGTAATGGCTAAGAAGCAAAGCTTTCATTATATATCTACTCCTAATACCGTTATATTTTCTTCAATGGTTGCTTGATTAAGTCATACACCCGTTTTAATTTTGGTCGCTGCCATAAATAATCAAATAAATCCATCTTGACTTTGCCAACAAGTGAGTAAGACCGATGTTCTAAAGGTACCAGTCTATACTTCATTCCTTCATAGGCACTATAATCTACAGCCGTAGGAGTTGGGACATAACGCTTACCAAACTCATACTGGCTTGGAATATAGTGAGCAGTGAGAGATTTTCGTGAGAATTTTGGATTTAATGTTTCTCCAGAACCATGAATAGTTCTCGAATTCCAAAAAAGTACATCACCTTTTTGTAAAGCAGGAACCTCAATCTCATCCTTATGAGCTTCTAAATAATTTTTTACTTTACTTATGTAAAATGCGTGTGATATTTTTTCGTCTTCTGATAAATCCAAATTGACTAAGTGAGATTTTGGTAGCACGTAAAAACGCCCTGCTTCCGCGCAAATATCTTCGAGGGCAAACCATCCAGCTAACAAATTACCGTGAGGTAGAGTGTCCAGATAATACCAATCTTGATGAGGGGGTGTAGCAGCGTTCAAATCAAAAAACATCGACTGCATTAGATTATGATCTTGTTCTCCAGTTAGCTCAGTTAAAGCTTTCCTTACTTCCTGAGAGCAAAAAATACGTAATGCTGCTTCTGAAAAATTACTGTGATTCGGATAATCATGAATATCTAAAAATGATTCTTCACAATAGCCATGACTAGAAATTTTATTTTTCTGCCATTTATTGCTAGATTGTCGAAAAAAGTAATCTGACGATGACAAAATATTTTGATGATACTCAGCTAATATATTGTCAATTAAATCATTAGGAACTAACTGCCGGAATATGTAATAGCCTTGCTCGTTATAATAAATTTTAGGGTCTGTCATTGTTTTCTTCATAAGTCCAAATTAAACTAAATATTTGGTTTTGATTTCATTTAAAGCTGCTTTTTGCAAAAGACTTGACAATTTTTGAATATCTATACATGTATTGAGTGAACGTAAATCAGCATCTTCTTGATTAAGTTTTTCTCCTTGTAAATAGAAGTAATCTGCTTTTGCATGGCTTGATAATGTATAAAAACAATTATTGATGTATCCAAATGGCGCCAACTCTATAACCTTGGTTCCTGGTTCTATAAATAGTAAGTTAGTGAGAGCGGCGCCGTGAAGAGCCACTACAACCTCTGCTTTGAAAAATAGTTCTGCTTGCTCCTGTACTGTTTTATTGTCCATAACCACTGATTCAAAGCCATACTGTTCAAGTAGTTGTATCACTTCTATCTCATTTATAAGTTTCCTTCTACTAACACTGCCTCTCTTTATATAAAGGCGCCGCTTCTCAGACTGAGAAGAATGTTGCAGCTTATGAGAAAATAAGTTGCGAGTAAATAAGTAAGACTCTTTATTAATTGGGTCATTAATCTGATTACCTAAATCCAAAGAGCGATTTGTTATAGCTATTACTAATTTATCTGCTGTACAAGCTGTTTGAATAATACGGCTGAAAGGTATACCTGCTGCCTCTAACGTTTCTTTATGAAAGTTGGATAGAGGAAATTGACCAATGTAAAAATAATCAATATCAAACAACTGAAAATTTTGCTTATAAAATTTCAAAAGTGGTAAAACTCTACACATCCAATGATAATAGTTAAGCGGGTCTGGGTCAGATAAGTAAGCTACTGTCCCTTCGAAATGAACTGTATAAGGAAGAAATTGTTTATATATGTACAAAGGAAGAATATTTTCGAGTTTTGAAGTTCGTGTCTCACCGATTATGTTGAGATTCTTATCTAATAAATGATTATTGCGAAAAGAAAAAGTGAGGTCACTTATTTCTAGTATAACTGTTTCAGTAGTAGCGGTAAAAGGTTGTATAGTTGACTCCAAGTCACCAAAAATATAATTTGCTTGTTTAATTTTATCTGTTTCTAAAAATTTAGAAGCTTTAATCATGCTGTGATTTGACTCTAAAAAGTTATCAACAGTTGAATGATTAATATGGATATATTTATTACAAGTAAGTAATTTAAATAGTGTTAAATATTTCAGTAATCCTAAATTGCGGAAATGTTTAAAAATTATATTCCTAAACCATTCTCTCGTTTTAATAGGAAATATTTTTACAATAATGTTTTTAAATATTTTCATAATTAAGATTAATATTATAGCTAAATTATTTCTGAAGTACGGCTTTTCTAATCACTTTTCTGGCAGACGATTTTAATCTATTTAACCAGCCCCCTTCATACGCTATCCTCTGAGCAAAAGTATCTGCTTGAACATTGCGTAGCACATAAGGTGGATGCTGTAAAGGAAATTTTAAAGATTCTACTGGCATATCAACAGTTTTATTATCTTTAATTGTGGTATGAGTAGAATCAATGCCAAAACCAATATTAGAAACTAAATTTGTATTTGGGATAATACTTAAACCACTTTGTAACCAGCAAGAGAATAACCACTGATAATCCCAACTTTTTTTGCTTGATTCATAAGTATAATCAAATAATTCTGTCCAATATTTAACTGCTTGTGAATCCATGAGTATATCTTGAAGCAAATTAGTTGATTTTGCTTCCTGCCAATAGCTCATTTCAAACTCGTACTCTTGCCATGCTCTACGCCAAGTAGCCCAACCCCAACAATGAAAATAACGAGAAAAATAATAGCTGTAATTACTTCGCTTCCGTCCTAATTGAACATTTTGCGCGGAGATAGACATAACTCTATTGTCATATCTATATCGTTCTAGTAACTCTTCACAGAAAAGGAAGAATGAAGAATCAGGTAGACAATCGTCTTCTAAAATAATTGCTTCAGGAACATTATCGAAAACCCAGTTTAAACCGCTGGACACTCTTTTTCCACAACCTAAATTTATATCTGAATAATTCTTTAAAACTTCGCAGTCCCAATCTACTTGCTCAATAATTGCACGAGTAGCTTCACATTTTTCTGCTTCACCAGGAAATTCAACGCGCGCTCCGTCTGCAATTACCAAAAGTTTTGATGGTTTTGCTTGCCGAATTGCCTCAAATACTTTCTGCGTATGTTCAGGACGTTTGAATATTAGAAAAGCGATAGAAGTTTTCATAAACCAACTTGGCTTCGTGTTAATGCTGAACTTTTAAGAACGTTTTTATTTCATTAGCTTTTTTAGCAAATTTATTTTTGTATTGTCTTAAGACATTGTATCTCCACCCTGCCCACGCTGTTAAATCGACATACTCGAAGAATAAGTCGTTAGCTGGATGATGCTCAGTTGAGTTCCAAGGTTTAAAACAAGAGGCAAAATGAACTATAAAAGGGTCGTTAAGTAATAATTCATATTTATCTTGAGTCAACGGACTATCTTTCCAAGATTTGAAACTATGTATTGCAGGCGTTTGGTTCCATCTATGATCCAGTTCTTTCCATCTTTGTGCAAATATTGCGTTAAGTGCATCTTGATCCCACCATCGGATATAATCTTTGTTGACATCAAGGTAATCAATAACTTTTGCGCTAATACCTTCAGAGCGCCATTTTTCCAGGTTGATAAGTAAAACCCCAGCATTAAAGTACTTACTGTTCTCTGGTATTCTTAGCTTTTGGTAATTTAGTAATCCGCTATCTGAAGAAACATAAGGTATTCCAACTTCCTGGCAGGCAAGCAAAGGAGCTTCGCCCATATCAATATTCCATAATTTACCTATATTATTAAGAACTAATAAGTCACAATCTAGATAAATTATTTTTTTTATATCATTAGGAATAATCTCTGGAATTAAAATTCTAAAATAAGTTGCAATAGAGACATGTCCTGATACTTTTGCATTTGCTAATAATTTTGTACATGGTTTTAACCAGTCAATAGTAAACGGTCGAAAACTTAATGATTGAATAATCTTCTGCTTATTTTTAGGTCGAATACCGCCATCAATCACAAAAAAATTAATTTTCTGCTGGTCATTAATATTTTGTAATACAGAACGGAGAGTAACTGCTAATGGCATTGAATAAGCGTCATCAACAGCACAAACAATATTTATAGTTTCATTGTAAAGCATATACTTAACTTTTTATTAAAAGTATTTAACGAGTTATTTTTACATAATTAAAAAAAGATTAAATTACATTCTTAATTTTGGAATAAATTCTTGGGAAGCATTCTTGAGGGTTACTTATATAATATTCAAGTTTGTTCAATAAATTAATTATGTTTAACTGGAATTTTTGTCGCAAAGGAAGATTTTTTTTGTGTTCATTCAGAATACGTTTTAGATTATGAGCGTGATGTTCGCTTTGCATTGACGTAAATGTTTTTGTACCAGCAATATGGCGATAATTACCCCAAATTTCATCTATATACCTAACATTTGCATTTTGAACTGCTTTGATTAGAAAATCAATATCCATTGCATAATGTTCATCTACTTTGTAAAAACCAACTTTTTGATGTAAAGATTTATGATAAAAATAAGCTGAGGGGTTATAGGGAAAATGGCTTTTACCTAATAAAAGAGATAATAATTTTAAATTATTCGGTTTATTAACGTGACATATATTTCCAGTATCGTCCAATACGTTACAGTTGCCGACCAGTAAAGCAGGCTCTTGTAATTCTTGAAAAATGTTTAGTACGTGATTCAATGTATTAGGTTGATAAAAATCATCACAATTCAAAATTCCTAGAATCTTACCTTTCGCCATTTTGATACCTTTATTTATAGCATCAGACTGACCTTTATCTGTTTCTGAAATCCATCGAATATGAGAATATTTTTCTGCATACTGTATAATAATTTCTACAGTTTTATCTGTTGAACCGCCATCTACAATAATATGCTCTAGAGGACTTTTCTGCTCAATAACATTTTCTATGCAAAATTCAATGAACTTTTCACAATTGTAAACTGGAGTGATAATACTAAGCATATTTAGTTTGGTTTCAATAATTAGTAATGTTCAAGAAAATGTTGAAAGTTGCAATAGCTATTTTTAAAACAAATTTTATCCTCAAATTTTGTTTATTATCCCTCAAGACTAGCTATTTCTTGAATTGCTTGATTTATTCCATTTTGCCGAGCTTGATGTATGCGACGCTCTTGTGATGTCATTTTCAACCACTTGTATAAGTTAAATAAACCTCTTTTCCACGAATTATTAAGTTTATAGTTTTTTTTGCCACGAAAAGAATCTAGAATTTTATGAGAGTACTCCATGCCTTCTACTAATTTAGCGAAATATTCTTCTTGAACGCGAGTTGCCGGAATTAAGTGATCTAAATTTAGCGATGTAAATTGTCCTATACCCAAACCAATATCACATGCCGTTAAAGCTAAATCCGTATCTCCACAACTCATTAAAGATTTTCCTCTACGATCCATTCCCAATCTTTTAAAATCATTACGCACCAGAGAAGCATACTTTTCAGCAACTATTCTCCGGACACAGATTCCAGCTCCGCACGGAGTCATATCATACTCATATGATAGGAGATTTGACCAAATATCTCTTTGAAATTCGCGAACTCCCAAATATGCCCAATAAGGCTTTGTCCAATTTGGAGGTAATACCTCAAAGTTTAATTTAACTTGACCACCCCAAGCACCAATAAAAGGGTAATTTTGACTAATTTTTAACGCAGCTTCAAGATAGTCTGAGGCTAAAACATTGTCATCATCCACAAAAACTAGTGTCTCAGCTTTCGCTTCAGAAATACCACGCAATCTTGCTGAAGTCAAGCCTAGTTTATCTTCGCGAATATAACGATACTGTAAATGCCAATTTAGTTCTATTTCTGAAGAAAGTATTTTTTTACTAGCATTATCAACTAATAGTAACTCCCATTCTTGCTGAGATAAACTTTGGGATTTTAAGGCTGATAGTACCTTATCGATATAATCCATTCTCGGATTATGAGTACAGATAATGACACTTATAGATGGCATATAGTTTTTCACGTTTTTTAAGAATTCGGATGAATAGTTATCAATTGATTAAATTTGCTTTGTGACGAAAATTAGATATTAAATTGTGATAAATTATTCGCACAGACAGTTTAACTGAACTGTAAACAACTTTAAATGAAGTAGAGCAACGTAAAGCCTCAATAATATGGCTAAACGAATTATAAATATTGCCATTACTAGCCATTTTTAATGCCTCATCAAGAGCGTAGAATGCATAATAATTTAATGCATTTTTCATAATTTTATCCGCGCGATCTTCAGGCAAATATTTGTGAATCAGGTTAATAGCTTTGCGTATATATTGAATATTTTTACCAGCATTTGCATGGCGTCCTGTATTAGAGTTTGAATGAATACGATACAGTGCTAGCGGCTCAACTTCATACCAGAACTTGTATTTAGCAGCAATCCGTACCCACATTTCCCAATCTTCAGCACAAGCTAAACGGCTATCGAAAGTTCCAAGTTTTTCATAAACATCACGACGTACTACAATCGATGGTGTTTGGATGCGTTGTTCAACGGCTATTCTTTCAAGCCAATTTTTCATTATACCACTTGTTGGCTGCTCTAGCCAAGAAATCCCTTGCCAATGCCCATGCTCATCTATGTAAATGTGACGACAGAAAGCAGCTCCAATTTCAGAATCACTATCAAAAGCTGTCTGCATCCTTTGATAAAATCCTTCTCTAACACAATCATCCCCGTGTAACAGATGAATTAACTTCCCGCGCGAACGTTCCAAACAAGTTTGAAAATTTTTAATATGTCCTACATTTTGAGGCTGGCTGTAAAAACTAACACGACCTTGCCCTAGCTCTTGAACGATTGCTCTTGGATCGTCTTTAGTAGAGCAGTCGTCAACCACCTCAATTTGCATTAAATCTGATCCTGGGTCTTGAGCTAATACACTTTTTAATGTCTCATGTAGGTACTTAGCACAGTTATAGGTAGGAATCATTACAGACCAGAGTGGACGTTTTTCTGCATCTGAAAGTGGTGCAATCGTAGCAGAATAAATTTCTTGCTTATCCATAAAACCTGATTTTATTCTGTACTCAGAATTATTGATCATAGACAATATTTTGAATTTTATCACATTCTAGCTACGTATTTAAACGTAGTTTATTTAATATAAAGTATGTAACTTTTCTACATAATAGTATTATTTATAGTGCATTAGTATAAGCCATTTGACTAAATTCAAAATTGCATGTTACAACACCGTCACCATCAGGTCTAATACCAAGCCCTTCATTCTTAAGGCTAATTATCTCGAATTCAAACGCCGATTCTACATAATCAAATATATGCCCTCCTAAAGGCTCCGCAAGCCATAATCCAATCGTATAGACTCCTGGCTTGAGATGTACTTCTTCAATCTTGACTTTAATCAGATTACTTCCTTTTTCAAGATTAATTCGTTGACCTATTTCTAAAGAATCAGCGTTGACTAACTTATTTCCCAATTTATCGCAGATTGTTATACCAAGGCTACCTACGCTTTTTGATGAGTTAGAACCAATATCTATTAAGAATTCCAGCGAACCATTTGAGTAAGGATGAAAATCTGCTAATTCGTTTAGGCTGGAGTATTTTACTTTATTAAAACGAGCTTCTCCTTTTCCAATACGTTGGTTGGCTTGGGATACATCAATCCATTGTCTGGGTGCAGCTTTGAAGATATTGCTCGATAAATAGCGAGCCAACAACCTATCTGTGGCACCTTGAGCAACTATTTGTCCGCGTTGAAGCATAACACATCGAGTGCATAGTCGTTGGATAGCATCCATATTATGGCTGACAAATAAAACTGTTCGTCCTTCTTCTCTCGATACATCTTGCATCTTACCTAGGCATTTCTTTTGAAACTGTACATCACCGACGGCCAGCACTTCATCTACAACTAAAATTTCTGGTTCGAGATGTGCTGCAACAGAAAATGCTAACTTGACGTACATTCCTGAAGAATAGCGCTTTACTGGTGTATCTAAAAACTTTTCAACTTCAGCAAAAGCAACTATTTCATCAAATTTACGTTGAATTTCTGCCTTGCTCATACCCAAAATTGCCCCGTTGAGAAAAATATTTTCTCGTCCCGTCAACTCTGGGTGGAACCCTGTACCAACTTCTAGTAAGCTTGCGACTCTTCCTTTAATTGAAATTTTACCCTTAGTTGGCTCTGTAATTCTGCTAAGAATTTTTAGGAGTGTTGATTTTCCGGCGCCGTTACGACCGATAATACCAACTCTTTCACCCTGCTTTATCTCAAATGAAACGTCTCTTAGTGCCCAAAACTCTTCGCACTTATGGTCAACTTGCTTTTTGTTGAATTTAAAAGCACTAGCAACTGACTTAGCAGTATTAGTTATGGCGCCACGAAATGTTTTGTAGCTGCCAACTGCCTCATCTTGATGACTAAGAACGTATTTCTTACTTAAATTTTCAACCCGAATAATTGCATCTGACATTTCTGGTTTGACTCCTAATCTATCTCAACCACACCTAAATCACATCAGCAAATGTACGTTCCATTTTGCGGAAATACCAAATTCCGCTCCACAGCAGTACCATAACTAACCCTACTGATAACGCGAAACCAGGTAAATATATCTGAGACTCACCACCTAAAATCGCCCAACGGAAACCGTCAATTACTCCTACCATTGGGTTAAGCGAGTATAAAAGGCGCCACTGTTGTGGAACCACAGTACTACTAAAACCTACCGGGGATATATACAAACCAAACTGAACCAAAAATGGAACGACGTAGCGAAAGTCACGATATTCAACGTTTAAAGCAGCAAGCCACAACCCTACACCCATTGATGCTGCAAAGGCAATAAAGATAAATAGCGGTAGGGTTAAAATTCGCCAATCAGGAACAAAATTGTACCAAGCCATTAACGCGAATAGAATTATGCCAGCAATCATAAAGTCTACAAAGCTCACAATGACTGCACTCGTCGGTACAATTAAACGCGGAAAGTAAACTTTAGAAAGTAAGTTGGCATTATTTATTAAGCTGTTACTGCATTCCGAGAGGGCACCGGAGAAGAACTGCCAAGGTAGCATTGCAGCATAAACGAGAATAGGATAAGGCGTATTGCCTTCAGTTGGTAACTTTGCTAGACCGCTAAACACAAAGGTAAACACCACCATTGTAAGGAAAGGACGCAGTAATGCCCATGCCATACCTATAACTGTTTGCTTATAGCGCACTAAAATATCGCGCCAAGCTAGAAAGTAAAACAGTTCTCGATATTTCCATAGGTCTCTCCAATACTGTCTTTCTGCTCTACCTGCCTCAATAACCAGTTCTTTAGTAGTCATTTAATTAAGTTACTAAATTTTGCTATTCTCTAAGCGTTTACTCAATCTTAGTTGGCTTCAGCCAACTAACTCTATATAGGCGCCACTAATCTATGCCCCCTTCTTATTCAGACTTAACCGCTTTTGCTGCGACGAATTCCGAGTTGCATATTTTTGCTCAATAGAGTCTCGTGTGTAGTAAAAATAGCTATCTGGTTCGCGTTTAATATTGACACCATTAATCACCATACCCAATACATTCTGACCAGACTGTTTTAAGAATTCCTTAGCTGCTTTAGCGCTTGCGTATTCAATTACTCCTGGGCGAATCACTAATAAAGTACCATCAACGAGGTTACTCAATACTGCAGCATCCGCAGTTCCCGATAAAGGAGGAGCATCAAAAATCACAAAATCAAAGTCATCAGTAAAGCTATTAACTAATGTAGCCATGCGTTTTGAGTCCAATAAAGCAATTGGATTTGGCGGTACAACTCCAGAAGATAAAACAAATAAATTTGGTATGACTTCCTCTACTGCTGACTCAACCGGAAGTTGGTCAACTATGACATTAGAAAGACCAATTGCATTCGTTCGATTCCAAATATGATGCTGGACAGGATACCGCATATCTGCATCTACCAACAAGACACGCCTTCCCACTTGTGTCATTGCTAAGGCTAAATTTGCTACTACCTCCGACTTGCCTTCTTTTGCTACAGAACTAGTAACAACAATTGCTTTAATCGGCTGGTCAGAACTGAGGAACTTTAAGTTAGCTTGTAGCATTTGGTACGCATCAGAGAGCGGAAATTCACTAGCATTAGTAGCCAGTCTGGGCAGCGGATAGTCTGATAAATCTCTCGAATTGCTATTTTTCGCTCGCGAGTAAACACTTGGTATTACACCGACAAGAGTGTATGGGAATAGTTCTCGCGCTTCTTTTACAGTCTTTAACGAGCGGTCAAAAATGTCTAAACCAAATGCAGTAATTATGCCAAGTAATGTACCAAGAACGGCGCCTCCCCCAATAGCCATTTTTTTACTAGGACTATCTGGACGTGTAGGTACTAAAGCTCTCGAAACGATACGAGCATTACCAACCTGTTGATTTTCTGCAACATTAACTTCTTGATATTTTGTTAATAAGGTTTCATATGTCGTTTGCGCTGCTTTTAGTTTACGTTCAAGTTGACGTTGAGTTTGTTCTAACTTTGGCAAAATTTTAACACGTCTTTGGTAGTTTAATTTCTCCTGCGAAAGTTTCGCAATTTTATTCTCAAGAGCAATCCGCTGATTATCAGTTTCAACCTGTTGTTCTATTAACTTTTGCCGTAACTCCCCAATTTGTAAATTCTTAGCAGGAATTTCTCTATTTACTCCAGAAATATTTTGTGTTCGCTCATTTAATAAAGCTTTAAGCGCAGCTACTTTTTCTTCTAAACTGATTACATTGGGGTGTTCTGGTGAAAAGCGGCTTTTTTCTAAGCTTAACTGACTCTCCATTGTTTGTAGCTGAATCAGTACATCTTGAGTACCACGTATTACGCTTAAATCAGATGATATTACTGCTTTTTGCGAATCCACTTCTTGTGTTTGAGTGCGTAGCTTTTGCAACCGCGAACTTACTGCTACTAATTCGGCTTCATTTTTCGTAATTTCTTCTTCTAACTTTGAAATAACGTTTACTGCATTTGATGCCTCTTGTTGTAATACAACAACATTATTACTTTCTTTAAATGTACGTAAATCCTGTTCAGCTTGTCGCACTGCTAACTCGCTGTCTGGAAGTTGCTTTGATATAAACTTGCGCGCAGATGCTGCCTCACTTTGATTTTCCTGGATGTTTTTTGATATATAAATATCAATAATTCTATTGACTAATTTTGCTGCAAACTCAGGCTCGCCCGCTGTATAAGAAATTTGTAATATATCTGTACCTTTTAATGCCTGCACTTTCAAACTACTAGATAAAACATTAGTTGGTAAAGGCTTACCATTTTCATCTTTCAAATTAAGTGCTTTGATTGTTTCTTGTATTACAGGTACAGATGTAACTATTTTTGCTTGAGTTTCTAATGGATTTCCTTCAATATTTACAGTTTCGAGTCTGCCAATAGTTTCTCCTAACCCCGTAAGTGATGCAGTATTGTTTGTTTTATTTATTAAAAGAGTACCTTCAGCCCTATATATTGGTTTTAAAGATAATGCATACATTGACGCGGTAGTCACAATGACTGCAAAAACTCCTAGAGCAGGTAGCCAACGACGTTGTAAAACCTGCAAGTACTTTTGAAAGTCTATTTCTTCCACGTTTCCTATTGGTTCCATCTTTGCATATATCTCAACTATTTTGTAATTTTAATGGTGATGTTTTACGACTCCCAGTCAGTAAAATTGTATTTACTCAATTTCTGACCTGGAATTCTTTCCTACTGTCATACCCACTCATCCGTGCGTGTCTACGTGTAAATTCACCCACAGAGGGATTTCCTTCAGATAGACTTACTCCTATTGCACGTTGCCAGAGTTCAGCAGGCGCCACAGATATTTCATACACACGCTCTTTTTTCTGGACATAGTACCACTCAATACTTTGGCATTGGTCGCACCAAAATGCTTCTAGCCATTCGCCGTCCAAACTAACCGCAGTCTGGGATGCGACCAATATCATAGCTTCCTTTCTGCGAATACCGCGCTGCTGGAGTTGCCCAGGAGTGTCAGCATAAAGGGGATATTTTTGGCTAGCGCTATCGACATAACATCCATGTATCGGACAAAATATTGCTCGTCGCTTAGAGCGTTTCCGGTTTCGTTCACATCTTTTCAGCAATTTAAGATACCCCCTACACCAACACACAACGCGAACTGCTTATTATATTCAGCAGCCATAAATGCCATATGAGTTATACAATTTTATTTTTCAGTAGAATATTATTTTGACGCGAAGAAATGCGAGTAACAGTAGTAATTACTGACTCGTAACTTTTACTCCACAAATGTGGATTCATTTATTCACATAATTTACGCCAATAAATAATAGTGTGTGAAGCGATAAAAGTGATTCTTAATCAACATACATTGATGTATTCATGATGTATTTAAAAATATACACAATAATTCTGTCATTCCACCATCTTCACAAAAAACGACCCTGAAGAAGGTGTGACCAGAGACCGAGATCAAAATGACCGTCAAAGCCCCATTCGTAACAATTGGTTATTTGATTGCAGCTAGATAGTTAAAACAGGTCTTTCAGTTCCATCGCAATTATCTTGAGAGCGACTACTCAAAGATAATAACACTGCATACACAACATATCACAAGCAACTCCTAAAATAGGTAATAAATTTTGCTTGTCTGTCTAAAGGAATAGATGCCGTACTTATTGGGTGCATATTGATGCCAGAACCTCGTAAATACATTAATAACAAATTTAAAACAGTTTTGTTGCCAGTTTGGCAGGTTTCTAACATCGACGTAATTTTGCTTAGTTGGTTTCACTGACTTTAAAAACAGTCTTACCTGCTGCAATAACGCTACACAAATAGTTCCCGACTTTTGAACGGCGCCGATACAAATAGCTCAAGCTGTGAAAAATATGCTTGGTACTTACGACTGATTCATTTTTTAGTCAATCAGGGAATAATGATTAACGTTAGCAATATACTAACCAAGGTTATCACCATCGACATTCTTAAATTGTTACACACATTACATTAGTTTTTCTATCCTCCATACTAGAACGTCAACTCCTTGTTGGCAAAACAGCACCCTTAAATATTTAAGAATTCAGTAAGAATAACCAATCATAATTATATAGCAATTGTATACTGCTATGCAAACTAATCGAGGTTATTCAAAACTTATCTAACTGGTAGTTTCCATAGTATTGCAGCTAAAGTACATAGAAGTTACTATCTACTTGAGAACATTTTTATACAGTTTTATTTAATACATCTTCAAACGCAATGAATTAATATTTAGTATTTTTATACACATTAATTCCCGTGGAAGAAAATTTGAGATGCTGGTTACTTGAAAACTAGTATTTTTATATTTACTTAAGTGTATACACGGCATATCAATATAGTTGCAACACAATTGTGATTTGAATCACAATTATCTAGTGAATAGGTCATTGACAAAATTATTATGTATTTAACATACATAATATTATTGCTATCAACTTATGCGCGCGGATAACTATAATGTTGCTAATTTATACTATATTATTACTAGTAGTGACAGTGAAATAATAGTATCTTTTTTTATATATTTCTTTACATACTCATCAAGAAATACACGCTCTTCTGCTGAGTGTTGCTTGTACGCACAAAATTCCTAACTTTATTCGATAAACAACGTATTTTAGCGGCTGTCAGACTTTTTCAGATATAAATTTCTTGTTCAGCCTGAATTTTTCAATCAAGCCTCAACTTTATCAAGACTTTAAAATATAGTAGCGGTGTCTTTATATTTTCTTTAAAATTGGGTGGGGATGGGACGGGCAAGGATGCCCATCCCACAAGATGATGCCCATCCCACAAGATGATGCCCATCCCACAAGAGGATGCCCATCCCACTTTTAGTATCCTATTTAATAAAAGGCGCCTTACGACCCACTGAATAAAAGTAGGGCTGTTTGGAGTAAGCCGACGACGAACCCTAAAATACCACCTAGACTTACGATGGCTTGTAATTCGTTTTTGACGATTCCTTCGATGGCTGCTTCAAGGTCGGCGGGTGATGTGGATTTTACGCGGTCGATGATAACTTGGTCGATGGATAGAATGGGTATTACTTGAGCTACGATTTTTTCTAAATCTCTTTCTAAATATTTTTCGAGAACTAACGCGAGTTCTTTACTGACGGTTTCGAGCGAAGCGCTTACTACTGGTGAGGTGCCTAAACGGGTAATAAGTACTGCAGCGATGTTGTCCCAGTCCATTGAGTCGCTTAGTCCTTGTAACAATTCTCCACCACTGGTTTGCAAATAATGGCGAACGCTCTCGCGCGTTGTTTTGCGTAATTGGCGAACTGTGGCGATAGGGAGATTTTGTAGCGATAGGTCGAGCAAAAATCTTTTAATGCGGTCGTTGACGTTTAAATCTTGAGTGAGTTCGCGCAAGCGGGTGTTTGTTGCGTCTTTTTCGTCGAGGCAAAAAGTTCTTAAACGGGTTAAGGTGTTTCGTAACCCAAATAAGTTTGCCACCACCCAGTAAGTACCACTGGTTTTTTCGCGAAAACTCTCATCTATAGTTTGTATCGTGCGGTCGGTTAAAAAATCAACGATTGCCGACCGAATAGTATCGGGGGGTAAAACAACTTGCAGCAACCAATCAGCAAGACGTTTAGCTTGTTCGTCGTTAAGCTGAAATTCGAGTAATACTTGGTCGAATATTTGGTTGATTTGTGTCTCTAAAAAATCTTCGCGACGTGCTAAAGTCTTGAGCAAACGTGGTAAAGACTCCCCGAGTAAGTCACGCAAAATACTCGCTAGAATTTTGGCGCTTTTCTGGTCTTTATCAAATTTTATTTGTTCGAGTGCTGATTGTAGTAACCAAAGAATGGCGCCCTCAACACGCTCTGTTTGCAAAAGGCGCCGCGCCAAATTTTGCAATTCTTGGGGTGTCAACAACGACCCCATTATCGTATCCGAAATATTTTTAGCAAGACGTTCCTGGTTACGAGGTATTAAACCAGGAGTAAACGGGATACGTTTTCGACCGATATAAAGCGCGCGGTAAGGACGGAATAGCATTTTTATGGCTACATCGTTGGTGAAGTAACCAATAATTCCGCCGAGAACCGGGGGGGACACGTAAAGCCAGAGATGAGACCAATCCAAGGGAAATTTAGTTAGGAGTTAGGAGTTAGGAGTTAGGAGTTGGTTAATATTTATTAACGACTAATACTCCCATCATACCGTTTGCAATTGGGTAATGTGTGGAAGAAGCAAAACCAACTTGGCGCGCGATGGCAACTTGTTCGCTACCAATAGGGAAACGGTCTAAGCTGGGACTGATATAAGCGTATTCTTCCTTCAATCCCATTTGTGTAGCGGTACTCACGACTAAATTATCTAGATACCATTGCTGAAAAGAGCGCATTATTGGGTTACTAGGACGGTGAAAATCTAGTATCGCACACGAGGCGCCTGACTTTAAAACACGATAAATTTCTTGTAAGCAGCGCTTTATATCGCCAACGTTTCGTAGTCCATACCCCATTGTCGCAGCATCGAAGAAATTATTCTCAAATGGTAAATTTAAAACATCAGCTTCTATCCAAGTAACTGGGGGTTGCTTATACAAACTTTTTGTGCGAGATGCTGCTACAGCTAGTAACTCACTTGAAAAATCAACCCCGTATACCTTTCCCGTCCCAATACGACGTGCTAACCTTAACGAGATATCACCACTACCGCAGCATAAATCAACACATGTATCACCAGGTTTAGCTTGGCTCCATTTCACCGCCATTTCTTTCCAAACCCGATGCTGCCCAAAACTTAGCTTGTCGTTGAGTTCGTCATAGACAGGGGCAATGCGGTTAAAAATAGCACGTACTTCTTCGCTCATGAATTAGGCAGAAATATTTATTCTACAAGAATACTAGAAACCGGGTTTCTTTACTGAATGTCTCGCAATAAAACAACGATTCGGCATAGAAACCCGGTTTCTTTAATGCTTCGCTTCAGGTAACTGAGAAATAAACAGCACGACTACTAAAATAAGTCCACCACCTAAAGTCTGAATTAACGAAAGTCTTTCTTCAAGGGCCACATAAGCAGTCGCAACACCAAACAATGGAATAAGCGTTAGATATAGCGAAGTTACGCTCACACCAGATGTTCGTAGTGCGAGTAAATATAGCCAAAACGCCAAACCTTGTCCGACAATACCTGAAATCATTGCTAGTAAGACACTTTCAAAATGGAATTGCCCTAAGTTAATAGGGTTTTGACCCATCAACTGCAATATTGTAAGAATTAGTACAAACCAAACCAGTGCAAACGACTGTTGAAGCGCTACTAAAACTAACGGCGCCACTTTTTTAAGTAAAGGTCGAGCTACAATCGCATATAGTGAAGCGCATACAACCCCAAGCATTACAAGAAAATCCCCAGTTAAAGAATCACCTGTAATATTAGTTATACTTGGAGATGCGACCATCCCAACTCCCACACAAGCAATGAGTGCTAGTTTAATAAGTGGTGAACTAATTTTTTCTTTGAGTAAAACCGCTGCTAAGGCAATAGTTATAATTGGTTCGCTGACAGAAATTAGTGTCGCATTACTTGCTGTCGTCAAACTTAAGCCAATAGTTGCAAAAATATATGATAAACCCGGTTCTAAAAAACCGATTAAACTCGCACTCCAAGCAACTGATTTTTTTGGTAACTCAACTTTTTGATATAAGACAACTGACCACAAAAAAATAATGCTTGATATACCTTGAATTACCAAAATCATTAAAGGTGATAAATCAACAAGCGATTGCTTCGTCATTGGAACCGTTACACCGAAGCAAGCAGCACATAACACTGCAAGTCCAACCGCTGGAAATTTTGATAGTTTGGTTGATAATGTCGTTGATATGGGTAAAAGCGTAGCTTCCCCAAATGAATCTTTCTTTATAGTTTCTACTAGCTGAGTCATAAAAAATTTTGGTAGTTCGAGACCTTAAGCTAATGGATAACCACACGCTTATTGCAGAAAACCAGAGACAATACAAATGATGTCTCTACTTTGTTTCCACTCATTGGAAAGTTTTCTTTGTCTCTTTTTCTTGATGTGAAGCATAGGATATTACCTACGACTTCAAAAATTATTGAAACGCTTGCTATTACTACTTATCTAATTTGAAATTCTTTTTTACACAAGTATACTGCTGTACTCTCAATAGCAAGCTTTATTACAGCTATCTACCAATAGCTATATATCAGGAATTCCTTCTAAAACATCATCAAAGTTATACATAAAACCGCACCTCGACTACTACTGATATAAAATTCTTTGGTAGTAGCTTTGTTGTTTGATTACAAGTTTATTTTTTATAGCACTTACAATCACAATACAATAATTAATAACTTTAGTCAAGAAATTTGGTTGAAGAGTAACAATCGTTCTATACAAATAGAGCGTTATATATCTAAATGTAGAGGCGTTATAGAATGTATAGATGTAATTAGATACATGCAAATATAGTAGAGACGTTACATGTAACGTCTCTACCACACGTGGGGTTTTTACAATAAAGTGTAAACACTATATTAGCAACAGCGAGTAGCAGTAATTGCTATGGCAGCAAGTTGAGCAGAGCTATGAATAAGTTTGAGTTCGTCTTCACGTAAAGCAAAGGGTTGTTTCCATTGAATCGACAGCACAGCAAGAGTTTGACTACGATAGATAATAGGTACTATTAAATGCGCTTTAACGCCATTATCTGAATAGTGTGAAACTGCTGCGAGCTTTTCATCATTACTCACATTTACTGAGACTTGCATTTGCCCAGATGCTATTGCCTGCGTGGTTAGTGGGTCAAATTTTAGCCAGTTCTCAACTTTTCCAGCAGTCGAGTAACTTCCTTGTATCGGCGCCAGGTTTTGCGCGTCAATCATTTGTAAAATACAACCATCGGCGCCAAAACTTTCTCCAAATGACCTTGCAATGGGGTCGAGAATAGAATCAAAGCTTGTAGATAGCTGTGTAACATTGACCAAAGAAGTTAGAAGTGCCATCTGGGCATTAGCACGACGTAATTCTTCTGTACGCTGCTTGAGTAAGTCATAAGTTTCTGCCGCACGTTGAACCACTGCCTTGAGTTCAGTAGGGTCCCACGGTTTGGTGATGTACTTATAAACTTGTCCAGCATTAATAGCTTCTACCAAATCCTCAATATCGGTAAAACCAGTGAGGATAATACGAACGGTATCAGGAAATTGAGGTACAGTTTTACTAAGAAACTCAGTTCCCTTCATTTCTGGCATTCGCTGGTCAGAGATAATAACAGCGACTTCTCCCTCAGCAGCAAGAACCTCAAGCGCATTGATACCGCTGTCTGCTTTTAAGACATTAAAGTCTCGTCGAAAAGTACGATAGAGCAAATCGAGATTATCTGGCTCATCGTCAACGACTAAAAGTTTAAGTTTCTTAGGTTTTTCTATCGTCATTAATTGCCTACGGATTTTATCAATTACAGGAATCGGATTATCCATAAGATAATTCCTTTAATTCTTATTGATATTGTGATATTCAATACCAAGCTTAATTTAAAAAAACAAGTATTAACTTGTGGAATATCCTGAATTATTTAATGTGGGAATCAAACCTTACGTATTTATTTCTAAATGCAGTATCCGTATTTTCAGATTATGCATAAGGAATTACACGCAAACATACTTATGTTATTGAGTATTTTTTATTTATAACCACAATCATACATGGTCGGCAAGTGTTACATCCCAAATCGCTCTATACTAGCTATGTAACAAATTGTGTAGAAGCAAGCATTAATTTTCCCGTAGTTACGGAGCATCATAACTATATGTTGCGTAATCAAGAACGAGTTCAGGCGCCTACCGTAGAATATATCTGACTAGTAAAAAGCAAGAGCGTTCTATGACCTCCCAACCACAAGATACTCAAAACCCCGGCAATATGAGCTCTGAAGAGAAATCTGAGCTATTGCGAAAACTCAGACAGAAACAAGGTAATTGGGTGGAATGGGGTTCTGCCATTACGCAGTTGCAAAAATCTGGTTACAATCCCCAAACAATTTTTGAAGAAACTGGTTTTGAGCCAGTTCAGCAAAATCAAGTCACAGTTGGCGCCCAAGTTTATTCGTCTATCGAAAAAGTTGGCGCTTCAGAAGAAGTACTATCCCACTTTAGTCAACGTGCCAGCGATGTACTATACGAATTTCGCTTACTAACTCAAGAGGAACGTGCTTCTGCGGGAGAACTTGCCTTTAAACACCAACTTGACTGCGACGAAGCCAGAGAAATTGCGCGAGCAATCAAAGATTTTTCCCGCTTCCGTAACCCTCCTGAAAATTTTACTGCACACCCAGGTGACGCAGTCGCATATCAATCTTGGAAACTCGCGCGTCAATACACCGACTTGCAAGAACGTTCGCGTCTCATTGCTAAAGGACTACGTTTTGCCCACTCACCCCAAGCACGTAAACAAATCGAGCAATTATTAACAGACTTTACAGTAGTAAAACAACGTCCCGCACCAACTCTACCTTTTTACCGTCTTGAATCAACAAGCGAGTTAGCACGCATTTTACCCGTAGCAGGTGAAATGCCATTAAAACCCGAAGACTTAAAAGCTGTACCAATAGTTGAAGAAATAGGCGCCTTTCGCATGGTGCGAGTTTCGGGAGAACAAGCATGGATACCACTACCCGGTTGGCAAGTAGTACTAGCAATAGAAGACCCTGTAGTTATTTTATCTAGTACTGAAAGACTACCCAACCAAACCGCGAATTCACCATTAGAGCAAGTGGCAGTGGTTATCGACCGTGCCCAACGTCAGTGGGACGATAATAGCTATTTTGTCATCGATAATAATGGTGAACTAGACTTTCAATGGTTTGAAACGGCGCCGGAAGTACCAATATTAGGGAAAATAACGGTTATCGTGCGTGCTAAAAAAGTACTCGACGAGGATTTTAATAAAGACTCCTGGCAAATCGAAGAATAGATTTGATGATGGGACGGGCAAGGATGCCCATCCCACAAGACAATATTGTCATGCTGAGGCACG
>ERZ1066124.387-NODE-387-length-31634-cov-24.895817_pt1 | contig 31634 bp, 27 predicted proteins | sample MGYA00382771_ERZ1066124 | MGnify/ENA primary metagenome ERZ1066124 (study PRJEB33369, sample SAMEA5778354) | biofilm metagenome | biome: Industrial cooling water; feature: Water cooling tower basin; material: Biofilm | place: United Arab Emirates | collected... | reverse complement strand
TAAACTCTCTAAAACTATGAAACAAATTCTGCCCACGTTCGGCGCCTCCTATTATTGCATCGTTTGCGGCGCCGTTGAAGTTGAAAATGACTCTCGAAGACTCAGTTGCTCCTAGAGTTTCATCAGGTACGATGTTACTTTGGGCAAAACTAGAACTGATAGATGTGGTAAAAACACTTACGCATCCGAGTAAAATAGATGTACTCAAATGCCAAATAATACTGCCCAAACCAACATTTTTCACTTCGAGTCTCCCCTGATGCCTAATAGTTCAACGATTCGGAACAATTGATTTACGGAATGGGCGCCTATCTGTAATCATAAAGACTGGCAAGCCAAAAATGATAATCAATATGTTTTCAACAATACCATGAGAATGTTTCTGCAAAAAAGTAATCTATGCTACATTTATGCGTCACCTTAATAGTGGTATAGTTTTTTCATATATTAAGTATAAATCCTCGTTTAATCTTAATTTCGTTTAAAAAGCTTTAAAATCAGCCAATGAAGCACCTACCTCGCAAGCATCGACTACTGGTATCCCTTTGCTGTATTAGCCTTACAGTATGTTTATGGTTAGGTAATATTACACATATTACTACTCTTCAAATTGGTAAAGCTACAAATGCACAAAACAGTACATCAAGTCAATGGGTACAAGAAGGTGTAAACAAATATCAAGCAAACCAATACCTTAATGCAATTAAAGATTGGAACAAAGCATTAGACATAGAAAAAAATAATAGTAACCCTCGAAATAAAGCAATTATTTTAGAAAACTTAGCCAGAGCATACCAGCAAGTAGGACAAACAGAAAATGCAATCAAACACTGGGAAAATGTGGTACAAATGCATGGACAATTGAGAGATGTAACAAAAAAAGGACGCTCACTCACAGAACTAGCACAGGTATACACTAGTTACGGGCAACCCAAAAAAGCAATCCAGCTTTTATGTAACAATGACACAAATACATGTCAAACTGGTTCAGCTTTACAAATAGCCAAAAAGAATAATGATTTTGAAGGACAAGTGGCTGCACTAGGAAGTTTAGGAGAAGCTTATCGGTTATTAGAAGGTTGCGAAGTTGCAGAAAAAGATGATAAACAACCAGAAAAGCAATGTAAAGCAATGCAAGTACTCGAAGAAGCAGATGATATAATAAATAAAAATAAAGTCGATAATAAAAATTATAAAGTTTCTATATTAAATAGCCGTGCCAATATATATATTAACAGTGCGTCATTAAAATATCGTCGTGCTTTCTCTCTCAAAAAGCGGGAAAATATAGCTTTTAGTAGGGAAGTAACCCCCTCATCAAAAATGATAGAAAAAGCTGAAGGTAATGATAGAGATGCATTAAAAGAATTTGAAGAAAGTTACAAAATTGCTCAACAAATCGACGATAAATCAAAGCAAATCAAAATTCTACTTAATGAAATTCCTATATATTACCGTACAAAGCAAGATAAAAAAGCGAAAACAGCATGGATAGACGCTAAAAAATTATTACAATTTCTTCCTACAAGTAGTCAAACGGCTTATACATACATAGATTTAGCAGATAAATTGCAACAGACTGTAGATAAAAATGGTTTACCGATAAGTATGAGCGAATGCTCCCAAGAAGCAGTAGTTAACTTTTCCGAAAACCATTCTGAATCTGAATCTGAAGCAATAAATCTACTGCAAAAAGCTGTTAATCTTGCGCGTCAAATTAAAGATAGTCGTGCCGAATCTTTTGCTCAGGGTAAATTAGGTAAACTATACGAGTGCAGCAATGAATATAATGAAGCACTAAAACACACAAAACAAGCAAGAGACGTAATAGAGAAAAATTTAGCAGCAAAAGACAGTTTATTTCTTTGGGAATGGCAAGCAGGAAGAATTTTAAAAAAGCAAGGTAAAATAGCTGATGCAATTATTGCCTACAAAAACTCTAAAAACAGTCTAGAAAAGGTGCGTCAGGAAATACTGAGTGATAATCGCAACTTTCAATTCGATTTTAGAGACGAAGTTGAACCAATTTACCGTGATTTAATAGGATTACAGTTAAATACACAAGTTAAGAATAAAGAGAACAAACTAAATCAGAATAATAATCAAGATTTGTTGGGTGCATTAGAAACAATGGACTCATTAAAGATAGGAGAATTACAAAATTATTTTGGTAATGATTGTATTCTCACCATTCCAGAAGAAGACTCAAGTAAACCAAATAATTCAGATAATCAAGATAAAAATAAATTTCAAAAGAAAATATTATCATTAATTGGCAATGATAAACAAACAGCCATTATTAGTTCAATTATTTTAGACAATAAGATAGCAATTATTTTAACTTTACCCACAGGAGAATCAAAAATTAATTTGAGTGAAATAACTCTTCTAGAGCAGGTAAGTAAATACAGCGATGCCTTAAGAAGAGAGGCGCCTGAATCTCAATATCTTAAGCCAGCAAAAATTATTTACGATGAGGTTATTGGTAAATTTGAACAAAGCCTAACTTCACAAATAAAGACGCTTGTGTTTGTGCAAGATGGTGTTTTTCAAAACGTACCAATGGCAGCTTTATATGATGGTAAGAAGTTTTTAGTTGAGAAATATGCGGTTGCAACTACTCCTAGTCTGTTAGTTACAGACAATAAAGATGTTGAGCGAAATAACTTACAAGTATTAGCATTAGGTTTAAGCGATGTTAGTGAGATAAGTAATAATTCACAATTAAAATATGTCAAACAAGAGTTAGATGCTATTCCCAATAAAACACAACTTGAAAACGAAAAATTTACACGTGAAAATATAATACAAGAATTAAATAAACAAATATACTCCGTAATTCATATCGCGACTCATGGTAATTTTGGTGTAGAGCAAGAAGATACATATTTAGAAGCATGGAACAAAAAAATTACTATAAACGAACTAGATGAAATAATTCGTAATACTACGAGAAGACAAAACAGAATTGATTTACTTGCTCTGACAGCTTGTAACACAGCTGTAGGAGATGAACGCTCATCGTTGGGTTTGGCAGGAGTTGCCATACGAGCAGGAACAAAAAGCACTCTAGCATCTTTATGGTCTATTGATGATAAAAGCACCGCCAAATTAGTTGATGTCTTTTATAAAGGTTGGAAAAATCCCAAACTGACTAAAGCGCAAGCATTACAAGAAGCTCAAAAAGCACTAATTAAAAATGAAGACAACAAAAATGAAGACAACAAATACAAACATCCTTATTACTGGGCGCCGTTTGTATTGGTAGGAAATTGGCAATAAAATTAAACGATAAAAAATACAGCAATCAGCAGATTGCTGTAAAGTAAACATTTAAACGTTTATTTGCTTAATTATTTCCTGTAACTGTTTTTGTAAATCTTTACTGCCATCTTTTTCTGCTAAGTTACGAAGCAATAGTCGTTGATATTCTCGTGTCTGTTCATCTGAATCGTGCGATTGTAAAGTTTGTGTAAATGCATCATACCATATACCTTTAGCCGCATAAATTTCTGCTTTGTCTAATGGGTCATTACTTAGTTGAATTTGCCTTTTTAAATTAGATGGCATTTCTATTAATGTAAACGTAGATTTATCTTCATATGAATTTGATAAATTAGTCGCATCGCAATAAATTTTTACTTTCCAAGTATAACGTTGATTCGGTTGTAATTCAGGAGCTTTTGGTAATATGTACTTATTAATTCCTTGCTTACTTTGTATATCACCCATATTTGTTAAGTAAAACGGTTTATATTCTCCAAAACGAGATATAGCAATGTCTATTGGATAGGATTTTGAGTGCGGAACATACCAAATCAAAGTAGGATTTTCTAATGTCATGAAACCTGGATAATACTTGTGCGCTAAAATTGTTAAATTGATTGCTGGGTCTGCTGAGTTTGACTTTTGTTTACAGAAGCCAGTGCGGATTGTTCTACTTGTCGTATTGCTTTTAATTGGTGTAACATTTGGAGGTATTTCATAACCTCTTCTATGTCTCCGTTTATGTTTTTGTTGACTAGTATTATTTTGACTAATAACAGATTGATTATTAGCCAGGTAATGAGCATTAACAGGGGTTAGAATACTAAAACATAGTATCAATGAAACAAACAAAAGAATGTATTTGTTTCTCCAGATTCTAAAGGAAAATTTATGCTTACTCATGGTTTGTACTCAAATATTCTCTTATTTATAGAATACGATTTTACACGTAGAAATACCACAAATAAGAGTGCCTACTAAGATGCAGAAAACTGCATTAAAATATTTAGGGGTTACATATTTGGCGCCATAATCAACCTAACCTGCTAGTAACCCCACAACAAAGTCCCCACAACAGCAAAGTAAGTACGTTTATTCCCCTCTCCTCCCAGGAGAGTGGTTAGGGGAGAGGTTCTACCACATAAACTCACAAACAGTTCCTTTAGGAGTATGAGCATACCTACGAAATTCACCACGGAGTTTTGTTGCTAAATTTTTAGTTAACTTTGTTCCCAAAGACGGAGATTGAGAAGTTTGATTTATACCTATACCATTATCTGTAACTCGAATTACTTGCCTATCATTCTCTTGTTTACAAACAATATGTAAACGTGTGGCGCCGTAAGCATACTTACCCACATTAATCAATGCTTCCTCAAGAAATCTACATAAACCTCGCTTATCTTCTGTACTCAACTTAGAATCATCAATCGAGTCAAATGTAATAATTTTGATATGAATTGTTTGGAAATTAGGAAAATCTTTTTCTAAAGTATGAATATAAACGTTCTGTAATAATTCTCGTAATGGTTGGTGCAAGTTGATTGTCATATCATTTCCTAACACCAAAATATTCTCCTCATCTAGCAAATGCGCTTTCTCATCATCACAAATATCTCGAATTTCTTTATTTAGATACTCTAACTTTAACATTACAGATTCGGAAATACCATCTCTCTCTCTCAGAAGTAATTGTAAAGTTTGTAGCGGTTCATTATGAATTCTTGTAAAAATACGCTGTTTAACTGCTTCTTTTTCTCTAAGTCTAGATTCACGTTCTTTAATGTTCTGGTAAAAGCGGTAAAACAAAGTTGCCGTCAAACCTCCACCATTTAACCATAAAATAATCATACTTGGAACAATAGGAACCCACCAGCCAATAATAATTAACCCATAACACAACAAAATTAAAAACCCGCTACTTATTAGTAAAACAAGCATTATTTTCCAAGGAGATTGGAAAAATCTTCCCAGACTAATTCCTACTACCCCCCAAACAAAAATCCATATATACTCCCAACCATCAGACCAAACTTGAAGTAATGGTCTTCCATCTAACACCGCACTAGTAATTTGGCTTGTTTCATGAGCTAGCGCTTCTACACCATATACCAATGCAGGGTTTATACCTCTAACAGCAGATGAATAAACAATATCCTTCTGACTTAAAGCAGTAATACCTACTAAAACAATACGGTTATTAAACCATTCAGGATTTATTTTTGTGCCATTTTGTAGTTTTCCCTTTTCAACTTCACCAGCAGAAATAAAGCGAAAAGGTTTATTTCCACTACGATAATTTAATAATATTTGATTTTCGCCAGCATCCGCATTAATATATCCACCAGAATTAGTTTGAAAGCGCGTAAATTCTACCGAACCAAAACGAGTGGCGCCTGGGTCTTTTTTCCCTCTTTCCAGTAAAATCTTTTGATTATAAACATTTAAATAACGTTCTGCTAATAACAAAGGAAGAGATAAGCTAGGTTCTGGTTGTCCATGAGAAATATCTAAAATACTGCGTCGTAAATAACCATCGTCATCAGGTATTGCATCCACAAATCCCACCATATCTGGATATATCTTAGGTGGTGGTGCTATTGTATACCCGTCACGGTCTTTTCGGACTTTTTGAATAGCAAATACGTCGCTATTATTTTCATCGCTAAAGATTGCGTTTAATCGCTTACCTCCAGGTTCAATAGGAAAATCGCGAACGATATCAAGACCAATAGCAGCAGGTTGATATTCGCGAATTTTTTCTAAAAGATTAGCGATATTTTCATCAGGAATAGGATATTTTTTTACTCTCTGAATATCTTTTTCAGTAATGCCAACAATTACGATTCTTTCGTCCATCGGTTCTGGAGGACGTAAGCGTAAAAAATTGTCAAGCATTACTAATTCAAAAAATTGTAGCGAACCTGTTAAACGTGCGATAACAACAGCAGTAAAAATCAATAAACCTGGCAGTAACCCAACCTGCCAAACAGCAAATTCCAACTTAATTTTTTTCCAAAATTGATGCATAACTATTAACTTATAAATATTTATATTTTAATTAACAATCAATCAATTAACCCTTCTTCCCTAGCTCGAATACCCGTTTGAATTCGGAGATTTACTCTCTTTTCTGGACAATCATAAATACCCAATGCATCCTGAATATTTGACCAGTGGCGCCGTACTGTTCTCTCACCTATATTCATCTGCTCGGCTATTGCTTTATCTTGCAGTCCATGATTAAAAGCTAAATCTAAAACTTTTAACCAGTCTTCTTTAATTTCTAATCCTGAGCGCATTTCTTTGGGAGTATACGTTACACCATTAAACGCCCAATCTACTCTCGTTAACATTTCTTGTGTTGTAAGCTTTTTCTCTGCGACTATAAACCCGGCGCCGTGTTCATGAATTGCAAATTTTAATTTAACCAAAGGACGAAAATCAGCACTTTGTACAACAATAGGTAACAAAGGATAACGTTCCATCGCCGTCTTAATCAAATTAATACCTACATCCGAGCGCGCGCTTCCCCCTTCTTTATCTGGTATAGAGATATCAACTACAAATAAATTTGGCTTAACCTTATCTAACTTTTCTAAAGCTTCCCATGCGGTTTTAGCAGTATGCATCTCCACTTTAGGATAACGCTGTTTTAAAACCTGAACAGTCGAACCTAAAATTAACTCATGGTCATCAACGGCTAAAATTTTGATATTTTCTTCATTTAATTTAACTTGACTCATGGTAAACACTCCTTAAAAAATTAGACTCATTATCGAGCGTACTTTACTATTATTTCTCCAACTAAAGCGACAAACTAGCATCGCATCTTTAAAATAATAACAAAATTTACCTGAAACAAAAATAGCAAAAATAATATTAATATAATTTAACTCTCTTATGCATCTAATATTTCTGATAACAAGAGCATCTTGATAATTAAATTGAACTAAAATTTCATTAAAATCTCCTTGCTTGGCTAAACAAACCTCTATTTGTTGTGGACTTTTCTGCTGCGACAGAATAACTTGAAACAACCTATTCAACACCGATAACAAGACCCGACAGTATATTGGAGACTCATTATCCCAGTCGGTCGGTAGCTTCATTACCCAACCAACAGTAGTAACCTTTGTCTTCCAAGCCAAAAGCAAATACTGAATCGCCAATGGTAAACTATCATGAACATAAGCAGGGGACAGGTGATTAATCAACTCCGTAACAGCATCATATATCTTTTCGATGCTATTTAAATATTTTTCCTTGACTTGACCACAGTTTGGAGTAATATTTCTATCTAATAGTTCTATACTGCGGCGAAGAAAAAAAGACTCTTGTAACAAGCCATTTTTAGCGAACTCCGCTTCTTCCTCAAATTCCATAGATTGCTTCTCATACCACCACTGCAATGCATTTTTAGTACGATAACGAGAACCCAAAAGCATTGCTATTACCATAAAAGCAGTTAAAATTACAATCTGCTCAACGAATATCATTTTTAAAATCTAAATAATAAATCAATTGCCATAAACTACACAACTAGATTGGTTGATGACTTAATATAAAGTAATATTTGTAATAATGTAATAGTTCTCTGTGACAAAGTTTAGGCAGAAAGTAGCTAAAAGCGTGGCACTTTTATGCCATCAGTCAAAACATGACAAGGTAATAGTACATAGAATAATACAAAACCTGTAATACCTCCATATGTAATCCCCATTATCAACCCAATTAAAACCAAATTAAAAAAAGTCCTGGCGCCTAAACTCATAAAACCCAACGTCAAACCCTTGTAGAGACGCGACATGTCGCGTCTTTACATCCGTTAACCGAGCAGTATTGATAGTGATTCGTTACATTAATTTAGGTAAGTTGACGCAGATTTTAATCCCCCCTGCCCCCTTAATAAAGGAGATAAATAAAAACATTCTTAGCCCCCGCTTATTAAGGGGGGTTGGGGGGATCAGATTTTACAACTCCTCAAAACTTACTTCACAATAAATGTTGCACTATCGCTAAGTTGAGAACTACCATTACTGAAATTTGCAGTTACCCACCATTCTGCACTAGCTCGTGCAAAACGCACCCCAGGACTAACTGTACAAGTACTTTTGCTAGTACAATTAGCTTGTGCAGGGGTAAAATCGCGATTAATTTTACCTGGTATATTAGGGTTGCTATACTCGTTAACCCAAAGTTTATAACTAGTAGCTCCTGGTACCGCTTGCCAAGAAAAACTTGGCGTATTTGTTGTAATTTCACCTTTTGGCGAGATAAGTACGGGCTTTGTCACACTCACAAGCTGTTTAAAAGTTTGACCAGAAGGTTTAATTAAACCGTTGATGTCAAAAAGTCCAAACCTACCCTCACGGTCATTTTTTGCATATCGGTCAACAAGTTGATACCAACAAGCAACCGGAACAAAATTCCAAGTGTTAATTAAAGCGATAGAAGAGCGCAGATGGTCAGCTTGGTCGTTTGGAAATCTGGAACCATTCCATCCAGTTGTGCTACTGAAACCAAATTCAGTCAACCAAATCGGTTTGTCATCGCTTTTGGCTAACATCGCTTGTCTAACTCGCTCAACACCAATCTTGAAGCACCACAGTTTTGAAGATTCAACTCCTGTTGGACATTCATTCGGTCCATAACTCCTGCCACTAGAATCACCAGGATAAACACCAGTATAAGGGTGCATTGACAGCGCATCAAAGTAACCCTTAATGCCAGCTTTATACATTTCGTTGACATAATCAACATCTCCAGCAGCAATGGCGCCTGCTAAAACTGTAGCTTTGGGGTCAACACTCTTAATTCTGGTATAAGATGCTTTTACTAGATTTGTATATTGTGAGGCGCCTTTAAGATCAATAAACAAATTGTTCAAGTCGTTAATTGCCCAAGGACGAGAGCCAAGCGGTTTCCAATTACCTTTAAGATTAGGCTCATTCCATATTTCCCAAGCATAAACCCGACTACGGTAACGCTGTACAAGTTTAGCAATAGCGTTAGCATAGTCATTGTAATTAGTTGGTGGGTATAGCAAGTAATCTGTGTAACTTGAGTCGTTGCATCTTTTATTTGGCGCCGATGAAGCCCAGCATGGTGTCTGTCCCAATTCAATAATCAGCTTAATTCCTGCTTTTTCGGCAGCAGACACATCTGCGTCTAGTTCATCCCAGAACCATTGCGGAGTTATTCCTGCTTGTTGCGGTTCCATTAAATGCCAAGTTACTGGTAAACGAACAACTTTCGCTCCTACTTGCTGCATTAAACTAATTCGCTCTGGCAAATTACGTCCTACCTGTCTGGCAATATTAAACTCATGTACTCCGTATAACTTACTACTAATTTGTTGTGCTATAATCGGTCGCAAAAATGTAATTTGAGAGAAAAAGAATATCAATTGTAAAACAATAACCAGCATGAAAATTGATATGAATTTTCGCATGAGCAATCTCCTTATTTTTATTGAAGTTCATATTCTTACTTCTCCACACTCCCAAAATTTAGGCGCCTAAAAACATACCCAAACTCTGACCCGAAGCTAGCCTAAAAGTACCAGCGGGTAAAGCAGCGGAAAACGTACTGCGAACATCTGCAACCAAATCAAAACCAGACCCCCTGGCAACAAACAAATCAAACCCAGCAGCATCTGGTCTAGCAAAATAAGTTTCACCAATACCCAACTGAATCACATCTCCCCTAGATAAATCAGAAATTTGAGCATAATCACCATTACCAAAACCATAGTAAGACCCACTGCGGTCGCCTAGAACAAATGCATCATTATTAGCTCCACCTATCAAAACATCAAACTCACCCTTACCGCGCGAAAATTGATTAGTACCCAACAAAATATCATTACCAGCATCACCAACCACCAAATCATTGCCAGCAGAACCAATCAATAAATCATTCCCACCACCACCAAAAAGAGAATCATTACCAGCAAAACCATCAATTGTATTATTAAAATTATTGCCTACAACCCTATCACTATTACCAGTCGCCAAAACGTTAGTAAAATTTACCACTTGAAAATTTAACGAACCAATTCTTGGAACATTGTTAACAGTCAAACGATTTTGACTTAAATCAACATTTAAAGAAGCTACAGAGGCGCCAATCGAAGCATTAATTGTATTCCCTAGAACATTAGGAGCAATAATTCTTTCAACATTCAATAATTGGTCAGTTCCAAAACTACTTTTACCAATACCACCACGAGGAAAAAGTGAGATAGCTTGCCCAAAATTACTATAATCAACAGTATCAAAACCGCTACCACCATTAATTAAATCACTTCCAGCAGAAGAAACAAAAGTATCATTACCTACAGAACCAAATAATTTGTCATTATTTTTAGAACCAAAAACAGTCATGATTTTTTATCCAATTTAATTACTTTTCAAAAACAAACATCTTTGTGCAGAATAAAACTTACACTTGATGTTTGAGCCGCCAGTGTTTTTACTGACACTTTCAGAGTAAAACAGCAAGCAAGTAGATAAAAGAACCAAAGCGACCACTTTACTGGCACGAAGAGTTACCAGTAAATGGCACAAAACTGTCATAGACCCATCCGGAAAAAAATTGCAGCTTCCAATGGGATTTCCAAGCTTATTACAGGCGCCACTCTAACAGCTTTCTCTTCATTTTTTTGATAGAGTAATGCTTTAATCGCTGTTCATCTCTATGTCCCAGGTACCTTATATCTTGCACCATTCTCAACAAGCTCAAAGAAACCGGGCTTCTTTACGATAAACTAGGGTTTCTAGCAAAATCTTTCTCAAGAAGCCCGGTTTCTCGGACTGGTGCAAGATGTGAGGTACTGCTCCCCCAAACACTCCAAAAAAACTTACCAAACACTATGGTGCCAAACCTCGTAAAAACTGAGTTACTCCTAACTTGCACCATTCGCAACAAGCCAAAAGAAACCGGGTTTCTGTACGAGAGATTAAGCTTTTTTAGCGCAGCTTGTCGCAAGAAACCCGGTTTCTAGACCAGGTGCAAGATGTCAGCCTCCGACTGGCGCCCTTCGCGCTCCAGTAAAATATAGGACTTGCACATCTTTCTGAAACCCTTGCTATATATAGGATTTTAGAATGTGCAAGTTAGGAGGTTAGCGGCATATACTTTTCCTCAAAAGGCTATTATACAAGGTTTGTATCAGTTAACAAACTGCCTAAAATCCCAGAAACAAGGTGGTTGAGGCTTTTTGGACGAGGTGCAGTCCAAGGAACAGCTGTAAAAGAAGTTCTGAGTTTGGAAAAAAATGATAATCAACGTAACGAGGCACTGCGCCTATTATCGACTTGGCAAATTAGTATAGATGTAGCACCACAATCCGGTTTTGAAGATTTGGAGTTTAAGATGATAGTATCAAAAGCTTATCAGGAATGGGAAGAAGCTACTAAGGGACTTACAAAAAATTAATTCTCCATATTGTGGAATGGGCATCCTTGCCCGTTCCATTACAAGGGTGTTTGCTCGGATGCCCACCCACAAGAAATTAGTGAATATTTTATTATTTGGAAGTCCCTAATCCGATTTCAAGTAATCGGTAAAGCTGGAAGGCGCAAAAGTAATTGAGGCATCAAGTTTCCAACTAATCCGATTTTAAGTAATCGGTAAAGCAGCAGTGGGGTCGGGAATATTTGGACACATTAAAAGGTTTCCAACTAATCCGATTTTAAGTAATCGGTAAAGGTTCAGTAAGACCAAACGATCCAACTGGATTGGTTGACGTTTCCAACTAATCCGATTTTAAGTAATCGGTAAAGTTGCGTTCATTCTGACGGGCGGCAATATCGAACTATCGTTTCCAACTAATCCGATTTTAAGTAATCGGTAAAGAGGTCGTCTGGGAGACTTTGCCCAGTAAGGGTTTCAGGCGCCAAATCGACACACTCCTGAAAAACATTATATATGTTGTGAAAAATTGTACAAAACACATACTTCAAACCCTTGCCCAGCAAGCAATCGACACACTCCAACGAAAAAATAGGCATTTGAGCGATTTGGCGGAGTGTGTAGATGACCATGTTACAAAATCTCCTTAATAATGCTGAAAGCTAGATGGTGTAATACTTCGGCGCCTTTGTTCTCCGCTGTCAACATACTTTAAGGGTTATTATTGACTTCTGGTTCTAGACCGTAGCGACGTAATATTAGTTTTCCCTGAGAGATGGTGTTGCTGACGCGCGTATCTTGGGTTACGCGAAAATGGTCAATATTGTCTTTGTTAACATATCTGTCGTACTGTATTCCTCCATGTTGCCGTAAAATTGCAGTGTCGCCATTTGATTCATTCAATAAACCTGTTACTGTAGCTAGGGTTTCTTGTAATTTGACTCGTTTATGTTTTTCTTTAACTTTGTTGTAGTCTGCTCTAAAGGTATCTTGATATTCTAATCGCGAGAAGGGAATTAAATCACCAGATAGTAATTCTTCTTTACACTGGTTCCAAATTAATTGTCCCCATGTTGAAAGTGTCATTTTACCATCTATTTCCCCTAGCATTGTTTCTGGTATTCCTGCTGTTTGCTGTGGAGAAAGTCCAATTCCAGAGTTTAATAATGCTAGTTGCATTATATAAGGTTTAATTAAAGATGTATCTACGGATATTGGTAAACGGGGAATTGTAATTAAATCTGATTTTTCGCCTTCAAATATGTATATTATTTCATCTGCATAAAACATGCCAATTGTGTTAAGATATCCTTGTAGGCTTTTAAAACTGCCTACTAAGTTAAAGTAAATTTTGTATTTGTACTCTTTTAAGGGTGGAATTGTTTCTTGTAACCAAACTATTAACTCGTCTATTCCACTAGAAAAAGATTCTGTACTTGCCATACAAAGTCCACTAGGAGCATAAATGGTAATATTTGTTAAGTTTTGTTTTCTTAGTAAAGCTTCAACGATTTGCGCTGTTGTTTTACCTTGAATTGTATCTGTTGCTATTAAAAAATGGTAGTCTTCTTTACCTTGGCTTAAGTCTTCTTGATAAATTCCATAAATACCATTTAATTCTGCACTTGCACGTCTAATTTGAGGTATTTTAACTGCTGATAGTTGTTCGTCTGCTCTTTTTTTCAAAGTGGAAATAATTGTTTTGATATTTTCTGGTGTCTCTTTTTCGTTAAGATTTGCTGTATCTCGCAGTTGGGAATACCAATCTTTTTCTTCTGGGTTTGCACGATTGATTTGATTGGTCAGTAAGCTCGTGCCTACGGTTGATAAAATGACGCGACGCATGGTGTTTTTCCTTGTTTATTTAAATGAAAGTATATTCGATTGCAAAATTTGCGCTACCACAGTTTTTGAAAACTGTTTTGTTGCTTTTTTTGAGAGTCGAGATACTGTAGAAATTGCCGCGATTCATTTGAGTTATCGGGAAATATAGTTAAAATTTCTAAGTATTTTGTGGTTTTTTTGGGAATTGGTTTTCCATTTGGGTTTTGGGGATTTTTAACTAACCGAACTAAGGGATACATTCGATGCCATATTCTACCTATTTGACCCATTCTTCCTGTTAGTGATGAACGGTAAATTGAACCTTCTGGCTGTATTCCGCGAATTTCGTCTTGATAAGCTCCGTGTAACCAAAATATTGCTTTTGATTCTTCGCTGGTTTCTGCTTCTCTTCCCCATACTTGCACTTTATCTGGATGCCATGCTTCTCGCCACGGCGCCTTTTGATTGATATTTGGTGTAATATTTTGGAGTACCATCCAGTCTTGCGCTATTTGCCGTACTTTGTCGATGAACCCACCCACTTGCTCTAATTTACGGACTTGTACATCGTTAAAAAGTGACCGCTCTCCTAACCATTGCCAATGACAACCAATTAAAGATTTATGTTGGTTTTCATAATATTCTTCGTAAAATAACCGATGGTCGGCTCGGCGCCACGATTTCCCAAAACCTCCCAATACCATACTAAACTGGGTTAAGGCTGCGATTAATTTTTTCAGCGCTTCTTCATGTTTTGGGTCGGGTAGTTTTTTCATTAACAACCAAGTTAGTTCTCCTTCGATATCGTAGGTTGGTTGAATATAACCTCCTCTACCAAATGTTCCTGGGTCATCTTTAAAAACTTGAAAGCTCATTCCCAATAATCCAATAACTGCCTGACCTTGAATTCCACCAAACAAATTATTAACTATTCTATCTGCTGTGTTTTCGTTAGTTAGTCCACCAAAAATCCGTAAAGCATGACCCCGCATTGCTGCTCTGAAAATATTAGCTCTAAATTCTCCCGTGCCATCAATGAGCTTGGCTGCTTGTCCTTGACCTTTGAGACGGGTATAGTAAAGTATATTACCAGTATGTTTTTCTGGTTGACCGTATCCAGCACAAACACGACTACCAATTCCTTTAGAAATAGCTTTTTCCCAAATATTCCAGATTATTTCCCATTCGGAATTATCTAAAGGAGTGTTACTAGAAATACTAAATCTTAGTTCTGGTTTATGTAGAGAAATTTGAATAAAAGCACCTGAACCTTTGTCACTAGATTTAACTTGCCAGTCTTGCTGGGGGTGGACGATATCTACTAAATCTTCTGTCCAAGCAGTATCGGTAGGATAACCACCATGAAAACGCAAAATACCAGGTTTAAAATCACCATCGACTGATTTACCACAATAATAATCGCGTTGTTCTTTTGTACACGCGCGACTGAATATACCTTTCATGCTACTACCAGGATACAATGGCCAACCTAGTGCGCCTATTACCGGACGAATTACTCCATCATCCTGTCCACTATTTGTAATAAATCTCCAAGTTAAATTAAAAATACGAGTTTGAACATTAGTACTAGGTTCGGGAAGTTGGGAATAGGTTTTATCTACCCACTCCCCAGTCCAACGTGTAGCATCTTGTTCGTTAGCACCGGGAACGAGTCGTTGAATTTGGCAACGTCCGTTAATTTGGGCCCGAAATAACATTGGGACTTTTTTGGCAGGGTCGGGAATTGGCATAATTTATTTTTCTTGATTTCTCTTGATGTTTATTTGTAACGTTGCGTCCACCAAACAATACAGTCACACAGTTGCGTCAAAACAGCTAAAGCTACTCGTTGCTCGTCTATATGTAACTTCCATAGCTCGTCAGACATAGCTTGAATTTGGCTGGTATTTTTAGCATCTACTGGTTCGTTAGGAATTAAAACTCCTGCTTGTTCCATAATTCCGACTAATGCGTCCCAAGTTTCTTTCCAATATTGAGATTTTTCTGGTTCTTTAGCTTGCAAGCGCAAATGTTCTCCCCAAAAACGCTCTAACCCGTAAGCAACAGCCATCCTCATTTTATACGACTGGTTGAGAGACTTTTCATCGCGTTGCTTGGCGCCCAATACTAATTTTTGCGCTTCTCGGTCTAAATCGTATGATTTCCAACCCATAATTAATAGTCTCCTGCTAATCTTACTCGACAATGCCCAAAACCAATCGACTCTAACCCACCAAAATAAAGCTCTTGAGATGTTTCTTCGCCAAAAGGTTGCCAACCTTGTTCTTTTAAAGCGATGGGAAATACCATTACACTACCTTCTGGTAAAGCTTCAACATTAAAAAATGCACTTCCATCTACTTTTTTCTCGTCCGCAGCTAGTTTCACCCTACTTTGACGGTAAAGTGCCATATCGTGTAACATCGCAATATCTTTGTTAGCAACTACCAATAAATTATCGGGAGCTAAATCCGCATCAGTTGGTATCCAAGCAGAAAGATCATCTTCGTGTTCAATTTCGATAAAACCCAGGTTAAAAAATAGAACTCGATGATTGGTGCCAACTTGACGACTTTGTAATGCTTTCGGCGCCGTATATGGTTTGGGTAAATTTGCGGAGATACCAGCAATTTGCTTGTAGCGTTTGAGCAACCAAGGACATGTTACCCAAACAATAGGTTGACCGGGACAAAATACAGGTAGCCATACTAAAGATGCGTATTCAAACTTTACTAATGCTTCTGTTGTCGTGTTTTCTGCATTCAATATAGCTTCGTGACCATACCATTTATTTTCGCTTCCTTTGGTATGCGAGCGCATATCTGCTCTAAATCTACCCCGAATCGAACTACCAGGAATAATTCCTGTCTGGGTAAACTGGTCACGGAAAATTAGATTTAAATTACCCGTTTCTTCCCCTGCACTTGCTCCGATATGTAAAGGCGCCAAAGTTTCAATTATGCCGTAAGCTTTTTTGTACATGTATATTACTCCTAGTTAATTTGTTTTAAGGGTAAAGGTAACGCTAACCCACAACCCCAACGCTTCAAAGAAGGGCCTTCTTGGGGAAACCATTTACTATCCCAATCTTGCCAAGGTTGATTTATTGGTTCTGCCAATACATAAACAGTACCCGCAGGAACCGCATAACGTCCTCTAGAAAGCAGCTTAGTTTCACCTTTTCCACCCAAACGGTAACGAAAGGGTATAGGACGGTCTGTAAATAGCGCTTCTACTCTCCAACTTTTTTGCTCCTCTTCTAGTACTGGTTCTCGCTTCGATAAACGGTTGGAACCCCAAACTGCAGGTGTAATTAAAGCAAAACTATTTCCTACGGGTTGCTTGAGCAATAAATCGAGTTCGCTGCAAATTGGTTCGCATCGCACATCAACCAAATGTCCTTCACCACCAAAGCGATACCAACCAGCGTCAAGTTCGGTGTTAGAGAGGTAAACTAAACAAGTACCTATTTCCATTTGGGCTGAGTTTTCTAGAAATAAACTACCTTGTTCTTCATAATTTCTAATAACGTGTCGTTCCGTAAGTTCCATACGTGGATGCAGGTGTGCTAAAAACTTCCAAGGTTTTTTCTTGATTCGCTTTGGATTATTCCAGTCATTAATCGCTAACCAAGTATGGGTTTCAAATTTACCAGTAGGAGAGTTACCTTGTTGATTTAACCATGCTTTCACATCATTGTGCCAATTTAGTTGCTCAACTATTTTGTCATCTTTGACTAAATAATTACGTGGAGTGGGGACATAAAAGTTCTGTCTATCTGACCCAACCTCATCGACATCTGCCCAAAATGGCCCTGCCAACATCAAATCACGAATATCTACATGTTGTTTGGAAGCTGCAAATAAACCTGAAAGAGTTGCAGCACTGGGAGGAAAGTTAGAACCCGAACGTCCTACCAAGTTTTCTGGTGAGAGAAATCTTCCTGAACTACCGTAGAGTAAACCCAAGGGTTCAATGATAATTAGATGTGTAAAGGGAGGACGGGGGGGAAAATGTTTTGGTTCTTTGGATGCATTATTTGTGGTTTCTACTGCTGACATAGATGAAATCCTACTTTCGCTAGGTTTATAATCCAATTGGTTAAAGCTTTGTTGACTTTGGTTTGGTCTAATTCTTGAGAATCTTCTTTGTAGTACTTTAGTTCGTCACCTAGTATTCCGGAATATGTCTTGGTTAAGTCGGCGCCTGTTGAGTGTAGTTGCTTGTGTTTGTCCTTAATGATATGTATATGTTTGGGGAAATATATTTCAAACAAACCTAAAGCAACATCTAAACCATCGTCATCAAAAGCATGACGCGATTCTAAAACAGCGACATCATTATATATATGTGTCCAATTTTGTTTTGGTTTACTCTCGTTTTTGTCACGGTCGCGATAACTTGATAGTAAATCTGTTTCTAGTAGCCACCAAGGACACACCCATTCTAAGTGATTTCCATTATTGAATAAGATACGGAAAGCAATGCGGTCACGTCCATTATTTTTTGCAGATTTTTCAGCTTCTCGACAATGTTGTAACACATCTCGTTGTGGTATTCCAGCAAATGCCCATACAAAACCAACACTAACTGTAATTTTCTTTTGAGTGGCTTTATTTTCGTACCAAATTTTGGTTTTAAAATCTCTAAACCAATCAACACAATACCTTGATTCTAATTTTTCACCTGAACCTTCTTTATCATAGAATACACCTAAAAAATCATCACCTCCAGCATAAATAACTCGACCCATTTTTAAGGGTTTATTTTTGAACCACTTACCCCAATTTCGCATTTCCTCACTAAAATCATGGGTTTTTTCTGGATATTTTTTTAGATATTCACCAGCTTGGTCTCCATCTCCTTGAAACCATCCTTGAGGGTTGGAATTATTTTCTTTGTGTCGATTTAAGTCTTTAAAAGATGAAGGTTGTAAGTCATTAGATATCTGTTGTATCTCCTCAATTAACGGTTCAATATTTGCCTTGTCTTTACCAAACTTATCTCGAAAATTTTCTATTAACTTCTTTGTAACACTATCATAGGTAATCATTCGCTTGATTAATTCAGGAACACTGAGTTCTTCTTTCGTATCAATAAATGATTCCCCTAATTTCTTACTCAGTGCTATACAGAAACTAGTAACATCTTTTTTTTCTTGCTGGTAATTATATTGACGAGGGTCAGAAATTTGACCAAGTTTGGGATACGCAATTGCATCTACACCAGAAAGAGTGGAACTTTCACCCTGCCAATTTATACCCGTCCAATCGCGTCCACGTTTTTTCTCATTCAGCTTCTCCCTGACTTTACTTATACTATCACCTGGATTACCTTGAACCCAAAAAAATTCCCATGCATATTTTGTCCATAAACCCCAACTTCTTTTCCAAGCTTTGTAATCACCTGGAATATTATCTTCTATCCAAAGACGGCAAGTTTCAGTGACGCATTCCCAAGCTGTTAACAGTACAGACTTAGCTTCGTTTTCAGGAAAATTTCCCTCAATAATAATTTGATTGGGCATTCCCTGAGTTATATTTGGTAAAGCAGGAGAAACAACTTGACAACCATATTGCTTTGCAGAGTTACAAATTACCCAAGATAAATAAGAAAGTAAATAAGAACTTCCATATAAATCTCGTAACTTCCGCGATTTTTCAATAAACCCTTGTACTGGAGCAAAGGTTATTACAGTGTAAATTTGATTCGACATATTTACTATAATTCTATACGAGTGTAAAATATTACATTTTAATTTAATCCTCTTTTAGCCAGAAAAAGCTCTATTTCGGATTAATTTAAGATTTTATATTTTCTCAATACTCCTTAACATTTTGTTAAGTGTATTAGAACCTCAGCTAGTGCTTGTACCATTGGACGAGTTGATAAATTATCTCCTCGCTTTAAACTATGGATGCTACCCGTGAGTAAAGGTGCTGTTTCCAATAATTCGTTTGTTTGCTCTTGCCAACCATTAGCAAACAAAACTTCATCATTTACAGCATCTAACTGGCTGTGAATTTCTGCAATAATTTTTAATCCCAGAGATTGACAAAAATCTTCCCACTCAGCAAATTTATTTACATTCCCTGACAAAATAACTGCGTGGGTTGCTGGTTGCATAATTGTCTTGTTTTCATCTGTAATTTTACCACCAACATCGATAATATTTATTAACTGGTTTGCACTTTTTACCCATTTTGCTGCTTCTAATGCAAATTCTGGGGTGATATCTGCTTTATTACTGGGTTTTATGTCTTCAGCGAGTGATTGATTATTTTCATAAGTTTCTTGATGCCAAGACCCTTCACCATCGGGACAAGCCGTGATTACATAGGGATAAGGGGCGCCTAAGTTTGCTAAAATAGCTTTTTTCAAACCATCGCGTAAACACGATTTACCAGAACGGGGTGGTCCACACAAGACGACCTTAATAATATTGCGCTCTGCTTGCTTATCTTCTGTTTCAATCACATCTCCAACTTGATATTTTGATGAACCATGAGAGATAGTAACTATATAGTTTTTATACCTTAACGTTCCAGTCGGTGTACTAATTTTAGTACCTAATTTCGGGTCAAAGACAGCAACTACTTGGTATAAATGAGCTAGTTGATGGGCAATAACGTAACTAACTGCAACTGATTGGGCGCCGTAAATAAAAATACGCTCTCCTCCGGGAATTTCCTCAGAGTCAATCATTTGATTTAATACTTCTAGAGCATCTTTGACGATGCGGTCACCCTGTGCAGGAACGTTACGATTGAACCCTACGTGTAATACCTCACCCTTTAACGCCATTTGGTAGCTATGTATACTTTGCATTGCTTACGCCTCTAACAATAGATATACTATGACATACGGGTGGAAGGCGCCTTTTCCAGTTGTAGTAAAGTATTATTTTTAAAGAATGGTATTTTATATGACATTGGATAATCAACCAGATGTGGTATTAAATTTAGTGTGAAAGCAACGGCTGCCAAAATTGGACAAAAGTGTCAATCGATACAAGTCGTTTAACGAAAAAGTCGAGAGTCCTGAGAATGTAGAGTTACCGGACTTTTACCAACATATATTAGTGTCAAACTTAACCTATCCCAATAGTCTGCTGGCAATTCATTTGCATGTTTAAAACCTCTCCCAACCCCTCTTGTCGGAGATGTGAGCAAATGTACTCCCACTTTCCCTACGAGGAAAGAGGGTTGGAGCAATACTGCTCTGTTAAGAAATTTTCTCGAAATTGATCCCCCCTGACCTTAATAAGGGGGAAAATGAGTACTTTTAGCCCCCAAATCATCGGGGGTTGGGGAGATTTTAGTTCTTACCCGAGCAGTATTGAGAGTAGGTAGACGCATTGGAAGTTTGAGTTAAGGAAATCATGAGTTTTAGAGGTACTTGTGAAAAATTACAAAGTAATGATGTTAGGTTCATCAGGCTCAGGAAAATCAGACAAAATTTACATTAATTAGGAGCTAAAATAATGTTGCGCTTAAAATCTTTACTCAAGACGACACTTGTAATGCCCACAATAGTTATGAGCATGATTGCAGCTACTCATAAACCTGCAATTTCCGCTCAAGACTGTCCTTATAGTGTTTATAACTCTGCAAATAGTTATGCAAATAGCATTGTAACTAAAAACTGGTCTTTCTTATTACCGATGAATATGCGGACAATCGTTGAAGAGTGTACATACTTTGCTAACGAGAATGCATTTATCCTTTACATGAGAATTAATTGGCAGCATCCTTGGGTGGAGAATAAACCTTATTCAGCAGTTGTCAGAGTGCAATCTACAAGTAACGGTAGTTGGACTTGGAGTGCCAAGGATGCTAATTCTAATTTATGGGAGCATCTCGTAACTATAGGTATTATCAAAACCATTACTCAATAGTTAATAGTCAGCAGTTGTTAGGGACTTGCAAATAAAAAAATACCCAAAAATTTCTTGTGGGGTGGGCATCCTTGCCCGCCTTATATTTGGAACGGGCAGGGATGCCCATTCCACATTCCGGGAGAATTAAATTTTTGGAAGTCTTTGGAGGTTTGGAGAGGAGTCTATTTCAAGTAAATTCCACGTCTTAAAACTTCAATTCTTTTATAAATGGGTGGATGTGTATGTTTTAACCAGTGGAAAATAGTTATTTCTTCGTTCATCGCAACTCTAATCCATAAAGTAGCCATTTGCTCTTGATTTTGTTTAGGTGGTTGAAAAGGTAGACGGTCAAGAACGGTTAAAGCTGACGCCATATCATCAACACTAGTTAACCTAGCAGCAACTGCATCTGCATGATATTCGCGCCAGCGACTATGCCAGAAGGTTAGTAAAGTGACTAGAAATTTAGTGATTATTGGCAACATCATTAAAATCATCCACACTAATACACCAATAAAGAAAGCAGTTGCATGTTGCCAATTACCCATAATACCATAAATTAAACCTGCTACTAGCATTAACAAAGCTGCAAATCTTCCGAAGTACCATACAATTAGTTGCATTGGTTTAAAGAGTATCAACATTACACCATCTAAAGCTGCTGAAAGTAAGGTTTTTGCCATTGTATCTAAGTTAGCAATATGTCCTAGTTCGTGTGCCATTACAGCAGCGACTTGTTTCTGGTTTAGTTGTTTGATTAAACCGCTAGTCGCAACTACCAATGCATGAGAACGTGTGGCGCCTACCGCATAAGCATTAGGATTATCATCAGACCATTCAATGCCTACTAATGGAGTTTTGGGCAACCCTTCTGCTTGAGCTAGTTCTTTAACTGCCTTACCTAACCATATTTCAGTTTCAGAGTACAGGTCTTTTTCATGTATTAAAAGTAGGTTAATGATTCGGATTTTTCTTTGGTTAATACAAGTAGGAACAGCAGCAAAATATCTATAAGCAGTTGTAACTACCCAGTAAATACTAGGTACACCAATACATCCCAAGAAAAATAAACCGATAATAAAATTTAAGGCGCCTTGCTGGAACAATAGCAATCCAAAATAGCTTGCGTATACTCCATAGCTAAAAACGGTTAAGCAAAACAATGTCATGATTACAATTACAGCAAGGTTGCCTTTAGCGTTTCTAAATTTCATGATTTATTCCTTATATCTTTGTTTTGATCCCCCCAACCCCCCTTAATAAGGGGGGCTAGGGGGGATCAAAATCTTACAAAGCAAATCTACAATACTTGTATGTACACAGCGAGTAATTAGATTTGATATTTAAAAGCTGTCTACCAAATAACAAAATCTGAAGTTTCAAAATCTGAATTTTCGACAACACTCTCCACACTTTTCATCCCACAAAAATAACAATCATCAGTCAGCAAATACTCGGTATTAGTCTTACGCCAATCACTACCAGGAAAGTCATAAATCCAATCAATCCCGGAATCTACATTTAAAAAACCGCTTACCATCCCGTGAATTACACCAACACCAGTGCTGGCACAGATACTATTTAGCCAGAATACTGCCGGGTCATTCACACCCTCTAAATAACCAGCACCCGCAGCCATTTGATTAATTTGTTGAGGCGCCAATTCTAAGGCTGCGCGTTGTAGGTTTATAATATTACCGCACATTAAACACCAACCACCCCCAAGAGGAGGAACGGTAACTCGACAATACATTTGCGGTGTATTGTTCGGTTTCACTTCTATGTGAGTTCCTAAACATACTAAAGGACGCATGTATTGCAACGCTAATTCTTGAGCAGTTTTTCGAGAAAGGTGATTATCTGTTGCTACCACGATTAAATCGCAAGCTGCAATTTCTTGTTTGGCTGATTCACTTTCGATAGTAGTTGGTACGGTTTTGACACAGGAACCCTCATGGTAAATTTTTTTGATAAGATGTTTGACATAATGCACTTTATACCAATTTTGCTCTACCATTTCTTGGGTGGCGCCAACCATGCGATTCAGGTTAACTGCTTCTAGTTTATCGGGGTCAATTAATACCCAATTTTTAACACCTAAACGTCCTAATAACTCAGCGAAAATTGAGCCAATACCACCACAACCAATTAATCCAACTTTTAGCTGATTAAGAGCTTTTTGATTGGCAGACCCAAAGATTTGTTGACGAGCAAACATGAAATCTACATTGTTCATTATATTTTGAGTATCAGAGACTTCAAATAATGAATTACAGAAATTTACACGCTCAAACTCTCGTCCTTTTCTATCCCAAATCCGAAATTGACCAGATTGTAAATTTTCATCAAACACTCCTGAAATTAAACGAGGTTTTTTAGGAAAACTTGAGGCAATGAAGCGCGCGTATTCTGACTCATAGCGGTCATCAACATGAGAAAAGCCAGGTATACCTTGACCAGTATGAGTGTGAATGTGAACCACATCTAAACCTGGTTGCAGATGATTTTCTAGCAAATAGGAATGAAAATGCTGTTTTAATACCAATCCACTAGCAGATTGATGTTCGTAGCAGTCAGGAGTAGGAATAACCCAAGTTTGAGGGATATATCGGACTTTACGTTTTGAAACTTGATGGCGCCGACAAAATAAAAAACCAATTACTTCTTCATTTACTCTTCGACACTTAAGCATCGACTTACTAAACTCATTCCACATTTGTGAAGGCACATGCACAGATACATCTTGAAAATTTTTCATGTGTTTCATCTTTCTCACCTATTAATCCTCTACTCAGCACTCAGCACTCATCACTCATCACTCATCACTCTTTACTCAGCACTCAGCACTCAGCACTCTTTACTCATCACTATTAATTGCGTGACGCGCGGTTACAAACAAAGTCGCAAGATTATGACCATTTTCCGCATTATTACTAGGTTTCCAAGAATTTAACCAAACATCGTGATTAAATCCTCCTCCCAACCCCACGCAATACCAATACCAACCTTCTTCACTCAAAAATGGGGCGCCGTAATAGCTTTGTCGTGTAAAATGATGGTCTCCTTCTCCGACTGTATTCCACGGATAATTTAAATAGCAACCAATCGGAGGAAGTCGTGGATAATCTGGTGGTAACAAAAATAAAACATCTGTATTGGAAGATGTAAACTTTTGTGAAGACAAAGGCATTCCTTTAATCAGAATAGCAGTATATTTTGTATCATCTACCGTCTTGCTGCCAACAATTATATTTTTAGCAACTTTCTCTAACAACTTAAGTTCCGATAAAATTCGCTGACTTGGTTTAAAACCTGATTTTTCTTGGCTAATTGTAACTGCCATAATTTACCTTCTCAATTCAAAATTACAAAATTAGGAAAATCAAAAATCACATTATCCTTTGACAATTTTTGGTACAGTCCAAACTTTTGAACCTTCTTTAAGTGCCTCATTATTTTTTAAAGGACGAGTACCATTAAAACCTTCTTCCATCACATCATCTTGCCCTATTTCTGGTAACTTTTTTCTCAACTCTTCAACAGTGGCGCCTTGTGGTAAATCAACTAGTTTACCATTAACAACTGCTCTCATTTTATTTCCTCACTTTGTTGAAATTATTACAAATGAATTGTCATGCTAAGTGCAGCGAAGCATCTTAATAAGATTGTACTTGCAGAAAAAGCTTCGCTTTACACTTCACTAAGTTAGTGCAATAACATTAGATAGTTTTGCGGCATTTTTGAGAGGTTGGTTATTGTCATATTTAGGTTGACTATTAATACCAAATATAATCCATAAACCTATCAAACCAAAGACACTACTTATCTTGAGAAAAAATAATTGTTTTGCTTGTCTCGATATTGTATCTTCCAAAAAAGCAACTTTTTGTTCAAGTTTGTGAAAAGATTGTATGTAATCTTGCTTGCAAATATCACTAACTTGAGACTCTAAAGACTCACAGCGACTAGCAATTTCCTCAGTTTGATGTATCAGTAATTCAAACTGTCTAACTTCTTCTTCCTGATTAACTAATTTGCCATTTAACGTCTTCATGAATGATTCCTTTACTTTATTGTTCTCAAAGAAACCTTGTTTCAGTGCTGTTTCATTAATCAAAGACACTAGCACTACCAATGCGATGATAATTTTGGCTAGTATCATGTTGGTCAAATTTATCAAACACCTCAGTTAAATCAACCACACTATTCGCCGAATTTTTTAATTCGCTTCCTAAAGATTGTTCTACTGAAGCAACCTCAACTCGAATTCCTCGTCTTCTTAACTTTTCTGCTAAATAAGCAAAATCAGAATCTCCCGTTACCAAAACTACAATATCTGGTTTAATTTCTAAAGCTAACTCAACAGCATCGATTGCCATGACCACATCAACATTGTTCTCGTACTCATCTCCTTTAGCTTTACCTTCTTTAGTTACAACTAAAAAACCGTTACTCTTTGCCCAATAGACAAATTTCTCTTTGCTTTTTCGCTGTTCTTCAAATCTTTCTTTCGCAGGAGGCAACCCAACATAAATTACCATCTCAATTAACTCTCTCCCTTCTTTCGGGTCAGCTAAATAATCCCGCATTTTACGCCAATCGATTTTGCGGTTAAAATTTTGCGCTGCCATAAAAGCATTATCACAATCTGCTATAACCATGACTCGATGAAGATTCCTCATATCCTTCCACCATTTCTTTTGGGTTTGCTTTTTCTTGTTTACTATTAAAACCTATGGGTGGAATATGCTCTTTCCATCAGAAACTTCATCTCTCCTGTTATGAGTCGCGAACGTTAACGCAGTTTTCCCGCAGGGTAGCATCTCCCATGTCATGCTGAGGAACGAAGCATCTCCCATGTCATAAGTCTTTAACGTAAACATAGTTTTCTGCTTTCTTACCGTCTTAAATATTTTAATTTTCTTTAAAAGTAAAGCTCTGACCAATTTTTTAGCATAAATAAAACATTTGAAGTAACTAAATATGCTGAAAAATTAGGTAGAGACAGAATTAATCACATCTCTACCAAGAATTATAGGCGCCTCATAATTGTTCAGATATATGTAGCAGTTCTAAATCATTTGTCAAAAATCAGATTCCCGACTTTTTAAAAAAGCCGGGAATTTGGTATCGTGATTTTCACAAATCAGATACGATTCTATCGGTAAGGTTGGTTGTTTTTCTTCTCCTAAGTCACTAGCTTAAGGTTTCCAACTAATCCGATTTAAACCTATCGGTAAGGCATGCTGGTTTCCTGAAGGAACAGCGCAGGTTTCACGTTTCCAACTAATCCGATTTAAACCTATCGGTAAGGGTGGCTTTGACTGCTTAATGGAACTGCTCCAAGTTTCCAACTAATCCGATTTAAACCTATCGGTAAGGTTCACTTATCTTATTGATTCACGACCATGAATACTAACCGTTTCCAACTAATCCGATTTAAACCTATCGGTAAGGCCTTTCGTTAAATAGTTTTGCCAACTTAGCTAACTAAAGTTTCCAACTAATCCGATTTAAACCTATCGGTAAGGGCTGATGCTCGGAATTATGTGCAAAGCAACCCTCAAGGTTTCCAACTAATCCGATTTAAACCTATCGGTAAGGGAAGGATTTGAGGAAGGTGACTGGGTGTTTATTCACGTTTCCAACTAATCCGATTTAAACCTATCGGTAAGGTTTATAATGATGAGGAACAGCTTAGTGAAGCTAAATTTTGTTTCCAACTAATCCGATTTAAACCTATCGGTAAGGGGTTACTGTGAAGCATACGGAAACATTCAATTCGTTTCCAACTAATCCGATTTAAACCTATCGGTAAGGCCTATAATCTGTTAGATACTGCCTCTAAAGAAGCAGGGTTTCCAACTAATCCGATTTAAACCTATCGGTAAGGAAACCATCATTTCCGACGAACGCGGAAAGGATGGCGAAGGTTTCCAACTAATCCGATTTAAACCTATCGGTAAGGTCGGTGAGTGGTGTATGCTTGTGTTGCCAGATGAAGGTTTCCAACTAATCCGATTTAAACCTATCGGTAAGGATTGATGTCGGAAGGCTTAAAAGTAGCGTTCATTGTGGTTTCCAACTAATCCGATTTAAACCTATCGGTAAGGTCGGTTTCCGCTTTAGGTGGAAGCGAGAAAAAATGCAAAGTTTCCAACTAATCCGATTTAAACCTATCGGTAAGGCTTCGGTGCGTCAAGCTTTCCCCAAAAAGTAAGTTTAAATGTTTCCAACTAATCCGATTTAAACCTATCGGTAAGGTCAGGGTAAAGTACAAGAACAAAAAAGGGCAAACGTTTCCAACTAATCCGATTTAAACCTATCGGTAAGGAATTGCAGAGCCAGCTTTCGGTGGCAACATTTTCGTTTCCAACTAATCCGATTTAAACCTATCGGTAAGGAACTTCGTCTAGGAGGCTTTGCCTAGTAAGGGTTTCAGCCACCAAATCGACACACTCCTGAAAAACATTATATATGTTGTGCAAAATTGTACAAAACACATACTTCAAACCCTTACCCAGCAAGCAATCGACACACTCCAACGAAAGAATAGGCATTTGAGCGATTTGGGGGAGTGTGTAGATGACCATGTTACAAAATCTCCTTAATAATGCTAAAACCCAGATTACGTAATACTTTAGCAGTCCCGTTGGTTCTTTGCTGTCAATATTCAATACTTTTGAGATAGCTTTTTGAGGAATCTAATAAAGTCGCACATTGCCACTTGATGAGTTATTTTTTACATTGACTGCCATTTTATCCTCAAACTAGTCCTAGCGAAGCATAACGCAGTAATAATGATAAGAACGTTCGTGCCACTTTATGCTTTAAATTACATCTTCGCAAATCACCAATCACTTCGCCCGTCGAAGGCTTATATCTTGTCTATACACGCTAAAGTGTACAAGTGCAAAATATGAATTGAGCTAATTTGGCTTGTTTTTTAATGCGATTATGGTAGCTGTAGGAATAAATCCATCAATTTGTTCAGTTACATCAATAGCTTCTAAACCATAAAGCACTCCATCTTCACCAAACAGTTGAATACATATAATACATCCTACAATTTCTCCAATAAATGGAATTGGAAATAAAACGCGCCCAACTGTAAAATCTAAAAAATCATAAATTAAGCAAATAATTAATTTTTGAATCCACATTATGACTACTCCTTTTAATTTACAACAGAAATGATTTTTAATTACCTTAAAGCAACGATTCTTTATTGTTGAGAGAGTGTTGAAGCACTAAATATAAAGTTTCCAACTAATCCAATTTAAACAAATTGGTAAAGTTTAGCTTCCGCAGAAGGGCAGCAAAAAAAGTTAAAGGTTTCCAACTAATCCAATTTAAACAAATTGGTAAAGCAGCCTCCCATCATCCGTCGCGGCAATCGCTAATTTCAGGTTTCCAACTAATCCAATTTAAACAAATTGGTAAAGGCGCATGAAATTGCAGACATTTTGCGCCGCTGATTGCGTTTCCAACTAATCCAATTTAAACAAATTGGTAAAGACTAATCTTCCACCTGATATTACCAATCAAAGACCAGACCGTTTCCAACTAATCCAATTTAAACAAATTGGTAAAGGAATTGAAGTGGTTGGTTGAGGCTCGTGGTTTATCTGAGTTTCCAACTAATCCAATTTAAACAAATTGGTAAAGAAAAGATACCTCAAATCCAAAAACAAAGTTTATAGTTTCCAACTAATCCAATTTAAACAAATTGGTAAACATTTTGTCTGCTGCTGTTTTTACTGCCGGTCTAAATGTTTCCAACTAATCCAATTTAAACAAATTGGTAAAGGTAACCCAAGTTTCAGCCGTGTGCTGCAACCGGGAAGTTTCCAACTAATCCAATTTAAACAAATTGGTAAATGTCTATTCTATTCAACATCATCAAAAAACTGAAAAGTTTCCAACTAATCCAATTTAAACAAATTGGTAAAACGCAACCTCAATCAAAACTGCACGAGCTTCAGGCATGTGTTTCCAACTAATCCAATTTAAACAAATTGGTAAACTGCATATCAAAAAAAAGGAGGGGGAGTAACATTTGACGTTTCCAACTAATCCAATTTAAACAAATTGGTAAATCTGTTTCAGTTTTATTTAGCTCCCCTGCAATTGCAGAGTTTCCAACTAATCCAATTTAAACAAATTGGTAAAGCTCCCCTGCAATTGCAGAGCCAGCTTTCGGTGGCAACGTTTCCAACTAATCCAATTTAAACAAATTGGTAAAAGCTCGGAAAACCACAGAGACAAGCCTGGAGCTTGTTTTGTTTCCAACTAATCCAATTTAAACAAATTGGTAAAGGGTCGTCTGGAAGACTTTACCCAGTAAGGGTTTCAGGCGCCAAATCGACACACTCCTGAAAAACATTATATATGTTGTGTAAGATTGTACAAAACACATACCTCAAACCCTTACCCAGTAAGCAATCGACACACTGTAATGAAACAATAAGCATTTGAGCGATTTGGCGGAGTGTGTAGATAACCATGTTACAAAATAGGAGTGAATAATGCTGAAAGCTAGATAACATAATACTTTGGCGGTGCCGCAGGTTCTTCACTGCCAATAGTCAAGACTCTGGAAACAGCCTCCTGGGAAACCCAATAAAATCGCACATTGTCCTCAGATGGCTTAACAAGTTTTTTAGATTTCTCAAAAAGTTGTCGCATTTCTTCCAAACTTAAAAAACATTCAAAAACAGAATACTGAACTCTTCGCCCGTAACCCTCTAGAAAGTTTGATAATTTTGTGCGCCTTTTGTCATTAGGAATATCATACACAACTACTACTAACATTGCAAGATATAAGCTGAGTTAATTAGGCTTATTTTTTAATGCAATTATCGTAGCCATAGGAATAAATCCATCAAATTGTTCAGTTACATCAATAGACTCTAAAGCATAAAGTATTTCATTACTACCAAACATCTGCATACATATAGCACATCCTATTATTTCCCCAAGAAATGGAACTGGGAATAAAATACGCCCAACTGTAAAGTCAAGAAAATCATACGCTATGCAAAGAATAAATTTTCTAGTCCACATTATAATTACTCCTATTAATCTACAACATCAATTGTTTTGGATATAAACACCGCAATACTTTTCTGCTTCTAACCTGCCCTTAAAAAAGATTCATAAGGAGCTTCAGATAATAAACAACGTTTATATCTTCTTACCTGTAACTGAATCGCATGTCTGTATGTAGCTTGAGATATTAAATCTGGATGGGAAATTTCTTCATTCATTCGACTTTCAAACTGTTTCAAAAAAACTTTCCGCGCGGATTGGCTTAAATATACCCCTCCTGTACTAGCAACCACATCAAAATCATTGGGTTTAAACTCACCATTATTAATAATTTTTAACACTAAACTATCAACAATGGGAGACCGAAACTCCTCCATCAAATCGAAAGCTAAATATGGCTTTTGTTTCTCACCATAATGAAAATGACCGATATATGGAGAAAGTCCTTCTGCAATAATAAAACTCAAGACATTATTAAACAATAGTGTGTAACCGAAACTCAACAATGAATTCACCTCATCAATAGGAGGTTGACGAAATCTCTGGGCAAAACTGAAAGCAGAATTATTAATTAACTTTCCAAAAGCTGGAAAATATCTTGCTGCACTCATTCCTTCGTAACCACGTAAAGAATCTAAGTTATCTACATTTTCCAAAGCATTAATATCTTGATTCATGCCATAAATAGCTCTTTCTACATCTTCTAATCTACGTTTACGGTTTAATCGCATTAATAGCTGTTTAGAATTCATTAATTTTCCTAAAACCACAGCTTTTGATAGATTTAGTTGAAAATAGTTATCATTACGTTTTTCAATTTGAATTAATTGATGACCCAAATTAGTTGACTCTTCACTACATAAATGACCGTGATATTGTCCCGATTGATTGAGAAAAAATACAGCTATTTTCTCTTGCAAGCAAGCATTAATGACAGGAGTAGATAATTGAATGTTTCCAAAAACAAGAATTTGTTCAACTTCACGAATCGGAACTTCAAATTTGGGTTTTTCTGAAACGTGAATAACAAAACGCTGATAGTCTTTATAGATTGATGTTCCTTGCTCAATTAAGTAAATAGCTGCCATTTCTTCATTCCAAATATTTTTTTGAAAAGGACTGTTGTCCTCATTTTCTTCATTTTTAACAGGTGGTTCTGTCTCTACTTCTGCTAGAAAGGGTTGATGTAAATATG
>ERZ1066124.384-NODE-384-length-31837-cov-23.286672_pt1 | contig 31837 bp, 33 predicted proteins | sample MGYA00382771_ERZ1066124 | MGnify/ENA primary metagenome ERZ1066124 (study PRJEB33369, sample SAMEA5778354) | biofilm metagenome | biome: Industrial cooling water; feature: Water cooling tower basin; material: Biofilm | place: United Arab Emirates | collected... | reverse complement strand
TTGCCCCAAAACGCATTTCGAGTGCGCCGCATTCAACCGCTCTGCCACCTCTCCAGGTGCATACGTTCAACTAATATACTACAGGAACGCCTCTTCTGATTCATCTTCTACCAAAGTTGTTCTAAATCCCCGATTTTCCGACCATTGCAATCCTCCATTTGTCTCAGTTTCGTAGGTTTGAACTTGACGAAGCTGTAATTGCTTCAAGGTTTCGGGATGAATCGTTCTGGAAGATGCGATCGCAATTTTCGGCTGCATTTGCTTCAATAATTTCGGATGTAATCTCCGCCCCGACCACCACAGAACTTCGTTCCCACTCAAATCACTGCCGAACGCTCGTTGCTGACCAACGTTCGGCACGTCTTTCAGCCATAACCAACGTCGCTGACCGATTCCAAGCTGTAAAATCGTCGGCTCAATGCTGAGCGATTGAATTTCGATGTTCCCTGTTCTAATGGTCTGCCTTGCTGTAATCGGTAGATGCTTTCCTTTTTGTGCTGTCAATTGCTGAATCGCTTCGAGTGGTACGGCTGACTCCTTCTTGCTAGAAAAATCGTAAAGCGATCGGATCGGCATGTCTTCTAGTAACGTCGCCCATCCATCCGAGGGGGAAACCGCGATCGCCCAATCAATCTGGTTCACCCCTTCTTTTTGCAAAAACGGTAGAACAGTGAAACGCACTGCATCCACGTCTCCAGCATTAATTAATCCAACTTTTCCGTGATCTTGAACAATCATCACTGGAGTTCGTCCAACCGATAAGGCAGTGACTTGTAAGAGGTTCGATCGTACAGACCAAGCTGGGATAAATACTAAATTGATTCCAATCAAAAGAAATGCCCACCATTGCCGATGAAATCGTGGCAATATCCAAGGAATGCAAATCAATCCATATAAAACGAGCATTAAGATGAGAGAAATTGTGCCAACTGCGATCGAGTTTCCCGGCAGTTGACAGACGAATTTCACGCCAGTAATCAACGCAAGTGTTGGATAGTATAAAAGCGGCGTTGTAAGATTCGCGATCGCTGGAGAAATCAAATTCAATCCAGCATTAACAATTCCGCCAATGCTAATCATTGAAATGAATATTGTTGACACAATGTTTGCCGGAATGCAATAAGGCGAAACCATCCCGAATGCAAAGAGCTGTAGGGGTAATGTCCAGAGTAGGGCGGCGATCGGGACTGCGATCGCAGGAACAACAATAGTCGGCAACCAATCGAGCCGTTTTGCGATCGCGGGAACGGTTACTAACAATCCCAATGTTGCCAAAAAGCTAAATTGAAACCCTAAATCCCAAATCCATAATGGATTCACAACGAGTAGAATAATCGCTGCAATCAATAATGAATTCAAAGGCTTAACACGCCTTTCAAACCAGATCCCAAACAATACTGCAAATCCCATAACAACGGCTCGAAAGACCGCAGGCTGCATTCCGGTTAATCCCATAAATACAATTAATCCTGCTGCTCCAATTCCGAATCTCATTGCTCCTGAAAGTCGCCGCGTTACTGTTAGCAATACCCCTAAAATCAGCGACACTTGAAATCCTGATGCTGCCAACGCATGAGAGAGTCCAATTTTGCTAAAAGCATTCTTTAGATCAAATGGAATATCAACCACTCGACCGCCGATCACCATTGCACTAATCAGTGCTCCCTCTGCTTCTCCAAATTGTTTCGCTTGCGATCGCACAATGTTCCTCTGAATCATCCACCATCCCCAATTCGGTTTCTGATTCGTATCTAGTAATCGAATCGCTGTCCCTTTCAATCCTGCAAAACTTCCTTCTTGCGCCAAGTATTTCTGAAAATCAAATCCGCCTGGATTCATTTTCGGCTTGGGTTTGTAGAGATTTCCTTGAATTGCGATCGCTTGCCCCGGATACAAGTCTTTTCCATTCACTTTCGACAGCGTGACATAAAGCTTTCCGTCCGCTTTCTGCTCTCCAACGGCGTTTACGTTCAACCAAATCTGAGAATTTCCACTACGAGTTAGTTTAGGAAGCGTTTCGACGATTCCCGATACAGTTACTTCTTGTCTTTCGTTTGGAACGAATTGGCTAATGTCGATCGCGCTTGGTTGCGGTGTCCTGAATTGTAGATAAAATCCTGCTGCGAGTCCGATCAAGCCTGCAACAATCCAAGTTTTTGCGATCGTTCGTTTCGGCTTCATTCTCGGCAGAACAATTGCACAAATCAAACCGCAGAAAAGTACGATCGCGCCTCCAAACGGAACGGCTGTCATCAGCAACCCCAGAATATAAGCCAAACACCAAACGACAACGCCGATCGAACCCATTTTTACTCTCAGCCATTCAAAAACTGACTTAGAGTGCCCAGCGATTTCACCAATCCAATAAAAAAGGAGTCAGCCGAAGCCAACTCCCGAATGAGCATTTGCAAAAGTCGCTAGATTGATAGTCCGAGCTTGATACCAAATACAGCGTGAAGCACTAGGATTCCAGCGATCGCGGTTCCCAAATAAGCGTGAAACAATCTCAACCCTGGCTTATCTCCCCCAAATCCCGAAAACGAAATCGCTCCATTCAGATAAAGCAACCCTAACACCACCATTCCAGTTAGAAAATGCGGACTCTCAAGAATCGGCTTCTTCTGCATCACCAGCGACAAAACTCCGCCCGTTGCCCCCATCGTCATGAACAGCACGACCAGAGGCATCAATTTCCGATGATCCGCCCGATTCTTAATCGCGACTTCCTTATCCTCGCTTAATCGTCCTTTCCAACCTGCCCAAGCCGCATAGCCGCCCATCACAAACACAACAATCCCCATCATGACGGGATGTCCCCAATGCACAATCGGTTCCGGCACATTTAACGATCGAAAAAATTGCGCGATCGGCTCCAGTGTTTCGCTTAAATTCATTGCGTGTGTTCTCCCTCTTGCGTCACCGTCAAGAAATATTAAGAGCATTTTACGAGACGAAGAGTTCAACTGCTCACATTCAAATCGTTCTCTGACAAAAGAAAGCGATCGCTGTTCTCAAGGAATTGGCGATCGCTTCTGCTACTTTTCAACTAACTATGCGCTTTGTTCCTCCTGTGCCGTCTGCCCCGCCTTCGATTTAATTCGCGCCGTACTGCTTTTCCGAATGCGATCGCTCTTCCGCATTCCCCCCGCCTTTTCATACTCGCGGCTATCCTTGCCATACTTGAACGCCACGCCGATCAACATTCTGTCACTCAGATCCGCCAAGCTTTTTTCGAGTTCATCGATCTCTTTTTTCGAGGAATCGACTTCCGCTAATGCGCGGTTGTAGCTTTCCAGTTGATCGCGCAACCGTCTCATCTGGGAACCCATCTCGATCAAACTCCGGGAATCTCCAAAATCCATTGTCGGATCGACTGCTTTAAGTCCAGAGATCCGAATTTCAGCTTTTTCCAGAACTCTGGATGTTCTCTTTTGCCGGGGCATAAATGCACCTTTTGCTATACAACTGCTGTCAGCTTGGCTTATCGCGCTTCCGTTTCAGTTCAGCAAAGAGCGCAAAAATTAGTGTTTTCTTAGTGAAGATTTCTAGTAAAGCTGAGTAATCATGCTTATGCGATTGTTTTGATCTCAGCAGAATCACGATCAATTACCTAAAAATCAGGCGCTAAGTTGAAAAAATCGCGACGTAAGTAACGACAAGCGCGATTTTTCTCAGTAAATTTCCGATTTTTGCCAAAAAATCACGACGCAAGTAACGACAAGCGCGATTTTTGCCAAAAAATCACGACGCAAGTAACGACAAGCGCGACGTAAGTAACGACAAGCGCGATTTTTGTATTGTCGATCGTGCTTTTGGTTGAAACGGGAAGCGATCTCCAATCTAATCGATTTCTCTACAAAAAACGGGAGATTGAAATCGTTTCAATCCCCCGATATTCAATAACTTCTTCGCTTACTTCTTCGCTAACTTCTTCGCTTTTGCCACTTTCCGCAATCGAATCGATTCAGGCGTGACTTCGAGCAGTTCATCGGGTCCAATGTATTCTAGAGCGCGTTCTAAACTCATGTCGATCGGTTCTTTCAATTGCACCAATTCTTCCCCGCCGGATGCTCGGTGGTTGGTCAATTGCTTCGTCTTACAGACATTGAGCTCGAGATCCTGGGGACGATTGTGTTCGCCCAAAATCATGCCCTTATACACTTTCGTACCCGGACGGATGAAGAACACACCGCGATCTTCAGCGTTCTGCATCGAGTAGAAGGTCGCGACTCCTTCTTCAAACGAGATCAGAACACCATTCCGACGGGCTTCAATGTCGCCGCTCATTCTGCGATATTCCAAGAAGCTGTGGTTCATGATGCCTTCCCCACGAGTCAGGCGCATGAATTCGCCCCGGAAGCCGATCAAACCACGCGCCGGAATCACAAATTCGAGATTCGTGCGTCCGTTGGTTCCGACCTGCATATCTTGCATCTCACCTTTGCGCTGTCCGAGACGTTCGATACAGCCACCGACGGCTTCTTCAGGCACGTCAAGCACTAAGGTCTCGTACGGTTCGCAAGGTTGACCATTCACTTCACGGAAGATCACTTGCGGCTGAGACACTTGGAATTCGTAACCTTCACGACGCATGGTTTCGATCAGAATGCCTAAGTGCAATTCACCCCGACCGGAAACGGCGAGTTTGTCAGGAGAATCGGTTTCTTCGATTCGCAGAGCCACGTTGGTTTCGAGTTCGCGGAAGAGTCGATCGCGTAATTGCCGTGAAGTGACGAACGTACCTTCCTGACCTGCAAACGGCGAATCGTTCACCGAGAAGGTCATCTGCAAGGTCGGCTCATCCACTTTAATCAGCGGTAAAGCCTGCGGATCGTTCGGGTCAGTAATCGTCTCACCGATGTTCGCGTTGGCAAATCCAGCCACAGCAACGAGGTTTCCAGCGGTTGCTTCTTCGATTTCGATCCGCTTCAAGCCTTCAAAGCCCATCAGCTTCGAGATCTTCGATTTTACGATCGCGCCTGTTTCAGTCACGATCGCGGCTTGTTGACCGATTCGGATCGTACCGTTGTGAATCTTACCGATTACAATCCGACCGAGGTAATCCGAATAATCGAGCGTAGTCACTTGTAACTGAAGCGGCTTGGAAGCATCTCCAACTGGCGGCGGAACGTGGCGCAGAATCGCATCAAAGAGCGGCTGCATATCGCTCGACTCTTCTTCTAATGTGTTCTTCGCGAACGCAGATAAGCCAGAACCGAACAAGTAAGGAAACTCGCACTGATCATCATCTGCACCGAGTTCGATGAACAGATCCAGCACTTTATCGACTGCAATCATCGGATTGGCACGAGGTCGATCGATCTTATTCACAAAGACGATCGGTCTCAGTCCTTTCTCTAGTGCCTTCTTCAACACGAATCGAGTCTGCGGCATCGGACCTTCATTGGCATCGACGATCAGCAGACAGCCATCGACCATGCCCAGAACCCGCTCGACTTCGCCACCGAAATCTGCGTGTCCAGGCGTATCGACAATATTAATCAGCGTGTCTTTGTAACGAACCGCTGTATTTTTGGACAGAATCGTAATTCCACGTTCACGCTCTAAGTCGTTCGAGTCCATCACGCAGTCCGGGACATCTTCTCCCTCGCGGAACGTTCCCGCCTGCTTCAGAAGGGCATCGACGAGCGTGGTTTTACCGTGGTCAACGTGAGCAATGATGGCAACGTTGCGAATGGGAAGAGTCATAAATTCGACCGTAAGGGTGAAAAGAAATCGTAAAAACGCTTAACAATTCTATCCTAGCGGCTTCATCTTTAGTTGGGAATTTATTAAGAACTTAGCGCCAAAATTCGATCGACGATTTCGTTGGCGACAGGAAGCACCGATAACCGATTTCCTTGCCGCACGACTGCTAATTCTTCAGGTGCGAAGGTTTCTCGGAGTCGATTCAACGGAATCAGCGGTAATGTTTGCAAAAATTCAACGCGAACCGTCTGCCAGCGGGGAGAATCAGGAGTCGATTTTGCGTCGTAATATTTGCTATCGGGATCAAACTGCGTCGGGTCTACCAGATTCGATTCCACAATCTTCATTAAGCCAGCAATGCCAGGAGGATTTGTATTGGAATGATAGAAAAAGGCGAGATCTCCCGACTGCATCGATCGAAGATAGTTTCTGGCTTGATAATTGCGAATTCCGTCCCAAATGGTGACGCGATCGCGCTCTAAGTCGGTTATCGAGTAAACATCTGGCTCGGATTTCATCAACCAATACTGCATCACATCGTCTCAATTCTGCGGAAAGTCTACCGCATTGATGCTGTCCATTCGTGAGCGTTGCGAAATCGCAATTCGTTCTGAGTTAGCAGCATCGAATCTGGAGAAACAGTTTTTCGAGAACGCAACCTGCTATAAAAGTGTCGAGAGAGGAGTGAATATTGCATGAACTTAAATCGAACTGCGTTGGATTTGCTGAAAGAAACGAGTCGAACGTTTTATATTCCGATTAGTCGTCTGCCGAGCGGGTTGCAAGAGGCGGTGGCTTCGGCGTATCTCTGCATGAGAGCGATCGACCAAATCGAAGATCATCCAACACTAGACAACGCTGTGAAAGCTCGAATGTTACGGCAGATTAGTTTGGTGTTGCAAGCGGCAGAGCATGGATTTACGGCAGAAGATTTTCGTCCGATCTTTGAACCGCAGTTGTCCGATCTTGAAGAGGTCACACTTCGATTAGATGAATGGCTAATCTATGCCCCGTCCGCAATTGCGCCGCGAATTTGGGAAGCGATTTCGACGATGAGCGATCGGATGGCGCATTGGGCGGAGTGCAATTGGTCGATCGAGACTGAAGCTGAGTTGAATCAGTACACGTTCAGCGTCGCGGCATCGGTTGGATTATTGCTGTCAGATTTGTGGTCTTGGTATGACGGGACGAAGACCGATCGGATTGAGGCAGTCGGATTCGGGCGCGGCTTGCAGTCGGTGAACATTCTCCGCAATCACAGCGAAGATGATACACGCGGAGTCACGTTCTATCCGAAAGGCTGGACGCACGATGATATGCAGGCTTATTCGCGTCGTCAGCTTGAACTTGCGAATGCTTATGTCGCTTCCCTTCCTGAGACGAGTCCGGCAGTCGATTTCTGTCGAATTATTTTGATGTTGGCTCATGCAACGTTGGATGCAATGGAGCAGGGAGCAGAGAAACTAACGCGATCGGAAGTGATGCAATTAGTCCAGCAAGTGACGAAAGCGGGTTGATAGCAAAATTTTTTGGATGCCCTGAATTCGATTCATCAAGGCATCCAGAATTGCAATTTATAGCGATTTGATTACGCATTCAGAAATCGTCGCCCCACCGCGAAATCCTGGTAGAGACGATTCGCCGAATCGTCTCTACGTCGTCGGGTAAACGCAAAATTCATCGCATTTACTGTTTGAATTGGTGTTACTGAACCGATCGCGGAAAACTGGGCAATTCCACCGCCGCTAACGATTCCCGTTTTTTCTGCGATCGCTCTGGATACACCACAGGCGAAGGACTACCTTCCGCAGTTGGCGCAACATACGGCTCACTTGAACGATTACGATCGCCCTCACTCAACGTAATAAATGGTGACGGTGCTGCGATCGTGGGTTCAACCGCAGGAGGCAAAGCTAGATTAAACGGATTCGCCGCAATTTCCTCGCTTGCTTCTTCCAAAGGAATTGACTCTTCGACTGCAATTGGCTCGATCGCGGTAATCTCAGGCTCTACAGCAATAACAGGCTCTTCGATTACTGAAGACTCTACAGGCTTACTCGCACTTGGAACAAATAAGTCGATGTTATGACGGACTGCTGGAGCCTCTTCCGATCGAGCGATCGTATAACTCAACGGTGGATGAACGACGATTGGTTCCGGTTCGGGAATTTCAAATTCTTCGATCGCTTCTGGTAACTCAAATGCTTCTGGTAGCTCAAACGATTCAGCCGCGATCGGTTCTTCTGGCTCAAACAAGCTCTCATCATCTGGAGCGGTTGCCCAAACGCTGTCAGCAGGCACAGCAATATTGGTCGAAACGGGTTCTAGTTCCCAAGGTTGAGGATCAAGTGTGGTAGACCAAGGTTGAACGGGTTGTGCTTTGACAAATCCAACCGATTCAGAGCGCGATTCTTCTTCTGAAATCGCATGATCGACCGATTCTTCGATCTTCTGAGTGGCGGTTACATCGAGACATTTTTCGAGTGCAGCTTTGAATTGCAGCGTGTATTGTTGCTGACGGTGAAGGCGCGATCGCAAATCTCGACATGCACTTTCCGATTGGCGCAATTCTTGAATTTGCTGATCGTATTTCTGTTTCGTTAACGCACAATCGCGCTCTAATTGGGCGACTTGAGCTTGACTGGTTTCGAGTTGCGCGGTCAAAGTTTCAATCAAGATTTGCTGTTTCTGTTGAGCTTGGTGCGCTTGCTCTAGAGTTTGATTCAACTGAGCCACTTCCGCTTGAGTGGTCGCGATCGTGCCCAAATGTTCTGCAATTTGCGTTTCTTGATCTTGCAATCTTTGACGAGACGCATCGAGCGCTTGACGCTGTTTGGCGATCATTGCCGCTTGTTGTTGCGTCAGGTGCGTTTCTCGCATCGATCGCTGTTCAGCTTCCGCTTGCTGGGTGCTGAGTTGCGATTCTAACCGCTTTGTTTCGGCTCTCAGAGTTGCATGAGCTTCACCGAGTGAGAATTCTAGTTCTGAAACCCGCGATCGTAGACGTTGATTTTGTTGCTCTAGATCTTGGATGCGGAGTCCGACTTGCGAGGGTTCCGGGTCAGCTTCGGGAATCGTGTTGATGTCGATCGCATTCGGAAAGTTCACCGTTGTCCAGCCGTCTTCAGGCGGATTCGAGTCAACGGGAACGGACGGGAGATTTGGGTTTTCAGCTTCACTCATTGGGATAACCTGCAAGACGGGAGCAACTCAACACAGCCACGCTTCTGAAATCAGAAACATTTAATGATATTTAGTTATACCGACAGTTGTGAGAATTTGAACGTTTTCTTCTAAATTTTTGCCCCATAGCGTACCACAATTTATTAGACATTGAGAGGAATTCGTCTTTAATTATGGCTAACGATGAATATCGCTGCGATGCCCAAGCTTGATGATCAGTACGACTAGCTCTTGATCTTTGATTCGGTAGACAACTCGATAGTCTCCGACTCGAATTCGATAAAGGTCATCTTCATCCTCTAATTTGACAACGCCAGAGGGACGAGGTTCATCGGAAAGTGCGTCGATTTTGGGACGAATACGCAACTGTATTTCTAGAGAAAGTGCTTTGAATTGCTTAGTCGCTTTTTTCGAGAACTCAATTTGGTAAGACATTTCGCCTCACAAACCTAGTTCGGATTTGAGTGATTTCCAAGAAACAGTGCCTTCCTGCTCAACTTCTTGAAGGATTGCACGAGCCTCTTCCACATCAAGCTGATTTTCTAGAGCTTCCTGTTGCTGTTTCGCTTTCAGAAATCTAAGAAAATCTAGAACTTCATCCAGAATTGGATCAGGTGCTTGATCAATTTCTTGAAGCAATAATTCTTTCGTATTCATTGTTTGTCCAGTCGCGATAAAGATATTTTAGGGAATTGCGATCGTTCTCAAAAGTCGATCGACAATCATTCGCGTCCGATTCCCACTGGCTGCGATCATTCGATGCGATAAAACATGGGGCGCGATCACTTTAATGTCATCGGGAATTGCATAATCGCGACCTTGTAAAAATGCAAAAGCTTGAACGGCTTTCTGAAGGGCAACCGTTCCGCGTGGACTGACTCCGAGGAGAATTTCTTCATCTTGGCGGGTCGATCGTACAAGGTTCAAAATGTATTGCTGAAGCGAAGATTCCACTCGTACTTGAGCACAGAGCGATTGTAGCTGGCGGATTTCTTCGATGCTGATACAAGGGGGTAACTCAGAAATGCGATCGCCCGATTGCAGCCTTTCTAACATTTGAAGTTCTTCGGATTCGGTTGGATAGCCCAGAGATAGCGATAGAGCAAATCGATCCATCTGTGCTTCGGGTAGCGGGAATGTGCCTTGATATTCGGCTGGGTTTTGGGTCGCGATGACAAAAAAGGGAGTGGGAACTTTGCGGGACACACCATCGATCGTCACTTGTTGTTCTTCCATGACTTCGAGCAGTGCTGATTGCGTTCTCGGTGTGGCGCGGTTGATTTCGTCAGCCAGGAGAACATTGGCGAAAATGGGACCCGCCATGAACTCGAATTCACCCGATCGCGGATTCCAAACATTCGTGCCAGTGACATCGGTTGGCAGTAGATCCGGAGTGCATTGAAGACGCTGGAACTTTCCGTTAATCGATCGAGCTAATGATTTCGCCAACAGGGTCTTACCGACACCTGGAACATCTTCTAATAGAGCATGACCACCAGAGAGAAGGGCGACTAGAACGAGTTGGATGGCTTCTTGTTTACCAACGATCGCTAAACTCAAGTGCTGGGTTAATTGCTCGATCCGCTCTCTCATAACACGCTCCTACCGGGTTAAATCCAGTTGATCATACCCACGGTTTCTAAGAGTGGCGAAAAAACTCAGGAAATTGCGGTGAGTGCGGTTCGAGCGGTCTCACAATCTGCGTGAATTTGGGCTTTTAGATCTTCTAAAGATGCAAATCTCTGCTCTGGTCGAATGAATTCTTCGAGTTCGACTGTGATTGTTTGACCGTATAGATCACCTGACCAATCGAGGAGATGAACTTCGAGCGTTTGACTTAACCCATTCACGGTCGGACGATTTCCGATATTCATCACACCCAAAATCGGCTCGGTTCCCACGCCTGAAACTCTGACTCCATATACGCCATGACAGGGAACGAGTTTATCTGCAAGTAGCTGTAAATTTGCGGTTGGAAACCCGATCGTTCGTCCGATTTGTTGTCCGGTTACAACTTGCCCAATCAATCGATACGATCGCCCCAACATTCGATTTGCAGGGTGTAACTGTCCAGATAACAAGGCTTCTCGAATGGCAGAACTACTAATTCTTGTGCCGTGAAATTTCAGTAGAGGCACGATCGTGACGCTAATTCCGAAGGTTGCTGCGATCGCTTTCAAAACTTCAGCATTTCCGGTTCGCTTATATCCAAAGCAAAAATCGGCTCCGACGCTTACCTGTCGCGCCTGAAGTTGATTGACCAGGATTTCTTCAACAAATTGCTGCGGAGTGAGACTCGCTAACTCTCGATTAAACGGAAGTAAAACGAGTTGTTCGACTCCAATTTCTTCAAGATAGAGAACTTTTTCCTCTTGAGGTGTGAGGAGCGATCGCGGTTCTCCACTAAAAAATTCCTTCGGATGCGGGCTAAATGTCACAACGGTTGCACGAGATTGCCCATCGTTGTCTAAAACAGGTGCAATGACTTGTCGATGCCCTAGATGAATGCCGTCAAAGTTTCCTAGAGCAACGGCGGTCGGAGTTAAAGCAGTAGTCGGAGAAGAAGTAATCCACACGCTTCACATTTTGACACATATCGATTCACATAATTCAGAAGACACCCTAAAGAAAAGTGGGGAGTGGGGGTGGGGAGTGGAAAACCAATAGTCCTCTACTCCCTACTCCCTACTCCCCACTCCCTACTTTAGCGAATCGATGTTCGATAGGCTGGCTCTGGAAATAACGCCTGAAATCCTGCCTGTCGATAACTTGCGGGTTCGGGTGCTTTGTCCCAGAGACTTTCGTAATAGAAATAGGCGACTCCTAAACCGCGATCGCGGGCTGCCCGTGTTTGCTCTTGAATCTGGCGAATCGAAACAGGATTTGTTCTTTGTCCAGTAAAGATGCCGATTCCGGTTGGAACTCGCTGCTGAGCAATTTGGATTTCTGGGCGAGTTAGCTTTTGGACGAAGCTCTGTAAGTCCGATCGATAGACCTGCATGATCAGTTCATCGGCAACTCCTTGTTGTATCCAAGCGATCCAATCTTGCAAATGGAACTTGTAGGCGAAATCGTAGTAGTTCGGGGAGATCGATACGATCGCGTTTGGTTTACGATCGCGCACTGCCTTTTTCAACTGCACCATGAACGCCGTAATCTTGTTCGCTCTCCACCGCATCCAAGCTTGATCCGCTGGATTATTCGGCACATCCTTCTTGGTTTCTCTTTTATATAGAGCGCGAGTGTACGCATCGTATCCAAACTCGCGCGGCAGGCTCATATTGTCATCAAACTGAATGCCATCCACATTATATTGAGTCATCACTTCGACCACGAGCGAGGTAATAAACCGCTGCACTTCAGGATGGAACGGGTTTAACCAAGCCACTTCACCCGCACCACTGATCGAAGTCTGATCGCCGTTCCGCTGTTGAGTTAGCCAGTCCGGATGATTCATTGCAAGTTCAGATGTAAACGGAGTCATAAATCCAAACTCGAACCAGGGCACAACCAGCAAGCCTTGACGATGAGCACGATCGACGACATCTGCCAAAATATCGTGCCCGTCTGATCCGCGATAGACAAACGGCTGAATGCCTTGCTGTTGAGCGACTGCACTCGGATAAGTCACATACCCGGAATTCCAAATCACAGGGTAAATCGTATTGAAATTCAAACGCCCTAACTGATTCATCGCGTCTTGAACTTTCGTGCGGTCTTTCATTACATCGAGATCATTTAGGGTGAGCCATACGCCGCGAATTTCTGGGCGCACGACTGGGGGAGGAACGACCGGAGAAGTTACGCTAGGGGTTTCGATTTGCGGCACTTCAATTTGAGCCATTCCTGGGGTTCCAGTTAAAAGCACAGTGAATAACGACATCAAAAAGAGCGGAATCAGAACCGCTTTTCTCCACTGTTGGAACCGAACGCGAAATTGAATCGGCATGAGAAACTCTATCAACCTCAAAACAAACAATCGGGCTGCAATAAACTCGCCATACAGTGTACAAGCATCGCGCCCCGACATCGGGACAAGGGGACAAGACAAGTCAAAACTTTATGTAGGTATTGCAACATTTGGGCATCACAATCGCGAAATACGATCGATGCTCTGCTCGACGTAAAATCATGCTCGGATGTGCCCGATCGCTGTATGCCTTATTGTTCTTAGAATTCAGAATCAATATTTGCAGAATTTCTCAATTTATAGTTTCTTAAGAAATGAGATATTTCTGCAACGTTTAGAGAAAACTAGGTCAATTGATCAGAGTTTTTTTGAATAATTCTGCTGTCAGTCTACGTTAGCTGCCCCGATAGGTACTGTACGACCACGGGGAAGCCAACAGCGGCACGTGATAATGAGCATTTGTATCCGAAATTCCGAATCGAATCGGAACACGATCGAGAAATCGCGGATCAGGAGCATTCGTAGACTTCGTGGCGAAATAATCTCCGATCGCAAACACTAACTCATACGTTCCAACCTTCATTTCTGACTCGCTTAACATCGGGCTATCGGTTCGCCCATCGGAATTCGTGGTCACGGTTTTAAGATGTGTTCGCTGGTCGGAATTGATCGACCAAAGTTCGATCTTTAAATTCGCTGCTGGACAGCCGTGAGCCGTGTCGAGAACGTGAGTCGTTAACTTACCCATAGGTGAATCACAGTCTTGGATTTCAGCGGCAAAATGGAAGGATGGAAAAGTTGCCCACGATTTTATATCCGAAAACTAATCGCCTTCCGTTGCCGCCAGTCGGAACTCATCATAAAGCACGACGCGGACGATCGGAAAGCCAATTTGAACGCGACTTATGGCGGTATTTCCCTGGCAAGATTCACACTGAATTGCTCGTGAAACGTCCAGAGTTGAATCAGCCGTATGTTCCAGATTTTGCTTATCTCGATCGAGGTCTTGCAATTGATATCGAAGTCGATGAACCGTATACGATCGACACGCGCCAACCCTTGCATTTCGTAGACTGTCCAAAAGATCGATCGCGCAATCAATTCTTCACCGATCACGGCTGGATTGTGATTCGATTCAGTGAGGCACAAGTCATGAAAACGCCTGCCAGTTGTTGTAAAACAGTCGCATCCACGATCGCTAAAATTTCCGGCGACAACACGATCATGAATGCCTTTCGTGAAGTTCCGACTCTGAAGCCCGATCGACGATGGACGATCAAACAAGCCCAACAACTCGCTGCCCAGAATTATCGAGAACAATTGCAGCTTAAAACAGACCCCAAACCGTCGAAGCTAATGAACGGCGATTTAAGCTTTCACTGTCCTGCCTGTGGCGAACTCGTTCGATGGCGCGGACACTATGTAAGCTGTACAAACTGTGGCTATGACCAATTCGTTCTCTAATTTTGTCCAGTTTTCTTTACAGTCTCTCGAATACATAAAACACAGATGCGATCCGGCAAAAAATTACAGAATAGACGAAAGTTCTAGCTTGCAAACATCCGCAAAATCTAGGAACTGTGTATAATCAGTGCCAACCGCTCGGATAAGTTCGATTCGGCTGATCAATAAAGACTTCTGATGGGAAGATTTGGGAAATTAGCTGCGATCGCAAATTGCAACGAACCCTCCAATTTTTAGCAATCTTCGCTAACATTGATGGTTCGCTCTAGGTTTGATCAGTTCGGTTCCGCTCCGTTCTTTTACTCTCTAGTTTGATGACTGCTGTGCCCCTTCCCCGTCCTTCTTCTCAACCACCTGAGCACAACAACTCAGGTTCCCCAGATGTCACCCCAGTTTTCGCCCTGAAGGAACTGGTGGCACGTCTGAATCGGGAGCAGCATAAAATCCAAGATTTACTTAGTTCGCTCGGTTTCGCGCTTCGGAGTTTCAGCAATCTCAATCAGTTTCTGGAACTTATCCCCCTCATGGCGAGTCGTGTTACTGATGCTGACGGCGGCGCATTAATTTTGTTCCGCCCGAATGGTCAAGTGAAATTAGAACGGCTTCATTGTCAGGATGCCAAGTGGGGTCAAGAACTCCGAAAAGGGCTAGAGATCGCGACTCGGCAAATTACGGCATCGTTAACGGGGTTGCCACCGGGAGAAGCATTAGCGCGATCGTCTCAAGTGGTGGCGATGCTCGATCACCAAATCACCCGGCATTTGGGTGGAGAAATTCAAATTTTCGGTACTGGAATTCTCGTCAGAAATAATGAACGCGGTCGGCTTTACGTCTTTAGTCGAGAACCCGATTACGCTTGGACAGAAACGCGCCAAAAATTAGTTCGTCTCGTGGCAGATCAAACGGCAGTCGCGATCGAGAATGATGAACTCACGGTCGAACTGAAGAAGAAAGAACGGCTCGATCGCGAACTCGAAATCGGAGCCGATATTCAGTTGCGTCTATTACCGCGTCAATGTCCCGCGATCGACGGTATCGAACTTGCCGCACTGTGTAAGACTGCGAACCGAGTCGGCGGCGATTATTACGACTTTATTCCCGCTGATTATGGACAGACTCGCAAACCGGAGCCGAACAATTCGGACGGTAAGTGGAGTTTAGCGATCGGCGATGTCATGGGAAAAGGCGTTCCCGCAGGTCTGATCATGACGATGACTCGCGGAATGCTCCGGGCTGAAGTCTTAAACGGTCACTCTCCCGCCCGAATCCTTCAGCATCTCAATCAGGTGATGTATGCCGACCTAGAAAACTCGAATCGATTTGTCACCCTGTTTTACTCCGAGTACGATCCGAAAACTCGCCTTTTGTCTTATAGCAATGCGGCACACAATCCGCCGTTACTCTGGCAAGCTGCGACCAATACGATCAAACGTTTAGACACACACGGAATGCTGATCGGTTTAGACATTGAGACTCAGTTCCAAGATGCTCAGGTGCAATTAGAACCTGGAGATACACTGATCTACTACACCGATGGTTTCACCGATGCCGCGAATCAGTACGGACAGCGATTCGATGAGGAAAATCTGATCAGTGCCTTCCGTTGGGCATGTCAGCATTTTGATGATCCGCAGCAGATTCTCAAGTACTTATTCGACTGTGTGCAACAATTCATCGGGGTTGGCAATCCGAATTCTGATGATATGACCTTAGTTGTAATGCGGGTCAAACCTGTAGAAAACTAGCCCCCATCAAACATCATCACGAATTCGTACTGCGGTAACTGTCGCTGCAATGCGGTTAAATGTCCTTCGGCATCCGATCGACTTCGATACCTTCCACGTACGATCCGCTGCATTTTCGGTAAAAGTTGCACGACAATCCAAGGAGCAAACCGACGAGCGATAAGGCATAATCGTAGCTGTCTCCATCTTTGTATGGTGATTTCGAGCCAGTGCTGGGAGTTGGTCGCTGCTAAGCACTGGTTTCTGGTTTGTTGGTGAGCGTCCCTTAAATGAGACATTCACATCCTACCACAATGACACATATATGGGACATTGCTCTTCAAAGAGCTTGTGCGGCGTTTAGGGATGGGGAAAGCAGGTCAAGCTCTGAAACGAGTTTTGGAAGAGTATGGGATTAGCCAAAATCGTTTGGCAGTTGAAATGGGAATTGGTCGATCGAACGTGCATCGGTGGGTAAATAATCTTGCTGATCCAGTTGGAGATGCGATTTTAGAGATTCGAGATGGATTAAAACGAATCGACCCAGCCGCAGCAGCAGAGTTTACTCGGTTGTATTGGGGAAAAGATGAATTGGGAGAGTGATCGGGCGTTTTCGCTCGTCCTGTAACATGGCTTTGCTGCACAATTTCCCGCGCGATAATGATAGAAGCCGTATCACAACGCTTGGAGGATTGGTATGAAACCAATTCAGCATGAGACCGAAACGATGGGCAAAGTGTACACGACAATTTGTACACGACAATTACAGTGATGAATCGAGCGGATTAAATTCGAGCAGAAGACGGAACGATCACCCCGGATCAGATCCGATCGATCACACTCAGAAATGTTTTAGTTGATACCAGAGCAACAACCCTTTGTTTACCCCCTGAGACGATCGAGCAACTCGGACTGAGAGTACTTCGAGAAGTCAATGTTGCGACAGCGATGGGAATGGGCAAAGCTCGAATTTTTCGGGATGCGACCCTGATTATTCGAGGACGCGAAGGGACGTTTGAATGTTTAGAGTTACCAGGAGGTAGCGATGCGCTGCTTGGCGTAATTCCGCTCGAAGCGTTGGGACTTGAGCCAGACTTGCGGAATCAGACCTTGAAAGTGTTACCCGATCAAACCGAGGAAACTTATCTAACGATTCTGTAGAACAAGGGAGCGGGCAAATTCTAAAACTTGCTTGCGTCGATCGTCGGGGAGTTGTTCTACGATCGCTGCGACTTGATCAGAGACTGGAAGCCAAGACTGGGTTGCCGCCTGCCAAACCACCATGAATTGATCGGGCTTGAGTGCCAACATCTCGATCGTGGCTCCCCGATCATCCGCAAACTCAACTTCATAAGCCGAGCCGTAGTCCTCCAGAATCGTACCCTGCATTCCCGCTTTCAAACCTTTTGCTGGCATATCTTCGAGAAGTTCAACTACATCAAATATTTCTGGTTTCATCTGCGAGTCTCCTCACGCTCATGGAATATATGCTGTCGTTAATCTAGCGATATCACTTCCCTCTTCAACGATCCAGCCTGTTCGGACAATCTTACGCTGCCCTTCTATTCCAATTATCTCTAAATCAACACGATAGCGCTGTCCATATTCATCGAGTTCTCCAATAATTGCCTCCGCATCCATCGCTGATGCAGAAATTTGAGCCAGCAAAGGTGTGTAGTTTTCAAGTGTAAAACCGAGTGCAGCACGAAACACGATCGCTTTATTTGCACCTTTAGGACTGTTTGGATCTAGCGCATAGTTCGTTAGCTTGCGTGGATCGATCGCGATTTGACTGAGGACATCTCGGAGCTTCATTCGAGTTGCTACTCTGGATAAGTCACTTTACCATCGATCGACTATCCCGCATTTCGTGGTAAACGCAAGGTAAAACAACTCCCCTCACCCAGCTTTGAATTCACCGTAATATGTCCACTCTGAAGCTGAGCTAACTTTTGAGATAGCGCTAATCCTAATCCTGTCCCTGGATATTTACGAGTCAATCCTTGATCAAGCTGCTGAAATGGTTGGAATAGCTTGGCTTGATCTGCTGGTGTAATTCCAATTCCTGTGTCGCACACCTCGAATTGAATGTAATCTTCGACTTGCTGGACAGTGAGAGTGACTGAGCCAGCTTCGGTAAATTTGATGGCGTTCGAGAGTAAATTTAGCAAGATTTGAATCAAGCGACGTTCATCAGCAGTACAAGTCGTGAGGTCTGAATCGATCGAGTACGAAATCGCCAATCCTCGCTGTTTGGCTTGTTCTCGAAGTGTTGTCATGCAAGATTCGCAGATAGTCTCGATCGAGACTGAATCCAAATTAATTGTTTCACGCCCAGATTCAATCCTCGCTAGATCTAACAAATCATTGATCAAATCTAGAAGTTGATAACCTGCACTAGAAATTCGCTGAACATACTCTAATTGTCGAGGGGTTAAAGCTCCAAATACTTGTTCTAGTAGCACACTCGAAAAGCCGATAATCGCGGTTAATGGTGTTCTCAGTTCGTGACTGGTATTCGAGAGAAAGGCGCTTTTTGCTTGATTTGCTGCTTCTGATGCTAGTTTTTCTTGCTCTAGTTCTTTGGTGCGTTGTCGAACTAATTCTTCTAACCGAGCTTCCGTAATTTGTAACGCTTCGACTCTGGCACGTTCAGCACTTAACTGTCTGCCAAAAAATGAAGCGATCAATGCTCCGATTAGAATCAACAATGCAGCGATTCCAATGACGATCGCTAAAATTTGACTATCGATCGACTCAAACTGTGATGATTTAGTTGTAGCGGCTCGAAAGTGCGTTGCGCTCATTGCAGTATAGTGCATTCCAGAAATCGCAAAGCCCATCAAGCCAGCACTTCCGATCACTTGTCGCCAGTGAGAAAAAATCGCGTTGTTCTCTCGAAATCGCAAGAGCCAGAATGATGCGATCGAACCCATGATCGCAATCACGCCCGACACCAAAACTAGCGGCGAATCGTAACTTTGGCGGGCTGACATTTGCAGCGCAATCATTGAGACATAGTGCATCAAAATGATTGTACCGCCTACAATCATTGCGCCGACGATCCACCATCGCTCAAACTGATTTGCTACCCAGACCCCGATCATCGACCCGTTGATTGAGATTGCCATCGACAGCAAAATCATCAGAAAGTCATACCCAACCGGAATTGGTAATGTGTGCCCTAAAATTCCGGTGAAGTGCATCGCCCAGACGGTCAATCCTAGTACGATTCCGCTCCCAATCAGCCAAGATTGACGCGATCGCTCTGAGTCGATCGAGATGTGTTCCGCGATGTCGATCGCAGTATAAGAACCGATAAAAGAAATGAGAACGGACAGAACGATCAGACGAAAATCTGAGGTCGCAACAAGGTCAACTGGAGGAGGCATTGCATCGGAATGAGGAGTTAGGATGTTGATCGCACCAAGCATCATCGAAGTATGAAGGTGGCTCGATCGACATCGTTCCCAAGACGGTAAATCAAGAAAAAACCACGACCTTAAGCCGTGGAAGAATTTCAAGCTCTACTGACCTGAATTGCTATTTGGACTGGGGCTGGGTGATGCTTCAGGGGATGGTGAAGGTTGCGCCGAGCTTGATGGCTCAGTCGAAGATTCGGATTGCGAATTGCCCGGTGTGGTGGGCGCAGTTTGAGGAGCAGGAGCCGCTGGAGAGGGTCTTGGAGATTCGATCCGAATGTTTGGAGCTGGAATCACTGTCGGTGAGCTTTGCTGCGGTTGTGGAACCGGGACAATACGATCGCGCTCAATCACTCGCTCTCTCACTTCCGGTGAGGGCGACGGCGACGGGGAAGGAGATGCGCTCGGCACTACGATCGTGCGTTGAATTGCAGGAGTTTGATTCCGCTGTGTAACAAAATACGCTAGAGCAGCACCACCCAGTACTAAGCCTGTTAATAGGATTCCAATCAGGAAACCGTTTGCAGTATTGTTCTCGTCTCTAACTTCCTGAACGGATTCATACCGTTGCCGCTCGACAGCACGACCGTGAGTATAGCCGCTTCCATAGCTATCGGGTTGATTTTCGGCAGGCTGATTTGTGCGATCGTATTGATCACCTTGATTCGGATTTGTCATGATAAATTTCCTAATAGTTAGATTGCTTTGGAGTGCTGTAATAAAAATGTCAGCTTGGGAATCCGTAGATGCTCTAATGCAATCAAATTAACCGAAGGCAATTGCAATTCCACTCTGTCCAGAGAAGGGAACACAAGGAAGAGAAAAAAGTTTCGACCTCTACCCATTGATAGAGAATCACTGTAAGGCTTCCTCTAATTTGTTTTGATCCCACAGCGATCGATACAGTCCTGCTTGGTCGAGTAATTCTCCATGCGTTCCCATTTGCACAATGCGTCCTTGATCCATCACAAAGATTCGATCTGCCATTGCTGCCGCTGATAGTTGGTGTGAGATAAAGACAACCGTTTTACGAACAGTCCCTTCCGATAAATTCTTCAGAATTCGAGTTGCAGTCTGATTGTCCACGCTCGACAAGGCATCATCCAAAATCAGAATCGGACTATCGACTAGAAGCGCTCGTGCGAGTGCAGTTCGCTGGCGTTGTCCACCAGATAGCGTAATTCCGCGTTCTCCCACGATCGTGTCATAGTGCTGCGGAAAATTCAGGATTTCGCCATGAATCTGAGCAATCTTAGCGGCAAGTTCGACTTCATCTTGTTCCGCCATTGGCTGACCGTATCGAATGTTATTACGGATGGTTGTGCTAAAAAGAAAGCTTTCTTGAGGAACATACGCGATCGCACCTCGCAAATCTTCTAATCGCAAGTCTGTAATGTCATAACCATCAAGAAATAACTGATCCGAATCAATGTCTAACAGTCGCGGGATTGCATTTGCCAAAGTTGATTTACCGGAACCAATCGCACCGACGATCGCGACGGTTTCACCGGGAGAAATTGCGAAATTAATGCGATCGAGATTCGGCTGAACGCTTCCCGGATAATGAAACGTCAAATCCTTCGCGCTTAACTTTCCTCGCACTTGCGCGACAGGTAACGGAATCGCGTCTTTGGCATCTTGAATTTTTGGTTCAACCGATAAGATTGCTTCGATTCGATCGATACTCACTTCCCCCCGTTGATATGCCGTGATTGTGAATCCGAGTAGTGCAGTCGGAAAGGCTAATCGCTCAACAAAGATCAACAGTGCAATAAAATCCCCAACTGTGATTTCTCCACGTGCGATCGAGCCACCTCCAAACCACAGCAAAATTAACGCACTACCATAAGCAATTCCCTGCAAAATCGGAAACAGAATATTTCGAGTCAGAGCAAGTTTTAAGTTCGCACCGAGCAGCGATCGATTATATTCTCGAAATGCTCGTCGCTCGTTCTCTTCCTGAGCGTAGATCTTAATCAGTGCAATTCCGCTCATATCTTCTTGTACAAGTTCGCTCAAAGTGGAGAGTTCTTCTTGAACGGTTAACTGCTGCGATCGTAATCGGTTACTAAACAAACTCACTAATATCAGCATGAACGGGTACACCGAAAGCGCCATCAAGCTCAACCGAGCATCGATCGCCATCATTGCAGGTAAGGTTAACGCATACGCAAATATGGTATTTGCCAAACTCAGAACCGCAAATCCTAATAGTCTGCGAATGTTATCAACATCACTTGTAGCGCGGTTAATTAAATCACCAACTGTATTCGCTGCGAAATAGGCAGGTTCTAGTTTCAGTAAATGATTAAAAATCTTCTGTTTTAGGTCAAATTCAACTTGGCGACCCACACCGAATAGCAAAATTCTAGATACCATTCGCATCGCCCACATGATTGATGCAAGTATCAGAATCAGAAGCGCATACAGTAAAATCTCGTTAACGCTGAAAGTCACACTTAGTTTATCGATTGCATTCCGAATTTGCAGCGGAATATAAATCCCGATCGAGTTCACGACTAGCAACGCCAAAACCCCTAAAGTAGCGCTCCGCCAATGTGGACGAAGATAAGACCCTAGTTTTTGAAGCTGCCCCCGCGATCGAGCCATGATGATGCCTATGATTAAAACTTCTTTATGTTAGCGCGAATACAAAATCGATCGCATATCACCCGACTGAATTCGCTGTACTGCCAGATTTCTGCCTAACTGTACCTGGATGTTGCCTGAAATCGATTGTTAGAATTTCAGCTTATTGTTCGTTCTGTGACTGTTTTGAAAGTTCATTTTGCATCAAAATCTGGAGCCATCTACGCAATTCTGGCTTATTCTGCTTGGGGACTATTTCCTCTTTATTGGAAGTTTCTCACGCAAGTCCCCGCTGTAGAATTAGTCTGTCACCGGATTGTCTGGTCGATGTTGTTGCTCATGGGATTATTGTTCGCACAACATCGAATCAGTGAATTTCGTCAGCTTTGGAAATCTCCGAAAGCGATCGCGTCTCTTCTCCTCACGACAACATTAATCGCTGGTAATTGGTGTATCTATATCTATGGCGTGAACTCAGGGCAGATTGTTGAAACAAGCCTCGGATATTACATCAATCCGTTAGTGACTGTGTTGCTGGGTTCGATCATTCTGAAAGAGAAGCTGAACTTGGCGAAAAAGATTGCAGTGTTGCTGGCTGCGATCGCGGTTTTTAATTTCATCTGGCATTTCGGACAAGTGCCGTGGATTGCGATCGCGCTTGCGTTCTCGTTCGCATTGTATGGATTGTTCCGCAAGCTGATCACAGTGACTCCGATTGTTGGATTGACCGTCGAAACGTTGTTGGCAACCCCGATCGCGCTCCTCTATATTGGGTATGGAAGTGCAACCGGAACAGGTCATTTCGGAACCAGTTGGCAAGTGAGTTTATTGTTAATCGGATGCGGAATTGTGACGGCGCTTCCGTTACTGTGGTTTAACAATGCTGCAAAACGGTTACAGCTTTCGACGTTGGGATTTTTTCAGTATTTAGCTCCCAGTCTTCAGCTATTGATTGGAGTTGCTTTGTATCGGGAGCCGTTTACAGCGATTCATGCTGTGACATTTTTGTTGATTTGGGGTGCGATCGTGATTTTCTCGATCGCATCGGTGGGAAATGGGCGATGGAAATCTGTGTGATTGAATATCGATCAGGTTCCCATTCGATCAATTTTGCGTTTACCCGACGACGTAGAGACGCGAACACGTAGTGAAGCGAAGCTCCTAATCGCGTCTCTACCCGGATTTCCGCGATCGCGACCTGAATTGTGCGATCGTTCATCGTTTTTTGCAATTACCGATAATTCGTAAACTGCAATGCCACGGGAAAATCTTCTTGTTTCATCCGCTGCATCACGGCTTGCAAATCATCCTTCGATTTGGCTGTAACCCGAACTGCATCGCCTTGAATCGATCCCTGAACTTTCTTGTACTCATCGCGAATAATCTTCGTAATCTGTTTCGCGATATCCTGACTAATCCCTTTTTTCAGCTTAATTTCCTGCCGAACGCGACTTCCGCTAGCGGATTCAACCTTGCCATAGTCAAAAATCTTCAGCGATAAATTCCGCTTCGCTGCCCGTTGTTGCATCAAGGTATGAACCGCATCGAGCGTAAATTCGCTATCGGTATTAATCACGATCGAATCCGCACCGAGTTCGATCTCTGTTTTTGTATCTTTGAGATCGTAGCGGCTCTGAACATCGCGCTTTGTAGTGTCGATCGCGTTGACGAGTTCTTGACGATCGAAGTCGCTGACAATATCAAACGAAAATGTAGAAGCCATAAACCAAAGATTAAAGCGTGCTGATTAAGCTTAGTCCGATTAGCGTAAAGCTGCAAAGTGATCCGATCCCAAACATCAGCGATCGTGCGATCGGAATGTTCAAAATATAAAATACCGGGAATAAAAATCGCGCAATGATCCAGACGATCGCTGCCCATCCTGCAATTTCTGAAGTCTGATTTGTAACATAAGCCATCAGTGCTGCTGCTGCAAAAATCGGAAAGGCTTCCAGTGCATTCTGATGTGCCCAGGTTGCACGTTTCCCATAATCGGGCAATTGATCAAAGTATGCACGAGGAGACGATTGCATTTCTTTGGTGTAGCCGATTTGAACTCGTGCGTACCCAACTACGAGAAACGGCAAATAGATCCAAACGACAGCAACCGCGATCGAGATGAGTAACAAACTCGGAACAGATAATCCAAACAACATAAATTAATCGAAATAGAACAAGGTCACAACTTTACGCTGATCTTCTGCATCTCGGCAGGTTTGCAGCAAAGTATGACTATCGTGGAACGCAAACGCGATTAATTGCTGACAACGTGAAATGATCTCTTGGTTACAAAGGGCACTGGCTTCACCGAGAGATAACGAATTATTCTCAGGACATTCGACCAAGTGCATGACGGTTTCAAGCTGGTCACGGGATTCGCGAGGCTGCCGATCAAGTCCCTGGGGCAAAATCACCGTCAACATCGACGGATCAGCCCGTAATGCGCCCCGAATCGCAGCAAAATTGGTTCCGGTCGAACCAGAAGTGATCACACGATTTCCTTCCAGCACCAGAGCATACGTCATCAATTCAATCAGCGTTTGGTGCGTGATTGGAACGTGGCGCGAACCGAGAATGGCGATCCGCTTCGATCCGGTCTGCTGAATCGTGGCTAGTTCTTGTAAAAAATCGTCTACCTTGGGTAGATCGTCGATCGACTGACTCAAAGGATGTACATCGGTTGACAACGCCGCTCATTGTATCAGATACCCTTGACATCCGAGTGATTTGCAAATAGTTCGAGAACTTCTCCACACCAAGCGATGTAGTCTTCTTCGTATCGAATTCCACGCCGCAGCACGAGATATCGGTATTTTTGCGCGATCGGAAGTTGTTTCGGTTCTGAATAAAATTCGGCTGCGATCTGGTGATAGGTGGCAAGTCGTCGGCGATGGAGTTCTCGATGTCGCTCGAATTCTTCGATGATTTTGGCGATCGGGGATTGTTCGATCGAGTCAGAAATCGGAACAAGTTTCGCTGCCCAAAGTTTCACAAGGAGATCTTCTTTAATCGGCATCACGTCACAAGGTTCAAGTAGCCATTCGATCAGAAATGCCTTGCCCTTTTCGGTGATGTGATACAGCTTTTTATCAGGTCGCCCGTCTTGTTCGACAATTTCAACTTCAACAAGGGTCTGATCTTCGAGCTTGCTCAACTCGCGATAAATCTGCTGATGAGTCGCTTTCCAAAAGAAATTAATGGATTGATCGAAGTCTTTCGCCAAATCGTAACCGCTGTAAGGGTTGTCAATTAAAAGTGCCAGAATTGCATGATTCAGAGCCATAGAGTCATCCTAAATGCAAAAAATTGCATAATCACCGATTGACATATTCAACAAATTGCATATATTCTATCAACTATGCAACTAAGTGCATAGTATATCGGAGTTTAAGCTATGCAACAGATACAACCACGATCGAGACAAATTGGGCTGGCAGTTCTCGTTGCTGCATTGGGAGCAGTTGCCCTTTATCAATTCCGTCCGCGTACCGTTACACTCGCGACCTCTTCCACTCCTGCAATTCAAGCAATCACGGCATTAGGACGACTAGAGCCAAAAGGCGAAGTCATTCAAATCGCAGCGAACACGCCCGGAAGTCGAATTGCAGAATTGCGAGTGAAATTAGGCGATCGCATTCAGAAAGGTCAAATCATTGCGGTTTTGGACACGCACGATCGGGCACTTGCAGCATTACAACAGGCACAGAAAAGAGTCGGAATTGCTCAAGCAAAATTAGCGCAAGTGGAAGCAGGAGCGAAACGCGGAGAGATTACGGCACAGCAAGCGACAGTCGATCGAACTGAGGTGCAATTGCGTGAAGATGTTGCGGCGAAAGATGCAGCGATCGCAAGACTCGAAGCGGAAGTCAAAAATGCAGAATTAGAGTTTCAGCGATACGAATTCTTAGAGAAGCAGGGCGCGATTTCGACTTCACTGAGAGATAGTAAACGATTAACGCTGGACGTATCACGACAACAGCTATCTGAAGCAAAAGCAAATCGTCGTCAGGCAGCGGAAACGATCGCGAAACAAGTCAAAGAAGCAGAAGCAACATTAGATCGAATTGCTGAAGTGCGTCCGGTTGATGTTCAAGCAGCACAGGCGGAAGTGCAAAGTGCGATCGCATCTGTTCAACAAGCCCAGGCAGAATTAGATCTTACTGTCGTTCGTGCGCCGAGAAATGGGCGGATTCTCAAGATTCATACTTGGGAAGGCGAGATAGTGGATAGCAAAAATGGCATTGTATCGATCGGGCAAACGAATGTGATGTATGCCGTTGCTGAAGTGTATGAGACAGATTTGCCAAAAGTAAGGATTGGTCAAGCTGCAACATTGAGTAGTGTTTCGGGTGGAAGTTTGAAGCAAAACCTGAAAGGAACTGTTGATGAAATTGGGTTAGAAGTTGCAAAGAAAGATGTGTTGAACACTGATCCGGCAGCCTCGATCGATGCACGAGTCGTTGAAGTTAGAGTGCGGTTGAATCCCGCAGATAGTCGAACTGTGGCGGGATTGACCAATATGAAAGTTCAAGTGGCGATCGGGCTTGACTAATTTAGGAGCAAAACAATGACACTGATCTCTGTAACACGCTTACGAGTGCGATCGATTCGATTTCTTCCGATGTTTCTGTGGTACTCGTTTAAGAGCAACCAACAAGCAAAACAAGCTCAAGGTAATTTAGCTTCAACTGTTAGAGCGCAAGGCAAGAATGTGTTTTGGACAATGACCGTTTGGGAAGATGAAGCTTCGATGCGATCGTTTATGCGTTCTGGTTCCCATCGAGAAGTAATGCCAAAGATACAAAACTGGTGTGATGAAGGTTCTGTTGTTCATTGGCAAGCAGAAATAACCACATTACCAACTTGGGAAGAAGCAGAAACGGTAATGTTCACCCGTGGTCGATTTACGCCATTAACGCATCCCTCGATCGCACATCAGAATCATCAATTTTAGAGGTAATCATGCTGAAACGTAGAATTCCTCTAGCTTGGAAGCAATTGACCAAAGAACGTGGACGAATGATGGTTGCGATCGCTGGAATTGCTTTTGCAGATGTATTGATGTTTTTGCAAATGGGATTCCGCAGTGCATTGTTTAATGGAGCCGTACAAGTTCATAATGTTCTCGATGGTGATATCTTTCTGGTTAGCGATCGATACAAAGCTTTGATTTCTCTCGATCGATTCACAGAGCGACGACTGTATCAAGCGTTGGGATTTGCAGGGGTTGAATCCGTTAGCCCAGTGTATCTCAGTCCGGTGCAGTGGAAAAATCCAGAGAATCAGCAGGTTTGGAATTTATATGCGATCGGCGTTAATCCCGCAGATCAAACTATCCTACTGCCCGAAATTCGAGCCAAAACTGCACAATTAAAACAACCAGACACAGTGCTATTTGATGCTGGAGCTAGAAAAGAGTTTGGTCGAGTTCCACAACTGTTTGAATCAGGCAATCTGACGACTGAAGTTGAAAATCGTCGCGTCGATGTTGTCGGATTGTTTAAGCTGGGAACTTCATTTGGCATCAATGGACATTTGATCACCAGCGATTTAAACTTTCTACGAATGTTTCGAGAACGACGGCAGAAAGGATTGATCGATGTGGGTGTAGTGAGATTGAAACCGGATGCAAATTTAGATCAAGTGCTGCAAAACCTACGATCGAACCTCCCAAATGATGTCCGCATCATGTCCAAATCAGAGTTCATGAATCAGGAGAAGAACTTCTGGAACACGAGTACACCAGTCGGATATGTATTTGATTTAGGTGCAGTGATTGGTTTTATTGTCGGTGCAGTTGTGGTCTATCAGATTCTCTACAGTGATGTATCTGATCATTTGCCCGAATACGCCACGTTGAAAGCGATTGGATTTAACGATCGATATCTCCTCTCGGTTGTTTTCCAAGAAGCCTTAATCCTAGCTTGTATCGGCTTCCTACCTGGATTTGCCATTTCATTAGGCTTTTATCAAGTGACACGACAGGCAACCTTACTCCCAATGGTGATGACTGTTGGACGTGCCTTGTTTGTATTGATGCTCACAGCAGTCATGTGTACAATTTCAGCCGCAATCTCGGTGCGAAAACTGCGATCGGCTGATCCCGCAGATATTTTCTAATCATGAACGCAATTTCAATCCAAAATCTCGATCATTACTATGGTCAAGGTCACCTGAAGAAGCAAGTCCTATCCAATATCAATCTAGAAATCAAGAGTGGTGAAATTGTCATTATGACTGGACCTTCTGGCTCAGGTAAAACAACCTTGCTCAGCTTGATTGGATGCTTACGATCGACTCAATCTGGCAGTCTCAACATTTTAGGACAAGAACTCTCAAATGCTAGTAAACCCCAACTTGTGCAAGCAAGACAGCAATTAGGCTATATCTTTCAAGCTCACAATTTACTAGACTGTTTAACAGTGCGAGAAAATGTAATGATGCCGCTAGAGTTGAGTAATATCCCTTACGCAACTGCTTCGGTACTGTCAGAAAAGATGCTCACTTCTGTAGGGTTAGGACAACGAATCGACTACTATCCTGAAGATTTATCAGGAGGACAAAAACAGAGAGTTGCGATCGCTCGTGCATTAGTCACCAATCCCAAGATTGTTCTAGCAGATGAACCAACCGCTGCGCTCGATAAAAAATCTGGACGCGACGTGGTGGAATTAATGCAACAACTTGCTAAAGAACAATCCTGTACGATTTTGCTAGTCACACATGACAATCGCATTTTGGATATTGCCGATCGCATCATCGAACTTGAAGATGGAAAGCTTACCAAGTAATGCGACCGCGTAATCGCTCCATCAGTTTCTTACCCACACCCGGAACACGATCGAGGTCTTCAAAAGATCGAATCGGTCGCGCCTGAGTGATCCGTTTCGCCAGTCCCGTTCCAACTCCTGGTAATGCTTCTAGTTCAGCTTGAGTTGCAGTATTCAGATTCACTTTACCATCTACTCTTACAGCCGGAGGAGGGCATTGTTTTTGTTGTGCTTCAATCTTTCGCTGAATTGCAGGAGGAACACCTAAAATTGAATTGGCATACAATCGATCGAACTCTCGCTGAAAATGGGCTGCAACAGTTGGATTGCGAATAATTAGCAGAGTTTCATCATTGTTTCGATTCGCTGCAAGTGACCAATTATGGGAGCCTGTGATTACGATTTGTCGATCGACAATTCCAAACTTATGATGCAATAAATCTCCAGGTGGAAGCTGCGGTACACCGACTGTTTTAAGCGGATTCTGCCACGGTCGATTGTTCAGTTCCCACTCACAGTTATCACTCAGCGCAACTCCTAGCATATCCAAGGCTTCACTGTACGATCGATAAGCGAAACTCGGTTCAATCAGAGCGCGAATGTTACTACGAGACTCTATTACATTGACTAAATCCTGATCTGAAAATACAAACAAAGCTAAATCGATCGATTGCGTTGATTGTTGTAGTGTCTTTGCAATTAGCCCATTCGATGTCTGCTTCCAAGGAATAGTGGCAGAATTCGGAGAGAAATGCAGATCAATCACGGTTTCGCCAATTTTGAACTGTTGAACTGGTCGCGTCGGTTTCTTCACTCCAAATTTGCGATCGCGCCACATCACTTCAAATTCTTCAGTAAACGCCTTTGATAGTTCAGCACTATCAATTTTCAAAAGGTTGTTTGCATTCCCACGACTGCTTGAACGAGCAAAATCCCCAAAAACATCGGAGAGAGTCCAGTTTGCCGAAGTTACGATCGTTGTTTTCCCATCCACAACCATAAATTTGTGGTGCATTAGTCCACTACCACGGCTACCATCTGCACGATCGTCAATTCTCAAAATCTTTGCATTATCTAAAATCACTAACGCATCTCGATCGCGAATTTCATCCTCGCTCAGTTCACCATCACGATTGAGATCAATCAGTGTCCGAGATTCCTCATACCTCGCTTTTTCACGCTCTGGTAGCTTCTCAAGTTCTGCCTTTGTATAAGCACTGTAAGGACGAGCATACTCATGCTCTAGAATTACTCGAACCTTCACACCAGCAGCGGCTCGATCGCGTAATGCCTTCGCCACATTTGGCAAGCGAAATTCTTGAACTGCAACATCGATACTAGAAGTCGCTGACGAAATTCCCTCGATCAAAACTTGCTCTAAGTTATCGCCCGATCGCCCAATTTTCCGATACGGCTCTGTGTATTCCGCCGACTGCTCCTGATTCATAAAAACCTGAACATTCGGTGCTTGAGGAAGCGGGGTCGGGCGAACACTGACCGAAGATGCCGCTTTACATCCCGTCAACAGTGCCACATAGAGACTAAACTGGAAAAAGCGATCGAGTCTACCCACAAGTCAGATTACTCCACAAAACGAGCCTGCTATTGTCAAAACAGCACCCGTATCGTACCCATTTCTCTTTGTTGAACACCGCTCATGCAAATCTACCTTGATTACAGTGCGACCACGCCCACGCGACCCGAAGCGATTGCGCTGATGCAGCAAGTTTTAACCGAGCAATGGGGTAATCCGTCCAGCCTGCACGTTTGGGGAAATCGCGCCGCCACGATTCTAGAGCGATCGCGCGTTCAAGTCGCCCGATTAATTAACGCGCCCGAAGAATCGATCGTCTTTACTTCTGGCGGTACAGAGTCAAATAATCTCGCACTGATGGGCATCGCGCATCAATACACCACACCCCAGCACATCATCATTTCGAGCGTCGAGCACTCGGCAATTTCCGAACCCGCTCGACTGCTAGAACAATGGGGCTGGGAAATTACTCGCTTGCCCGTAAATGTTTTTGGACAAGTGAATCCTGCTGATTTACACGCAGCATTGCGCTCGAATACCGTTCTCGTCTCGATCATCTACGGACAAAGCGAAGTCGGAACTGTTCAACCGATTGCCCAACTCGGTCAAATCGCCCGCGATCATGGCGCAATTTTCCACACCGATGCCGTTCAAGTCGCGGGAAGATTACCGATCGATGTGCAACAATTACCAATCGATCTACTCTCGCTTTCTAGCCACAAACTTTATGGCGCTCAAGGTGCAGGAGCGCTCTATGTTCGTCCCGGTGTCGAATTAGTACCGCTGCTCGGTGGGGGTGGACAAGAAGCAAAACTACGATCGGGCACTCAAGCGCTACCTGCGATCGCAAGCTTCGGAATCGCTGCCGAGTTGATTGCTCAAGAACTTCCAACCGAAACACCGCGATTAATTCGATTACGCGATCGCTTATTCGATCAGCTTTCGGATGTTTCTGAATTGGTTGTAACTGGTGATCGTATTCACCGCTTACCGCATCATGTGAGCTTCTGTTTACCGGATGCAGATGATAGCGTGAACGGAAAAGTATTAGTGCGGCAAATGAACCTTGCTGGAATTGGCATTAGTGCGGGGGCTGCCTGTAGTAGCGGCACATTAAAACCGAGTCCGATTTTATTCGCAATGGGATATGACGATCGAGCCGCAAAAGCAGGAATTCGTCTAACACTGGGACGATATACGACCGAGGAAGATATCGATTGGACAGCGATCGTGCTCAAGCAAATTCTGACGCGACTGCAACCACAGAAGCAGCCTTGCGAATGTATCTGAGAAGGTGATTACAAGACTCGATTTGTGCCTGAGTTAGACGAAGTGCGTAACTGAGATGAGTTGCTTGACGATCGAGTCTTCTTTGGAGCGGCGATCGCACTCCTCGATCCATCCGAGAAAGCACAATCTTCGATCGCAAAATCCCTCCACCTCCAACGCCTCAACCGCGCAACTGTAGTACTGGGTTATACCAAATCAAAAAATACCTGCGACAGATAGGGCATCTAAGATGAAGCTAAATC
>ERZ1066124.383-NODE-383-length-31919-cov-22.926814_pt1 | contig 31919 bp, 29 predicted proteins | sample MGYA00382771_ERZ1066124 | MGnify/ENA primary metagenome ERZ1066124 (study PRJEB33369, sample SAMEA5778354) | biofilm metagenome | biome: Industrial cooling water; feature: Water cooling tower basin; material: Biofilm | place: United Arab Emirates | collected... | reverse complement strand
CTCGAAGATGCACCCTAAATTTAGGGTCGCTCCCTAGTTTGCAGATACGCCCTAGTATTAAAGACCTTTTGACGCGAATGCAACGTTTAGGGAAGTTTCAAAAGATGTGGTCTACCAGAACCTCTAGTTGGGAATTGATAACTCCTCGATCTCAACCAAACCGCCCTCAATCGTCTGGATTCGCAAATCGTAACCGCGTAACAAGCGCATTCCAATCAGAGGAACCGTTTCCGATTCATTGATATAAATGTCGCGGTACTGACCGTCCCAAATTACCTGCCCTGTGTAGACCTCGAACGTGCAGGAAGTTCCATCACCCAAGGTTGCAATGTCTCGCCCTTCCCACCTGAAACCCAATGCCGTAATGATATCGGATGGCAGGGTCAAAAACCCAGAAAATCCTGTATCAATTACGGCATCGACTAGCTGCGTTATTGAATTGTTTTGGATGACAACTAACAACGTTGCCTCACAACTCTGATTCACTCGTCCTTGCATCATTGCTTTGGTTTCAAACTCCGTGCGCCAAAGTGATCCACGGCTGGATGCCCAATGCGGACGAACCAAGTCTGAGGATCTGGTACTCGTGCTAAGAGTTGCTTCGATGCTGCCAGCAGATCATCTGCAATCTCAAAGGCTCCGGTTTCGATGTCGATCGCGACAATCTTGCCATGATTGCCTTCTTCAACCTGCGATCGCACCTGAGACTCGTAAATCTCATTACCACGACGAGCGTATTCTTCTTTAGGATAGCGGGGTTGTCGAACTGCCATTGGCTTGACCTCGTTTCAACTGTATCCTCCTATTTTATCTCCAAGGCATCCTACGACATTGAACCTTGCTCAACAGCCTAATCCGCCCCAGGCTGTTTTAGAGCAAATTTAGTGATTTTCCAGCAGGCGATCGAGGAAGAAGAAATAACTAACATACAATATCAATAGACTCTGATTTTGGAGCTTAACGAACATGACTTACCCCAAGCTGAGCGGTGAAGAGATTACCCAAAAAGGGAAAGCACTTTACGATCGTCTTCGTTCCAACATCGAGACACAAGAAAACATCGGTAAATTAATCTCGATCGATGTTGAGACAGGCGATTATGCGATCGGAGATGATTTAATTGTTCTAAGTCGTCATTTACAAGCAAAACATCCTAATGCACCGATCTGGGCTGGGCGAATTGGATTTAATGCAGTTTATGCGATCGGTGGAACGTTAATTAGGACGGTTTAGAGCGTGATACATGGAACGGTCTTTGGGCTGCAAGCTCGGATGAATGTGATTTTTCGACTGCCACAAGGATCAGATCTTGAAGTTGAATGCGTTGTAGATACAGGCTTTGAAGGATTTTTGACTTTGCCGCCTGCGGTGATTCGTGAGCTTGATCTTCCCTACGTTGCTCGAATTGATGCAAATCTCGCAGATGATTCCAGTGTCGCTGCTTATGCCTACCTCGTTACGATCGTTTGGAATGGCATGGAGCGCGAAGTTGTCGTACTAGGTATTGGTCGCCGTCCCTTGATTGGAACTGCTCTACTTGAAGATTGTCATCTTGGCATTGATTTTTGTGATGGCGGTACAGTTGTCGTAGATGAAATTTTGTAGCCAAAAGCTTCCATCAAAGTGCATCCGCATCATCCCTACTCCGCTCCGTTCTGAAGCAGAGCGATCGATGGAACGTTAATCAGAACAGCCTAGTATTAAAGACCTCTTGACGAGAATGCAATGCTTAAGGGAGTTTCAAAAGATATGGTCTACCGTCCCGGTTCAGCAGCAGATCGACTTGAACAACAAACGAAAAGGCTCTCAACTGTCCGCTCCAACCGGGGTGTTGTCTGCTAGTTGCTTATTTCTTATGGAAAGAGCAATTATCTAGAAGATTTTACTGGATTTCCTTGGTGGGCGCTCTGACAGGAGACTTGTGTATTGCAAGCAAGGTGAATACATTGTGACCAACTTGCTCGACGAAAATAAAGTAATTGAGCAAATAGGAATTGATTTATGGACTTGCAGCGACAAATTGACCGTTTAAGAGTTTTACAGCTTGTTGAAGATGCTATACAGCAAGGTCTAGATCGGGACTCAGTTAGCGAATACTTTGCTGCCGCCATAGAGTATGGTCGGAAGTATCAAGTAGAAACGGCAGTTAGAGAGTGGGCTATGGAAGGGCGAAATGAGTTTTCCTTGAGGATAGCAATGAGTTGGGCACAAACGTTACCTTAAAACCCAACAATCACCCATTTCACCTTCTTCACCCACTTGTCAAACTTGAATTAGATAGTATGCACCCTGCGTAGGCTAATGCGGCGAAGCGCAGGGATTTGCTAGTACGATCGCTTGTTGTCAATAATCAAATTTCCGTCATGGGCGTACTACAAGATTCTGCCGTATGTAATCAATTTTCCCGACTCATCTTGTGGCTCTGCTAACCATATTTGATCGATGCTAGGTGGAATATCAGAAGTATTCACAATTTCTACAATCTCGTCGAATAAAGGTAGGGAAGACCCGTTGCCACAGATCTCTAGAATCAGAACCTTTAAACAACTTGGATAGTCCTGGAACTTCTCGTCAATAGCTGGTAGATGTCTAGCCAACTCATTCTTGATTTCTTCTTCAGCTTTTGCCAACACAGAAGGGGAAAAACAAGAGTTTATTCGGATATGAATTTTCAAACCTGATTCAAAGGAATCAGCAGGCTCAGGCTGAAATTTCCCAAAGCACCAAGAAATGGGTGAATTTGAGCAGATCTCATCAGAAGCGGTAAACGTTTCTATATGGCTTGAGATATGCTCGACTATTTGTTCTGAAAGCCCACGTAGCTGCCTCTTGGTATAGTTACTAAGAGCTTTCTCGTGGGTGCGAATCTCGTAGATAGCTTTGGGTAGCCGAGGCTCTAATCTTTCCTCATACAGCACTCGGAAACAATCAAAAAAGAGATGAAAGATGCGATGCTTCTCATAATAATCCCTTGGATAAACTATCTTTTTTCGCTCAATCACCATCGGCTGATGTCCTGGAGACTCTAATAATACCTCTGGCTGTTTTCTAGTTTTATCGTTAGTTTTAGTTTTGCTATCAGATCGGTCAAGGCATTTAGAAAGATCATAATTTGTGCAAAATGCTTTGTTAAATTGGTCTGCAAAATCTCTCAATCCTCCATCAAGCCATTCACATTTGCTATTGTCGTCATCGCGAAAACAGTGAAAAGATACCATACGCTCCAATTGAATTATTGATAAATTGCCAGCACAATCGTGTACATGAAGACATTAGAACTTGAAAGCGCGAAATCTGAGAATTCCTTGCCCTCAAGTCTATAAAAGGTTTATAAAAAAAGGCTCATAAAAACAAAGCGACCAGTAGATAATCCACTGATCGCTCTATTTCAATTAGCTAAGTGCTTACTTGAGGATCTTCGAGACCACACCTGCACCAACAGTACGACCGCCTTCACGGATTGCGAAGCGCATTCCTTGTTCAATCGCGATCGGGTTGATCAGTTCCACGGTCATCTTGATCCGGTCTCCGGGCATCACCATTTCAGCTTCGCCGCCTTCGTCAGTCGTGAAGTTGCTGATCGTTCCGGTTACGTCGGTTGTCCGCACATAGAACTGAGGACGGTAGCCAGGGAAGAACGGAGTGTGACGACCGCCTTCTTCCTTCTTCAAGATGTAAACTTCAGACTCGAATTGAGTGTGAGGCTTGATCGATCCCGGCTTAGCCAGCACCATACCGCGCTCAATATCGGTCTTTTGAATACCCCGAAGCAAGATACCAGCGTTGTCTCCTGCCATACCCTTGTCGAGACTCTTCTTGAACATCTCGATTCCGGTGACGGTGCTCTTACGAGTGTCGCGGATACCGACGAGTTCAACTTCGTCTTGAACCTTGACTTCACCACGCTCGATCCGACCCGTTGCAACCGTACCCCGACCCGTGATCGAGAATACGTCTTCAACTGCCATCAAGAACGGCTTGTCAACATCACGCTCAGGAGTCGGAATGTATTCGTCAACTGAATCCATCAACTTGTAAATACAGTCAACCCACTCGTTTTCACCCTTCTTGGTTTTGGGGTTCGCGGTCATCGCTTCAACCGCTTGGAGTGCCGAACCTGCGGTGATCGGAATTTCGTCGCCGGGGAATTCATACGAATCCAACAGTTCACGAACTTCGAGTTCAACCAGTTCGAGCAGTTCTTCGTCGTCCACCATGTCTTTCTTGTTCAAGAAGACAACCAGACGGGGAACGCCCACCTGACGAGCCAAGAGGATGTGTTCACGAGTTTGGGGCATGGGACCGTCAGCAGCAGATACCACCAAGATCGCGCCGTCCATCTGAGCCGCACCCGTGATCATGTTCTTCACATAGTCAGCGTGTCCAGGACAGTCCACGTGAGCATAGTGCCGGGACTCGGTTTCGTACTCCACGTGAGCGGTGTTGATCGTGATACCCCGTGCTTTTTCTTCCGGAGCTGCGTCGATGTCTTCATACTTCCGGGCTGCCGCTTGACCCAGAGCCGAAAGGGTCATCGTGATTGCAGCCGTAAGCGTTGTCTTGCCGTGGTCAACGTGACCGATCGTGCCAATGTTGACGTGGGGTTTAGTCCGTTCAAACTTTGCGCGTGCCATGAATTACTATTCCTCTTTCCTGATTAACCGTTCCCTTTGTTTTTCGCAATGATGGTTTCAGCGACGTTCTTAGGTACTTCTTCGTAATGGCTGAATTCCATTGTAAAAGTACCGCGTCCCTGAGTCATCGATCGGATATCCGTAGCATATCCAAACATTTCTGCCAGTGGAACCTTGGTGGTGACTTTGGCGATCCCTCTCTCGACTCCTTGAGCTTCGATTTGCCCACGTTTCGAGATCAGGTTGCCCATGACGCTACCAAGAAAGTCTTCTGGCACTTCGACTTCGACCTTCATCATCGGTTCTAAGAGTACCGGGTTGGCTTTCATTACGCCATCCTTGATCGCCATCGATCCAGCAATCTTAAACGCCATTTCAGAAGAGTCTACATCGTGGTACGAACCATCGACGAGTGTGGCTTTCACGTCAATCAATGGGTAGCCCGCGACGATACCTGTTTCGCAAGCTTCTTTCATGCCTTGCTCAGCAGGTCCGACGTATTCTTTCGGAACTGTACCACCCACGATTTTCGAGACAAACTCAAATCCGCTACCTGTTTCGCCCGGTTCAAGCTGGATTACAACGTGTCCATATTGACCTTTACCACCACTCTGACGGACAAATTTGCCTTCAGCTTTGACGGCTTTGCGAATCGTTTCACGGTAAGCGACTTGAGGTGCGCCAACGTTTGCTTCGACTTTGAACTCGCGGAGCATACGATCGACCAAGATTTCCAAGTGCAATTCGCCCATTCCGGCAATTACAGTTTGGTTTGTTTCTTGATCAATACTCACGCGGAAGGTCGGGTCTTCTTCAGACAGTGCCTTGAGCGCTTTGGATAGTTTTTCCATGTCGCCCTTGGTTTTGGGTTCAACCGCAACCGAGATCACAGGCTCAGGAATAAACAGCGACTCTAGAACAATGTTGTCGCCTTCAGGACAAAGCGTGTCGCCTGTCAGCGTGTCAGACAATCCGGGGATTGCTCCCAAGTCGCCTGCTCTGAGTTCGTCTACGTCGATCCGTTCATCTGCTTTCAAGATGATCAGACGCGAAACGCGCTCTTTCTTACCTTTCGTCGAGTTGTAGATGTAGCTACCTTTTGAAAGCACACCAGAGTAAACGCGAACGAAAGTTAAGCGACCGACGAATTTATCAGTCATGACTTTGAAAGCGAGTGCAGCCAAAGGTGCATCATCTTTCGGCGGACGCGCTTGAAGGCTGCCATCCGGCATTGTTCCTTGGATCGGCGGAATGTCATTCGGAGAAGGAAGATAATCCAACACCGCATCGAGCATTTGCTGTACGCCCTTGTTCTTGAAGGCGGAACCGCAAAGCAGCGGAACAAAGAATTCTCCGTCGATTCCTTCGATCGTGCCTTTCCGAATTGCTGCTTTGATTTCTTCTTCGGTGATTTCTTCACCTGCAAAGTACTTTTCAAGCAGTGCTTCATCGGTTTCTGCAACAGATTCGATCAGAATCGTGCGGAATTCGTCAGCCTTTTCCTTCAGGTCTTCAGGAATATCGGTAACTTCGATTTCGCGACCTAAATCGTCTTTGTGGATGTACGCTTTCATCCGAACCAAGTCCACGATGCCTTTGAATTGATCTTCAGCACCGATCGGGATTTGAATCGGAACGGCGTATTTGACGTTTAGACGATCGCGAATCTGACCGTAGACCTTGAAGAAGTCCGCGCCAGTTCTGTCCATCTTGTTGACGAACACCATGCGAGGAACGTTGTAACGGTTCGCTTGCTTCCACACGGTTTCAGACTGAGGCTGAACCCCACCGACCGAACAGAACACCGCGATCACACCATCAAGAACCCGCATCGAGCGTTCAACTTCGATCGTGAAGTCTACGTGCCCAGGAGTATCGATGATGTTGATTTTGTGTTCGAGTTCGCCTTCACCGGGCTGGTTCGGCTTGTCGGCATCGCGACGAGTCCATTGAGTACTGATTGCAGCAGCGGTAATTGTGATTCCCCGCTCCCGCTCTTGTTCCATCCAGTCCGTTGTGGCTGTCCCTTCGTGCACTTCGCCAATTTTATGGACGATGCCGGAGTAAAATAGAATCCGTTCAGTTGTTGTTGTCTTGCCCGCATCAATATGCGCGGCGATCCCGATATTTCTTACTCTTTCGAGCGGGACGGTACGAGCCACAGCTACCTCCTTAGCATCTGTGAAAGGGTTAAATCACACTACTGCGTCTATTAAGATTCTATACTTTTTAATACCGATAGTGTGCGAATGCTTTATTGGCTTCTGCCATCCGGTGCGTTTCTTCGCGCTTCCGGATCGCGCTTCCCGTTTCATTGGCAGCATCCATCAGTTCGTTTGCCAATTTGGATGACATCGATTTGCCTGCACGAGAGCGTGAGAACTGGATCAACCATCTCAACGCCAGCGCAATTCCACGATCGGTCCGAACTTCCATCGGCACTTGGTAGGTTGCACCACCGACCCGACGCGCTTTGACTTCAACCAAAGGAGTCGCATTCTTGACTGCCCGCTCAAACGTCTCCAGCGGATCAGAACCAGTGCGCTCTTTGATGATTTCAAACGCATCGTAAACGATACGGGTTGCCAGAGATTTTTTGCCACTCGACATAATCCGCCGCACCATCATGGTGACGAGGCGCGAGTTATGTACAGAGTCGGGGGGAATGGGACGCTTTTTGATGACGACGCGACGAGACATAATTAGCCTTAGAGAGAAAGAACAGTGGATTGGAAAAGCGCGATCGTGGAATTCAAAAGAGTGTCGTGAGAAAAGCCTCTAAAAATAGCTTCGATCGCTAACAAACGAACCTCATTGACTCAAAATCTTGAGCGACGAGGTTCATTTGGCAAAATAATTCTAACGAGCAACGGTTTATTTCGCCGCTGCGGGTTTCGGACGTTTCGCACCGTACTTGGAGCGACCTTGCTTGCGGTCTTTCACGCCAGCCGTATCGAGCGTTCCGCGAATGATGTGGTAACGAACACCAGGTAAGTCTTTTACCCGTCCGCCCCGAATCATCACAACAGAGTGCTCTTGCAAGTTGTGACCGATACCGGGAATGTATGCTGTCACTTCAAATCCTGAAGTTAAGCGAACCCGTGCCACCTTACGAAGAGCAGAGTTTGGTTTTTTCGGCGTAGTGGTGTAAACCCGTGTGCAAACTCCACGACGCTGAGGGCAACTCTTCAGAGCCGGGGATTTGGTTTTCTTCTTAGCTTTACTGCGCTCACTACGGATGAGTTGCTGGATGGTGGGCATTTTCTAATGTATAGGAGAATGCAGTCTCTCAACTGCTCCGACTTTCAACGATCACTAAACATACCAATGGATCGATTCCCCTGTCAAACGATTTGACAAGTCGATCGATCTTTTGAATGTAAAGCCTACTTATTCTAGCTTTCGTTTACCGAGAATGAGACACCACAATCGCAACTTTTTTTCGCACTTGGATTGTGGAAGCGAAAACTGCCGCCCATCAAGTCTTCAGAGAAATCGATCGTTAAATTCTCCAGATATTGAGCGCTATGCGGATCGATCGCGATTTGGATTCCATGACATTGCTGGATGCGATCGCTCGAATTTAATTCGGTTTCAAATTTGGTGATATATGAAAGTCCCGCACATCCGCCGGGTTCGATTTGTAGGCGAAAGAAAGCGGATGGATCGGGATTGCGTTTGTGAAGACGTTGGATTTCTGCGATCGCAGAAGGACTAAGTTCGATCATGCGCTGGTAAAAATCTCCAAGTAGATCGTACGGCTAAGCTGTCCCTTTCTGTTGCAGTTGTTGGTAGGTTCGCTCGAATAAATAACCTAAACCGCAAGTAATCAGCGTTACTGCAATGAACCGAAACCAGTAATTCGGAATGATTCGATTCATCAGCATCCAGGTGGGTACATAGAAATCCATGTGCGTTAGGAAAATTCCATAAGAGTAATCGCCTAAGAAATTGAGCGAAGGAAATTTGAAGCTCAAAAGCTGATAGAAGACGCACAGTTCTCCGACTCCGATTAGTGCATCAGCCGGAATCGAAAAGGCGAGTTGTCCAGTGCTTGCGAGTCCGTCACAAACAAGACCTAAGAGCCATAAACCAGCGGTGAATGGGAGCCAGTGAGGTGTAAGTAGAGATACCGGACGGGATTCGAGAAGCGCGATCGCTAAAATCATTCCAAACACAAACTCAAATAATCGCGAAGGGAAAAACGCTCCTTTCAACAGAACTTCGACGATTCGCGGCTCTAATATTCCGCTGCTCAAGACAACTAAGCTCCGATAAGCCAACGAAACGCCTAAAGCACTTGTTAATAGGAAAGACCAGCCCCAACGCTGAGCGATCCGAATCAGTAGCGGGAAAATCAAATAAAGCTGGATTGAGAGTCCGACATACCACCAAGCACCGTTTAGAAATGAATAGGTATGAATCAAGAAATTTCGGAGGGTTGTGAGACTGGCAATCAGAGCGAATACGATCGAGCCAATTCCCTGATTCCAGATCTCGCTACCGAAGGGAACCCAGGAGGGATTGAAGAGAAAAAGCGCGATCGCCAATCCATGCGCGACCCAGTAAAGCGGCAATAATCGAACCACTCTTCGTCGCCAAAATGTTACCGCCCGAAATGGTTTTCCGGCTTGATTCTGTCGCCACCAAGAAGCTGCTAGACCGAAACCGCTCGCGATGAGGAAGAAATGTACGCCTTGTTCACCGAGGAGACAGGTGAAATTCGCGATCGCTTCGATCCAACCCTTTATTCCCTGCCGTTGAGCCTGCTCTAAAATCTGCGACCAATTGAGATAGCCTCGTGTGTATCCCCACAGGTGATACATAACGACCATGAGAATCGCCAAACCCTTGATGCGGGGAAGGGTTTGACTGAATTGAGAATAGGTAGACATAAGCGCAGCAAGGTGACTGAATATGGCTCAAGAGTGCCCCTGCTGCCGAAAAAACAAAATGAGGCAATCCCGTAGAACTGCCTCATCTGAAAATCGAGTTAGAAAAATTTAGTTAGCGCGGGAATAGTCGTCTTGGAAACGTACGATGTCGTCTTCTCCAAGATATTCACCGTTCTGGACTTCGATCAAGATCAGAGGAATCACACCAGGATTCTCTAGACGGTGAGTGGTGCACTGAGGGACATAGGTAGACTGATTGCTGCCGAGCGTGATTTGCTGGTCGCCGCATTCGACTTTCGCAGTACCAGAGACTACGATCCAGTGTTCGCTGCGGTGGTGGTGCATTTGTAAGCTGAGACGATGACCGGGTTTGACTTCGATCCGTTTAATTTTGTAGCCGCGTCCTTCTTCGAGAATTGTGAACGAACCCCAGGGGCGCAGTTCAGTTGCAGCCGCTTTACCGGGTGTCGGAGACAGCACTAGGGCTGGAGTTTGAGTTTTTTCTTGAGCCTGAGCCACCGTTTCTTCTCCTCAATTAAGTAATAGAATTTCGCGAATTGGATTCCAACCAAAAAGACTAACAAACCAATCCAGGTCGCGCTTGCTTATAGTGGACGATTTCTGAAGATTTCACGAAGTCTTGATTTGAGTTGCGAAATCCGTGAAGAAGTAGTAGCTAATGTTACGGTTGAAGGAATACTCCAATGCCGTTGTGAACTCGTGCCGCCGATCGAGAAGGTCGATCGAGCAATTGTCCCCCTAAGTACAACGTGGTCGAGCTTCCCCCGTCCAGATTCAAAGCATTGACCGCTCCTAATTGCTGCATGATGACTGCCATATCGCCTAAAGATGCACCCACGCCAGAAACATTATTTTGAGCAGTGACGATGAGGATTCTGCCATCTGAGGTTTGCCCGATCGCACTCCGCGCCGCTCTTTCTTGAATAAATGCAGTACTGAACTGCTCTAAACGCCCGTCTAGCACGATTTGACCGTTACGAATTAGAAGCGGTCCACCTCCGATGAGATTTGGGAAAGCAGCTAAATCAGGAAGGTTGAAAGTACTTTCGAGTTGGACAGGGATCGCAGAAGTGAACGAAGCGGCGGCGGTACGGTTTGATCGAAATACCAATAAATACCCAGTTGTCGGAAGTTGAACGACTGTCCCTGCTGTTGGAATGGTCTGCTGAACGCCAGTCTGATTATTCTGAACTGGAAGGATAATTTCGTTATCGGTCAGAGTCGTATAAGTACTGCCCCAATCAGAGGTATATCGAGCAATTCCAGCCTGAACGTAGGCAGAATTTAACGTGGTTAGGGGAAAGCGTTGACCAGAACCGAGAATGACGGCTTCTTGCAGGGTTAAGCGATCGAATCTCCAATTCCCCGCTGCATCCCATCCCACGACACCCCGACTCAAAATCGGACCCGAAGCGAATCGATTATCCAGCTTGATTGCCCCAAGGGGTAGCTGGTTATTGCGGTTGAAATAGCCTCCATTGATTGCAGAGGTCGCCAAAGATTGCTGAGCCGTCGTAAATAGTGGCAGAGTTCCGGTTAACGTGGTTACATTGGGTAAGATCGGACGAATGCTTAATCCAGGTTGGCGGGGATTCACTTCAAACCAAACAATCGGGAATTGATTCGCGCCGACTGAGAGCGATCGCTGTCTCCAAAACAAGCCATTCGCCCATAGGATGTCTCGATCGCTGAGGAAATTTGAACCGACTTCGATCGTGATGCGATCGGGACTCGATGCAGTTGTAATTCGCGATCGCAAACTCAGCGGAACGCCAACTCTTACGATCGTTCGGTTGCCGCTGGATTCAACTTTTAGCGATCGAATTCGACTCGCGGGACTAGGTTTGAATTTTCCTAGCTGATTCTGATCCGCTTGAGCATCTAGAGTTAAAACAAGTTCATTGAGTTGTGGATCAGCTTGCCAAGTGATAGGACGATCGAGCGTGAGTGTAATGCGATCGATATTCGGGGCAGGTTGTTCTTGCTGAATTGCGATGAGCTTCGCGATCGGAGTCGTAATCTGTAAAGTGTTTCCGCTAATCTGAGTCTGCCAGCCATTTCTCTGGGCAAGCTCTGTCACATCTAAATATCGCAACGGTGGTGCTAATCGAGTCGGAAAAACTGCTTCGGAAAACCACTGAATCGGCTGACGGCTTGCATCGTTTGTACTAAGAAGGTCTGCTCCGAATCGTTGCATCAAGATAGCATCGCTCAATCCAATTCGGGTCACTCCATTCGATTGCCACTGTAGCCAGTTCCCGCTAAAAGTCTGTCCGTTCAGAATGATTTGGGTTCCTTGGACACTTGGAGAATTGAAATTCAACGGTGCAGGTCTCGGAGGTGGAGATTGTTGAGCGAGATTGAAATCGAGAGCCGCAGGAGCATCCGCCAACGCAGGAAGCGGAATCGATAAGAGAGCAAGTAAGTAGAAACCGAATTTGAGAGAAGCCATCTGATAAGAATTCACGAAGAGAATCCGCAATTGCCGCAGGTCATTTTACTGCGATCGCCAAATTCTGACTGAAGAGTCCAGAACTATCAAGAAATCGTAACTTTCTCAGTGTTGCATTTTCTGGGTTGTTCAATTCGTTAAAAGGCATTTCTGTCTAAGGATTTCAAGGCATTAAAGACTGTAGCGATCGAGAACACTCCCGCAATATTACAGGGATTGTCAGAGCGCAAAATTTTCTATAATATTCTTAATCCCAGGCTTTGTAAAAATTCGGTTAAGCTAGATCTCCCCATTACAACGAAAGGGCTGTGAAACTCTGTTGAACCTGAAGCAAAAGAAGACAAATTGTTTCCAGGATTGAGATTTTGCAACAGGGTTAGCGGTTTTGTCTTCAAGCATCTCTTAGGATGCCTTTGGCACACTGGCGTGAGAACGAAACCGCTTGACGCACAGAATTTTTTACTCGATTGTTAAATTTGTGTGAGCGTCATTTTCTTTTCTTCATAAAAGCTTCTCCCAGATCTCCCGCGCTAACTTTTCCCTTACCCCAGTTCGTTCCCGGTCTAACCCCAAAATCTCTTCTTGAAATGAATCGAATGAATCCTTCCATGAGTCAAGCAAGTGTTCCGTCAGAGTCTCACAATCAATTCAATGGATACGCAGGTCAGCGCTGGTTAGTCGAAGAGCGGGATGCCTGCGGTGTTGGTTTTATCGCAGATCAGAAAGGTCGGAATAGCCACGATCTGATGGAGAAAGCGTTGGCTGCATTGGCTTGCTTGGAACATCGGGGTGGTTGTAGTGCCGATCAGGATTCTGGTGATGGCGCGGGGCTGATGGCGGCGATTCCGTGGGAAATTTTGAACCAGTGGGCAAGTAACCAAGGTGTGAGCCTGACTCCGGATCAAACGGGTGTGGGCATGGTGTTTCTGCCGCAAGATAGCGCGATCGCATCTGCGGTAAAAGAAATCGCCGAAAAGATTATCGCGGAAGAAGGTTTAACGTTTTTGGGTTGGCGACTTGTCCCAGTAAAACCCGAAATTCTAGGTGTTCAAGCGCGAGAAAATCAGCCGCAAATCGAGCAGTTGTTAGTGAAGTCTGACACACTGAGCGGCGAGGAATTAGAACGCAAGCTCTATCTCACTCGGAAGCAGATTCACCGAATTTTGGCAGAACAAGCGAAACCTGGATTCGATGAACTGTATGTGTGTTCGTTTTCGACTCGCACGATCGTTTACAAAGGCATGGTGCGATCGGCAATTTTGGGCGAGTTTTACCAAGACCTGCAAGATCCGAACTACAAGACTTCGTTTGCGCTGTATCACCGCCGATTCAGCACCAACACGATGCCGAAATGGCCCCTTGCTCAACCGATGCGGCTCTTGGGTCATAACGGCGAAATCAATACGCTGCTCGGTAACGTTAACTGGATGAGAGCGCGAGAAGCGGATCTGGCACATGAATTTTGGGGCGATCGCATCAGTGCCCTGAAGCCAACCGTGAACTCGAACAATAGCGACTCTGCCAACTTAGATAACGTGATGGAGTTGCTTGTTCGCTCTGGACGTAGCCCCGCTGAAGCCTTGATGATGATGGTTCCAGAGGCTTACAAGAATCAGCCAGAATTGACGGATCATCCTGAAATTGTGGACTTCTATGAGTATCACAGCGGCATTCAGGAAGCTTGGGATGGTCCGGCTTTGCTGGCATTCTGTGATGGGAAGGTTGTTGGGGCAACGCTTGATCGAAATGGTCTTCGTCCCGCTCGTTACACGATCACGCGCGATGGCTATCTCGTTGTTGCATCAGAAGCAGGAGTTGTTGATATTCCAGAATCCGAAGTACTGGAGAAAGGACGCTTGGGTCCTGGACAGATGATCGCGTTCGATTTGCAAAGCCTGGAAGTTCTGAAGAACTGGGAAATTAAACAGCGGATTGCGAATGCTCATCCGTATGGAGAGTGGTTGAAGCAAAATCGGAAAACACTGCGATCGCAAGAATATCTAGAAGCTTCCCAACTGGATCAGCAATCTCTTCTAACGCACCAGACCGCATTCGGCTACACCTTAGAAGATGTGGAAATGGTCATCCAAGATATGGCGGCACAAGGAAAAGAGCCGACTTTCTGTATGGGTGATGATATTCCGCTGGCGGTGCTGTCTGAGCGTCCTCACTTGCTGTACGACTACTTCAAGCAGCGGTTCGCACAGGTGACAAATCCACCGATCGATCCACTCCGCGAGAAGCTCGTGATGTCTCTGACGATGCAACTTGGAGAACGCGGAAATCTTCTCGAAACCCAGCCTGAAGGCGCGAATTTGTTCTTGCTAGAGTCTCCTGTTTTGACTGAACCAGAACTCGATCAAATTCGGGATTCGGGTCTCGAAACCGCAAATCTTTCGACCTTATTTGAAATTGCTGCGGGACCGGAAGGGATGAAAACTGCGGTTCAAAACTTATGCGACCGAGCCGCAGAAGCGGTGCAATCGGGTAAAAAGATTGTGGTGTTAAGCGATCGCTTAGATCAATCGGGCAATTTCACTCGGTTAACTGCTGACCAAAGTTACATTCCGCCAGTTTTAGCAGTTGGAGCCGTTCATCATCATCTGATCCGCCAAGGACTCCGGATGAAAGCGTCTCTGATTGTCGATACGGCTCAAGCTTGGAGCACACATCATTTCGCTTGCTTAATCGGTTATGGCGCGAGTGCCGTTTGTCCTTATCTGGCATTGGAATCCGTTCGCCAATGGTGGGCAGATTCTAAGACTCAAAGCTTAATGGAGCGTGGCAAGATTAAAGCGGCAAGTTTAACGGCTGTGCAAGCGAACTTCCGTAAAGCGATCGAAGACGGTCTACTCAAGATCCTCTCAAAGATGGGAATTTCCTTACTGTCGAGCTACCAAGCGGCTCAAATTTTTGAAGCGATTGGAATTGGTGGCGATCTGCTGAACTTAGGATTCTTTGGAACTGCATCGCGATTAGGTGGATTAACGATCGCAGAACTTGCTCAAGAAATTCTCTCGTTCCACAGTCGCGCTTTCCCAGAGTTGACCACGAAGAAGCTCGAAAACTTCGGATTTGTGCAATACCGTCCGGGTGGTGAGTACCACATGAACAGCCCGGAACTGGCGAAACATCTCCATCAAGCGGTCAGAACTAAGAGTTTCGATCACTATGAACTGTATCAACAGCATTTAGCGAATCGCCCGATCACAGCATTGAGAGATTTGCTCGACTTCAAGAGCGATCGTGATTCGATCTCCATTGATGAAGTCGAACCTGCAACCGAAATCGTGAAACGCTTCTGTACAGGTGGAATGTCACTCGGTGCGTTGTCTCGTGAAGCGCATGAAGTGTTAGCGATCGCAATGAACCGTTTGGGTGGTCGATCGAACTCTGGCGAAGGCGGAGAAGATCCCGTTCGGTACAAAGTTCTAGACAAAGTGGAAGAGGGAATTTCGCCGCTCTTGCCGCATCTGAAAGGACTCAAAACTGGAGACACTGCGAACTCTGCCATCAAACAAGTCGCATCCGGTCGCTTTGGGGTGACACCTGAGTATTTGATGAGCGCCAAGCAAATCGAAATCAAGATGGCTCAAGGTGCAAAACCCGGTGAAGGTGGACAATTGCCGGGTCCGAAAGTGAGTCCTTACATTGCAATGCTGCGTCGATCGAAGCCTGGAGTAACCCTGATTTCTCCTCCGCCGCACCATGACATTTATTCGATCGAGGATCTCGCCCAACTGATTTTCGACCTGCACCAAATCAATCCGACAGCTCAAGTTTCGGTGAAATTAGTGGCAGAAGTGGGAATTGGTACGATCGCCGCTGGTGTCGCTAAAGCGAACGCGGATATCATTCAGATCTCCGGTCACGATGGCGGCACAGGTGCATCTCCACTTAGCTCGATCAAACACGCGGGAAGTCCTTGGGAATTGGGTTTAACTGAAGTGCATCGAGTTTTGATGCAGAACCAATTGCGCGATCGTGTAATCCTGCGAGTCGATGGCGGCATCAAAGCAGGCTGGGATGTCGTAATGGCTGCACTGATGGGCGGCGAAGAATTTGGATTTGGCTCGATCGCGATGATTGCCGAAGGTTGCATCATGGCGCGGATCTGTCATACCAATAGCTGTCCGGTTGGAGTTGCAAGTCAGAAAGAAGAACTGCGGAAACGCTTCCCTGGAACACCAGAGCATGTGGTTAACTTCTTCTTATTTGTTGCGGAAGAAGTGCGATCACTCTTAGCTCGTTTAGGCTACAAGTCTCTGAACGAAATCATCGGACGTGCTGATCTGCTGAAGATGCGCGAAGGTGTGAGTTTGACTAAGACTCAAATGCTGAATTTGGATTGTCTGACTCAGCTACCCGATACTAAGAGCGATCGTTCTTGGTTGAATCACGAAACCGTTCACAGCAATGGTGTTGTTCTCGATGATCAAATTCTGAGTGATGCGGATATTCAGGCTGCAATCCAGAATCAAGGCGATGTGACTCATTCGATCGATGTGATCAACACCGATCGGACTGTTGGAACTCGGATTTCTGGAGCGATCGCAAAACAGTACGGTAATTCCGGTTTCGGCGGTCAGATCACGCTGAACTTTACTGGAAGTGTGGGACAAAGCTTCGGCGCGTTTAACTTGCCTTGTATGACGCTGAACTTAGTTGGGGAAGCGAACGATTATGTAGGTAAAGGAATGCACGGAGGTACGATCGCGATCAAACCCACACCTGAAGCAACCTATGATCCTTCTCAAAACGTGATCATCGGTAACACTTGCCTCTACGGTGCAACGGGTGGAAGACTCTTCGCGAATGGACAAGCTGGAGAACGCTTTGCCGTCCGAAACTCACTCGCTGAAGCTGTTGTCGAAGGAGTGGGCGATCACTGTTGCGAATACATGACGGGCGGCGTAGTCGTCGTTCTTGGTCGTGCAGGTCGCAACGTAGGTGCAGGAATGACGGGCGGATTAGCTTACTTCTTCGATGAAGATGGCAGCTTCCAGGAGAAAGTCAACGCTGAGATCGTCAAGGTTCAGAGAGTAACTGCGCCTGCGGGTGAACAACAGCTAAAAGAACTGCTTGAGGCTCATGTAGAGTACACAGGTAGCCCGAAAGCGAAAGCGATTTTGACGAACTGGTCAGAGTCGTTGCCAAAGTTCTGGCAAGTGGTTCCACCGTCTGAGAAGGACACACCTGAAGCAAATCCGGATGTCGAGAAAGTAGCAGTTTCGGCTTAATGAGAAAGAGAGCGATCGTATGAATTATGCGATCGCTCCTTTTACAATGGATTCAAAGCGATCGATTCAAGCCATGAATGCCCCAGAAGCGAAACCGTCGATTTCTCCTCTTTACGAATCAGACTTTTACGCTTGGACACAAGAACAAGCAATGCTTCTACACAGTCACCAATGGAGCCAGCTTGATTTGCCAAATCTGATCGAGGAGATCGAATCTTTGGGGAAACAGCAGCGTCAAGAACTTCGGAATCGCCTGAGTGTTTTGATTGGGCATTTACTGAAATGGCAGTATCAACCTCAAAATCGCAGTCGTAGTTGGTTAGCAACGATTCGGATTCAGCGGTTAGATATTGATGATTTGCTTGAAGAAAATCCGAGTTTGAAACCCTACCTTGAGGCAGCGATCGAGAAATCCTATCTGAAAGGAGTAGAGTTAGCAGTGAAGGTGACCGATTTACCGAGGGGGACTTTTCCGATCGAATGCCCTTACAGTTTGGAAGAGATAATCAGCGATCGCTTCTTTCCCGGTGAACCAAGCGAGTTAGTAGAAGGTTAAAATTCAGCTTGCTCGATCGCTTCCTGCATCAGCGCAATATCATCCGGTGCGATCGCGCCTGCAAAGCGTAGAAGCTGAGATCCTGGAATGCCTTGAATTGATGAATGATTTAGAGTTTTAACATACTCCAAAACTTTCTTTTGGGAATTCTCTGACATCCCTCGTAATTGCTCAATCACCTCATCAAGAATCGATGAATTCATTTGACCTCCTTTAAAGTGCGATCGCTTTCTTGCCTAGCTGCTCCGATGCTGAGATTCGTGTGATGTCGATGAAATTCACCTGTTTGTAAAAAATCAAGCAGCATCACTTGTAGGTGTGACTGAGAGCTTAAAGCCTAATTCGTTCAACACTTGCTGTAGAACAACAAAATCCAAATTGGTTTGTAGCGACTGGATCTTTTGAACTGTTTTTTGATTTGAAGCGGTTTGTAAACTACTTACTCTAGCCTCAGCAACATCTCCCAATGCCGAAAGCAACTCATCATAATCACAATCCTCTAGAACAGCTTCTAAATAGGCGGCTGCCTCTTGAGGATCTTTTAGGAACTCAATTAGATATGAATGATAGCTCCTACTCGTTGGCATTCTTTTTCTTATCTTCCCTGAATATCTAAAGAGTATATTACGTAAATCGTTTCAAGCTACTTAAAGTAAAGTTGGAGTGCCAGAAGTTGTGTTCTGTGTATTCGTAAAACTCCTCAACAAAATTCTGTTTATCGTCTTTTCGACAAATCTTCTCAAATTGAAACTCAAAGTAATCAACGAAACTTTGAATCTCATCATCTGTGGACAGCAATGATGAAACTGCGAACAGTTCTTCTTGTAGCTTCTGGTTAATTTCTTTAAGCTCAACAATTTGTCTTTGTAGAATCTCAATATCTTTTCCAGCGAAATCCAATGTCTCCGAGATTGTATCTTCTTTTCTACTATCTCTTAAGACATCCTGAGTATACTCAAAAATTGCTACTTCATTTTTCGTGATTTCAAGAGTTCGTTCTTTATGCTGTGAATTAAGCAGCTCTTGCTCTGTAGTTTCAAGCTTGCGCTGAAGTCTTTTCAGTTCGTTCTCTTTCTCAGCGAGATTTACAGATAAATTCAGTTTGTCTTGCTTAAGATTTTCAACTTCTTGGACAGGAGATTTAACATACTGTGAATTAAGCAGCTCTTGCTCTGTAGTTTCAAGCTTGCGCTGAAGTCTTTTCAGTTCGTTCTCTTTCTCAGCGAGATTTACAGATAAATTCAGTTTGTCTTGCTTAAGATTTTCAACTTCTCGGACGGCAGATTTAATCTGATCTTCTGCTTTTTTCACTTCATGGATTACTTGAGTAATTTTGGAAACTAAAACATTCCATGTTGCAAATTCTATAAATTCAGCTTCTGCTTGTCCAAAAGCCCCACCTAATTCCTCGATTAAAGCTTTACGAACATTCTCAGCATCATCAAGCTGTCTATGAAGAGCTTGATTCTGAGATTGCAAAGTAGCAATCTCACCTGCAAGACTATTAATTTTTTTGGTGAGTTTAGTGGCTTCCTCCCTTTCTTTTTCCAATTTCTGAATACGATCCTTTAAGCGTTCAATACGATCTTTCGCCGCCTTGTAATCTGTTCTAAGCGATTCAACCGTAAATCGTAGCTCGGCTGGAGACTTGTTAGCTAAATCTGCATTCTGTGGCTCGATGGCATACTTGCTTAGAAGAGTTTTAATGAGTAGAAAGAACAAAATCACAACAATACTCAAAACGATAATTGCGATAAGCATTAGTAAGCTCCGAATAGGGAGAATGATTCATCCCTACGGTTCCCTAAGACTTCAATGCTGTAACTTCGTCTTAAAACTTTCTGCCCATGAGTGTGATTTCTACTTGTAGAAACAGCAAACCCCTCGAAGGTAGACCTTTCAAGGGGTTCGACTAAACGAGCATAGCAGGAGTCGAACCTGCGACACCCAGAACCGGAATCTGGTGCTCTATCCTCTGAGCTATATGCCCACTCGTTACTCTGTGAGTATAACAAGAATTACGCCGATCGCACTAAGTTAACCGTTGCAATCTGTCACGATCGCAACGGCTAAATCTCGAAATCCTAAGAAGCTACTTTCGCAGTCGCCCGTTGACGAGTCGGAGGTGCCTTCACCGCAGCAGGTTCAGGATTCTGCATCAAGAACACCAGCAGCGGATTGCTTTGAAGCTCTCGCCGCAGCAAGCGATGAATTTCACGCTCGATCTGAACTTGTAAGCCCGTCCAATCGATTTCAATCTGACCATTAAACGTGCTGTAGAACTCATTCCAACGATCACTTAACACGGTCTCGATCGATTCCTGAATTCTCGATCGTAGTTGCTCTGGATTTACTGAAGTCACAACACCGCGCAGATGCACATCAGGCTTCGCAAACAATCGACCTTCGTTCGTAATCGTCGCTGCAATGGTAACGACTCCATCGCCTGCTAATTGCTGACGCTCTTTCAGAACGCGATCGTCAACCATGCCCGATCGAGAAGTATCCACCAGTTCAATACCCGCTTTGACTTTGCCAGCCTTGCTGATTGAATCCTTGGTCAACTCAACCACATCACCGTTATCAATAATCACCATGTTCTCAGCCGGAACGCCAGTGCTTTGAGCGGTTTGGGAGTGCTTGATCAGCATCCGGTGTTCGCCGTGAACTGGGAGGAAGAACTTCGGACGAGTCAGGGCTAACATCAGCTTCTGATCTTCTTGGCAGCCGTGACCGGAGACGTGGATGCCTTGATCTTTGCCGTAAACGACTTTCGCGCCGTTCATCATCAGTTTATCGATCGTATTCACAACCGCGATCGTATTTCCAGGAATCGGATTCGCAGAGAATACAACGGTGTCACCTTCGCGGATCTTCACTTGGCGATGTTCACCGTTCGCGATGCGGGTCATCGCTGACATCGGCTCACCTTGCGATCCGGTGGTCAGAATCAAAACATTCTCATCCGGAGTCTTTTGAGTAACGTGCAGCGGTTGCAGAAGATCATCGCGGCATTTGATGTAGCCGAGATTTCGAGCGTGGGCGATTACATTGAGCATTGATCGACCTAACACCGAAACCACTCGATTATGCTTCTCAGCGAGTTCGAGAATCATATTGATCCGGTGAACGGATGAAGCGAAGGTCGTGATTAGTAAGCGTCCTTTCGCTTGGGTGAAAACGCGATCGAGATTCGGAAACACGGCTCGTTCTGACGGGGTAAAGCCTGGAATTTCAGAGTTTGTTGAATCGCTGATCAAGCAATGAACGCCTTTTTCACCGTATTCGGCTAAACGCTGAAGATCGAACTTCTCGCCATCGACGGGAGTATGGTCGAACTTGAAATCGCCTGTGTGAATTACAACGCCTACGGGAGTATGAATTGCGACGGTGAAACTGTCTGCGATCGAGTGTGTATTCCGAATAAATTCAACGAAGAAATGTGTCCCGATGCGAACGATGTCACGAGGGCGAACGGTGCGAAGTTCAGTACGATCGGCAACTCCGGCTTCTTCGAGCTTGCCTTCGAGAAGTGCCAAAGCAAGACGCGGACCATACATCACCGGAATGTCTAGCTGCTTCAGGTGAAAGGCAATACCACCGATATGATCTTCGTGACCGTGAGTGATGATCATGCCCTTGATCTTTTCACGGTTTTCGCGCAGGTATGTCATATCAGGCAGTACGATATTGACACCGTGCATTCCGTCGGTCGGAAAAGCGAGACCTGCATCGAGCAGAACAATTTCATCGCCGTATTCAAACACGCAGGTATTCTTACCAATTTCGTGGAGTCCGCCGAGCGGAATAATTTTGAGAGCGTTAGACGAGTTACTTTGAGTCATCAGTATCCTTCAGGTTTAAGAGAAAAACTGGGGGTTCAGCAGGGAGTGAAAGTCCTGTGAACGTGAAATATTTAGTTGTGCAGAAAACTTTAGGCGTGTACTGTTTGCAGTAAATTCAGATCCGCCATTACTTGCTTCACTTGGCGTTTCACATCATCATCAGGAGCGCAAAGCGGTAGGCGAAGTGTGTCAACTTGCCACCCTTGCAGGCTCAATGCGGCTTTAACAGGAATTGGATTCGTCGTGACAAATAAAGCTTTAAACAATGGAAATAGCTCTAAGTGAATTTGGGTCGCTTTCTGAACTTGACCCTTCTCGAATGCTTGGATCATTTGCTGCAATCGCGTTCCGACTAAATGGCTGGCAACGCTGACGACACCTTTTGCACCGATCGCTAACATAGGCAGAGTCAAAGAATCATCTCCGGAGTAAATCGCAAATTCGGGCGGGGTCATCCGTCGAATTTGGCTCACTTGATCTAGATTGCCACTCGCTTCCTTAATTGCAACAATATTCGGAACTTCTGAGAGTCGAGCCACGGTTTCAGGCTGAAGATTCTGGCTGGTACGTCCTGGTACGTTGTACAGCATGATCGGCAAGTCCGAGGATTGCGCGATCGCTTGGAAATGTTCGTACAGTCCTGATTGGGGTGGCTTGTTGTAATAAGGCACAACTTGTAATGAGCCATCTAACCCTATTTTAGCGGCTTTTTTCGTTGCTGCGATCGCTTCGGATGTCGAGTTCGATCCGGTTCCTGCCATCACTTTCGCTCGACCTGAAACCGCATTTCTCACAACTTGGAAGAGTTCAAATTCTTCATCCCAAGACAGCGTTGGCGATTCTCCAGTCGTGCCACAAACGACGATCGTATTTGTGCCCGTTTCGACGAGATGATTTGCTAACTTTTCTGTAATCGCATAATCGACTGCTCCATCCGCTGTAAACGGCGTGATCATGGCAGTCAAAACAGTTCCAAAATTTACCACACTCTGTTTAAACTCCTCTCTATATCGTTATTTTGTTGCTAAAGCGGGTTGAAGCAAGTTCTTTTCGATGAGTAATTCTGCAATTTGGATCGCGTTCAATGCGGCTCCTTTACGGATTTGGTCGCCACACAGCCAAAGTTCTAGACCGTTCGGATTAGAGATATCTTGGCGAATCCGTCCCACTAAAACCTCATCCTTACCGCTGGCATCGATCGGCATCGGGAAATAGTTCGCGTTCCAATCCTCGACGAGTTTCACGCCCGATGCTTGCTGCAAGATTTCTCGCGCTTTTTCCACAGCAAAGGGAGCATCAAACTCTAGGTTAATCGCTTCTGAGTGTGCCCGTAAGACGGGAACCCGTACACAAGTTGCAGTAATTCTCAGATCTGGCACGCCGAAGATTTTTCGAGTTTCATTTACCATCTTCAACTCTTCTTCGCAGTACCCGGATTCTTCAAGTTTCGAGTTGTGCGGAAATAGGTTAAACGCCAATGGATACGGCAGAATTTCGGCTTTCGGAGATCTGCCTTCGAGAATGTCGATCGATTGATTCTTAACCTCTTCCATCGCCCGCGCACCCGCACCCGAAGCGGATTGATACGTCGATGCCACAATCCGACGAATCGGCATCACTTGATGCAAGGGATAGACCGCAACCGACATCAAAATCGTGGTGCAGTTCGGATTCGCAATCACGCCTTGATGTTTTGCCGCTGCCTCTGGATTCACTTCAGGCACAACTAGCGGTACATCGGGCTGCATCCGAAACGCGCTCGAATTATCAATCATCACGGCTCCAGCCGCCACAATATCTTTCACCCACTGTTTCGAGATCGAACCGCCAGCCGAAGCCAGCACAATATCAATATTGTTAAACGAATTCTCGTTGACTGCTTCGATCGCTAAACTTTCGCCCTGAAACGTCAGCGTTGAACCTGCCGATCGTGGAGAGGCTAACAGCTTCAATTCAGAAACCGGAAAATTGCGCTGATCCAACAACTCTAGTAATTCAGTTCCGACCGCTCCCGTCGCCCCTAAAATCGCTACTCGATAGGATTGACCCAAAATAAATTCCTCCAAACAGGCTTCAAAATTTGAAAAGCTTCAATAAGAGTTCGTTTACGCGAGACTTAGTAAAAATAATAAAGATTTTGTTCTGTTCCTTCAGAGACTAACTTGCTTTGGGCACGAATTCAAGTATCAGGCGGAAACCCTTTCGCGCTCGTCGTTCCCTGAATTATCTCAGAATCGCACCGTCATTTTGTCAGTTTAATCCTTAAGATTCCCCCAAACGGATCGCGCAACCGTGACTAGAATCGGTTAGTATAGCTTACTGCTTGATAGAAATTCGCATTCTTTGTCACTTACGCCGATGAAAGTTACCCAGGAAAAGCTACCCGCCAGCCAAATCGGGTTAGAAATTGAAATTACGCCAGAGATGTCTCAGAAAACCTACGATCGTGTGTTGCAGGATTTCACGCGATCGATGAATATTCCGGGTTTCCGTAAAGGCAAAGTACCGCGTCAGGTTCTGATCCAACGCATTGGAGCGACACGGATTAAAGCTTCCGTGATCGAAGAATTGGTCGATGATGCGCTGAAAAAAGCGATCGAGCAGGAAAAGATCGAAGCATTGGGAAATTTCCAACTGCGATCGTCGTTCGATGAATTAATCGCCAATTATGAACCGGGTCAAGCGTTGACATTTTCGGCATCGGTGGATGTGTCTCCTGAAGTGACGCTAAAGCAGTACAAAGATTTCACGCTTCAAGCAGAAGAAGTTAAGCCTGATCCAGAGAAAGTCGATTCGGTAATTGAAGACTACCGGACACAAATGGCAACGCTGATTCCGATCGAAGATCGCCCTGCTCAAAGAGGTGATGTTTCGGTTGTCGATTTCAAAGGACGCTTCACGCCTGTCGATAGTGAAGAAGAAATCGAAGTTCCAGGCGGTGAAGCCTCTGATTTTCAGCTTGAACTCGAAGACGGTCGCTTTATTCCTGGCTTTATTGAAGGCATCTTTGGAATGAATGCAGGCGAAACCAAGGAGATTTCCGTCACTTTCCCTGAAGATTACCCACAAGAACAGCTTGCCGGACGACCTGCAACTTTTGAAATCACGCTCAAAGAGTTGAAAGGCAAGGAACTTCCGGAAGTCGATGATGACTTTGCGAAAGAAGCGAGCGGTGATGAATTTGAAACGATCGCTGAAATGCGCGAATCCTTAGAAAAGCGTTTTGCTGAAGAAGCCGAACAGCAGACCAAATCGAACAAAGAAGAAGCCGTTCTAAACGAATTGCTGAATCAAGTTGAGGCGGATTTGCCCGAAACCATGATCGAACGTGAAGTCGAATACATGGTGACGCAAACCGCAATGCAGCTTCAACAACAAGGCATCGATATCAAACGGCTCTTGAACAAAGACACGATTCCGATGTTGAAGGAACGGTCTCGCCCAGATGCGATCGAGCGAATCAAGCGCACTCTCGCCCTCGGTGAAGTCGCTAAACAAGAATCGATCAAAGTCGAAGAAGACGAACTGAATACCAAAGTTCAAGAACTGCTGACCGAATTGGCAGGACGCGACATTGATATGGATCGGCTCAGAAGCGCAGTCGAAGAAGACTTGCTGAAAGAAAAGATCATGGATTGGCTGATCTCGAATTCAACGATCGAGCTTGTCCCTGAAGGAACCCTGAAAAAAGACGAACCTGAAGAAGTAGAGGAATCCGACGAAACCGAAGCGGAAGCAGTCGAAGTTGAGGTTGTAGAGTAGGGATACTATAAATTGCTGTGGAGTTGGCATCTCGTCGCTCAGTACCAATTTATAAAGCTAGGATGTGCTTTGAAGTTACCTCACTCCGTTGTTCACCCGCCCCGGAATGAAATTCGGGGCGGGACAGAATCGAAGCAAAGGGTTTCAAAACGCCCCCTAATCCAGCAAATCATTAAGCATTCAGATGTAAGCCTGATAACTTATCGTTTGTTGGCTAGAATTGAACTTGTGGAACGTAGCCGCTTGCCTCATGTATAACTCCCAATCTCACGACTACATCATTCAAAATCTCAGCACGCTGGATGTCGTCTCTCAAGCCGCTCCAACCAATGTCGTTCCGATGGTGGTTGAGCAGTCCGGACGCGGCGAACGTGCCTTCGATATTTACTCGCGTCTCCTGCGCGAACGTATCATCTTCCTCGGAAGCGCGATCGATGACAGTGTTGCCGATTCTCTCGTCGCCCAACTCCTGTTTCTCGAAGCGGAAGATCCTGAAAAAGATATCCAAATCTATATCAATTCTCCGGGTGGCTCGGTCACAGCGGGAATGGCAATCTATGACACGATGCAGCAAGTAAGCTGCGATGTGGTTACGATCTGTTTTGGACTCGCTGCTAGTATGGGAGCGTTCCTTCTGTCCGGTGGAACCCCTGGAAAACGGATGTCCTTGCCGAGTTCTCGAATCATGATTCACCAGCCGTTGGGTGGCGCTCAAGGGCAAGCGGTGGACATCGAGATCCAAGCGAAAGAAATCCTTTATCATAAGCGCAAGCTGAATGAGTTACTCGCTCAGCACACCGGACAACCGCTCGATCGCATCGAAGCAGACACAGAACGCGACTTCTTTATGTCTGCCGAAGAAGCAAAGGCTTACGGATTGATTGACCAAGTGATTACTCGGCAAAATCTTCCCAAAGCAAACGAACCTGTCGCCGCAGCAAGATAAGAGGCAGCTATGTCAAAGTACGACTCCCATCTGAAATGTTCTTTTTGTGGCAAGTCTCAAGAACAAGTCCGCAAACTGATCGCTGGTCCTGGTGTTTACATCTGCGATGAGTGCGTAGATTTGTGCAACGAAATTTTAGATGAGGAGTTGTTTGACTCCAGTGCTGCCCCGCAACCTGTCCCGCGCCGAGAGCAAGCCCCCGAAAAACGTCGATCGCGCTCTGCCAATATTTCCTTGAATCAATTGCCTAAACCGCGTGAGATCAAGAAATATTTAGATGAACATGTGATCGGGCAAGACGAGGCGAAAAAAGTCCTCTCGGTCGCGGTCTATAACCATTACAAGCGTTTGAGCTTCTTACAAGCGAAGAGCAACGGTAAATCCTCGCCGGATGATGCGGTTGAACTTCAGAAGTCAAACATTCTATTAATTGGTCCAACTGGATGCGGTAAAACGCTTCTAGCTCAGACTCTAGCTGAAATTCTCGATGTCCCGTTTGCAGTAGCAGACGCGACGACGCTTACTGAGGCAGGATACGTCGGTGAAGATGTCGAAAATATTCTGCTCCGGTTGCTCCAAGTCGCCGATCTTGATGTCGAAGAGGCGCAACGCGGAATTATTTATATTGATGAGATCGATAAGATTGCGCGGAAGAGTGAGAATCCTTCGATTACCCGCGATGTATCGGGCGAAGGCGTTCAGCAAGCACTTCTGAAAATGTTGGAAGGCACGATCGCGAATGTGCCCCCTCAAGGCGGACGGAAGCACCCTTACCAAGATTGCATCCAAATCGACACCAGCAATATTCTATTTATTTGCGGTGGTGCATTTGTTGGACTCGATAAAGCAGTCGAACAGCGGATGGGGAAACGAGCAATGGGCTTTGTCCAATCTGGCGAACAATCGAAAGAAAAGCGTACCGCTGATGTATTGCAGCATTTAGAGCCGGATGATTTGGTGAAGTTCGGTCTAATTCCTGAGTTTATTGGTCGGATTCCGGTGATGGCAGTGGTTGATCCGCTCGATGAAGAAGCACTGGCTGAAATTCTTACAGAGCCGAAGAATGCACTGGTAAAGCAGTTCCAGAAATTGCTGAAGATGGACAATGTGCAGCTTGAATTTAAGCCCGATGCGGTAAAAGCGATCGCACAAGAAGCCTATCGTCGGAAAACCGGAGCGCGTGCCCTTCGGAGCATTGTCGAAGAAATGATGCTCGATATTATGTATGAGTTGCCATCCCGGAAAGATGTGACTCGCTGTACGATTACTCGCGAAATGGTAGAGAAGCGATCGACAGCAGAACTCCTACTTCATCCGTCCTCGATTCCAAAACCGGAATCAGCATAAAGCTTAACTAGCAGATTGAAAATCGAGTGATACCCTAAAAATTATTAGGAATCAATCTGCTTTTTCAGCATGGCTTACATTTCAGTTAACGGCTTTAATCACTATTACGAATGGCTTACCGAATCGGAAGACAATCAGCCGAGCGGTAAGCCAGTTTTAGTTTTTGTTCATGGTTGGGGTGGTTCTGCAAAATATTGGGAAAGTACCGCTCGATCGCTCTCTCATCATTTCGACTGTTTGCTGTACGACATGCGCGGATTTGGTCGATCGAGAATGGACAACGCACCTGAATCGACTTATCACCTCGATACCTATGTGAAAGATTTAGCGGGATTGTTGGTCGCTTTGAGGCTTCAGAAAGTTTGTCTCAATGCTCACTCGACTGGATCATCGATCGCTGTTTTATTCCTGAATCGATATGCGGAATTTGTCGATCGAGCCGTTCTCACCTGTGGCGGCATTTTTGAATACCAAGAAAAAGCGTTCAAAGCCTTTCATAAATTTGGTGGATATGTGGTGAAATTCCGCCCACCGTGGCTTTACGGTTTGCCGTTTACCGATCGCTTATTCATGCAGCGATTTCTTCATCAGTCTGTTCCACGCGAAATGAGCCGAGCATTTCTGGCTGATTTTCTATTAGCAGATGAAGCCGCAGCACTCGGAACCATGTTCTCTGCGGTGAGCGAAGAAGCAGCGATGACAATGCCGGGTGAATTTGCTCGAATTTCCGTTCCAACGCTATTGATTTCGGGTGAGTATGACAAAATTATTCCGCCTGAATTGGGGGAAAATGCGGCAAAATTAAGCGATCGAATTCAGCACGTTGTGATTCCAAACACTGCACATTTTCCAATGCTGGAAGATCCAGAAACTTATCTCCGATACGTGACTGAATTTTTAGGTGTTGCAAGCCCAGTTGCTCTATAGGGTTTGACAGCACTTCTCAATCGATCTGAAAGCCATCGATCGTACTGCGAATAAATCGGCAATCGCTGAACCAAATTAAATCCATGTGGCTGAAGTAATGCCTCTAAATCCGAAGCTTTTGGGTGAGAATAATCGGGGTTTACTTCGTCGTGTGGACTAATTCCGCCTAAATCGGTTGCACCTGCTTCTAGACAAGCAATTAAATCGTTCGGAATTAGATTTGGAGGAATTTGAATTGCAACAGATTCCGGTAAAATTTCTCGTGCAATTTTGATCAATTCGATTAATTGCTGTGGACTAAAAGCAGATTGAGAAAGACTCTCTTTGTGACCAGGGCTGTAGGGTTGCAGAATGACTTCTTGGATGTGACCAAAGCGATCGTGAATTCGAGCAATTTCCTTTAAAGTATCGATTCGATCGCGCTCATTTTCCCCAATTCCTAACAATAATCCGGTTGTAAATGGAATCTGTAACTCTCCAGCCCAAATTAATTGTTGCGATCGCACTTCTGGAATTTTACTGGGTGCATGACGATGAACCGTTTCTAATAATGTTGGTGTAACTTGCTCCAACATTAAACCCATTGAAACATTAACGGTTTTCAGTTTTGCCATCTCATCGAATGTAAGAATTCCAGCATTCGTATGAGGTAGGAATCCCATTGAAAGAGCAAGTTCGCAGAGATCAAAAATACGATCGAACCAAGCAGATCTCAAAGGATGCTGCGGATGAACTTCTCCACTCAGAACGAGAATTTCAATCACGTTCTCAAGCTTGCTCAAAATTCTTTCTGCTTCGGACAAATCCAGCCAATGATCTTGACCTGGATCTGTCCGAAAATTGCAGTATGTACAGCGGTTAAAGCACTCGTAAGTTGGAACGACTGTATAAGCCGGACTGTAAGTAATCGATCGCATCAGCGCACCAGAATAAACCTACTATCTGGAATACCAAATTTTTCGCTCGTTTGCTAAGTTTTTTCGCTTTGCATAAATGTTTTTTACGTGCGTTTTCACCGTATTCAAACTGATATTTAGCAAAGCAGAAATGTCCTGATAGGAATACTTTTGCCTCAGCAAGAACCAGATTTCGGCTTCTCGATCGGTTAAATCATACTTATCTTGCTCGATCGCTAATTCGTTCCGCATTGATTCATGACAGTCCTCGATTAATACCAGTAATAACGGCTGCGTCGTCGCTAGATTCATCCATCGAGCCTGTAAGCGAAGGAACTGATCCTGCTCTTGATACTCCATGATCAGCGGTTCTGATGACTCTTCTTGCATCAATCGCTGACAGAGCTGGCAAATGCTAATCGGTAATTCATCCTCTTCATTTCGTAAGCGATCGCAAAATTCTTTCGCTTTCTCATTGCAGTAAACCATCTGTAGCGAAGAAGCCAGAACCATTACACCCAGCGGCATCGCTTCCAGCAATACGCCCCAGAGTACATCCTGGCTAACAAAATCACCTTCTGAAGAAGACAAACTCGAAAATTCTCGCTGATTACCATCATTTGAGTAATTGCGGCGAGAACGGCGGCTCGATCGTTGTTGAGCGTAAACATTTACCCAGGCAACATGATGAGTCGGAGGCACAGAAAAGAAGGGAACAACCATAAATTCGGATGGAATTAAGCACTCCCTCATTGTGGTGACGGTCATCCTGAACACACAATGAGCGCTCTGAAGAACCCCGAAGTAAGCTGAACAACGGCGAACTAGACTGAAGTAATTTGAAGATTTTAGAACTTCATCTGTCTAGAAGAAAGAACTAACCATAATAAAATAAACGTCCCCAAAACCGTTGATGTCGCATCACTTTGATTAGAACAGAACCATATTAATTCGAGGCGGTTTCCTGACTGTGCGATCGCGAGTTGAGTCGATTTTTGCGATCGCAAATCGAACGAAATAAAAGCATCCGTAATTTCATATCTCAGATTGTCGTTGATTGAGCGATCGGATTCCTATCACCCAATTGGGTTGTTTTGCTCCACATCCATTAAGCCCCCCTGTCATGCTTCCAGAACTCGTAGACCGCTTGTTTCCGCTTGAGATCCAGCGCCCATACGTATCCATGATTCAGCATCGAGGCGGACTCACACGTCGCAAAGCAGAGTATTTTGTGCGCTTGTGGGCTTATCTGCTCTTGAAACAGCAAGAGGAATTAAATGGACGACTGCCCGCAAATCTAAAAGAGCTTCATGCGCCAGATGGACTCATTAGCTGTACGCACCGGGAAGCGGCTGAACTGTTTTACCAAGGGCAAGATCGGGGAAGTGATCGAGCGGCTGGAATGATGATCGATCGCTTAGTGGCTCTGGGACTACTCAATAAACAGTACGACGGGAATTCTCTGTGTTTACAAATCCGATCGCTGCCTGATCTGGAATTGCCGAAACCAGATAAACCGATCGAACTCTTTGCAGATGCGTTTAATCCACGAACCGATGCAATCTCGATCGCAAATCTCTACACTCGCAACTACGCTCCGATGATTCGTGATGGGGCTGCAATGTCGAAGGTTGCGAAAGTTCTCAGAATTTGGTCGCAACAGTACGCCACTGGAATGCGAGTTTTACGCCGTTCTGACAATCACACGGTTGTGGCTGCCTCTGTCTTGTTCCCAGTGGCATCAGAATCGGAAATTTACTTTTTCCAGCAGCCGAGCCGAAGTTTTTACCTCACAACCGACAATCCTGTTGATCCGTTCATCATGGCGGCTCCCGGCGATCGGACTTGTCTATCGATTTACATTCGCGCTTGGGTGATTGATCAGCCTTATCTTACTGTTGCAACCCTGTGTCAGCTCTTGGAGGACGCACAGCAAACCTTACTGAAGATTCGGAATGACTATCCAGAAATCTGCGATTTGTATTCTTTAATCGTTCATCCGATTTATGAGAGATTGCGGCACATCCTTGGATTCGAGCGGATTTGCGAAGACCATCAGAAATCTTTTGCTTGGATTCATGGGTCTGTCGATCGATTCTTAGAGACTGATATGAAGCAAGCCCTCGCCAATCTCAGAATCGGGGATGCTTCTCATTCTTGAGATTTGAGTCCCAAGCAGCATGAGTACGAACGAGCGACCGATGCAACTGTAAATTTACTGTTACAGAAGATGAGTGAAAACTTAATTCACCCCTTTACAAAACGAAATAACTCCCTTAATCTAGATTCATAGATTGATTCGTCAATCTAATCTTTGAGTAAATCAACTAAGCACTCATACAGAACCATGACAACCACCTTACAGAGACGCGAAAGCGCCAACCTGTGGGCGCAGTTC